>Ga0233434_1003636_pt1 | contig 12383 bp, 12 predicted proteins | sample SI_122_August201_4_FD_182738 | JGI IMG/M metagenome (GOLD analysis project Ga0233434, IMG submission 182738) | Seawater microbial communities from Saanich Inlet, British Columbia, Canada - SI_122_August2016_120_MG | ecosystem: Environmental > Aquatic > Marine > Inlet | place: Canada: British... | reverse complement strand
GATGTCGTGACAGAGAATGATGTCGAGATGATCCACCCCCATTCGGTGTAGGCTGACGTCGATGCTCTCAGCCACGCGCTTGGCGGAGAAATCAAAATGCTCCAGATCATAGCGGCCAAGCTTGCTGCCGAGGATGAATTCCTCCCGGGGTAAATCGCGCAGCACCTGCCCGAGCAACACTTCGCTCATGCCGCGCCCATAAAAGGGCGAGGTGTCTATGAAGTTCATGCCCAGTTCCAGTGCCACGCGGCAGGACCGGAGTGCTTCCTCGATGGTCACCCGGCGGAACTCCTGCCCCAGCGACGAGGCTCCATAGGAGATGACCGGTAGTTCAAGATCCGTGTTGCCAAGCTTGCGACGTTCCACTTTATGCGAGGTATTGATTAAAGGCGTCGATCGTTGCCCTGGCGGCGGAATCGGAGTCCGGCCACGGAAACGCTTCAGCGGAGGCATATTTGTCGTAGCTAATTTCCTTCAACGCCGAGGCAATGGCTGTGTAATCCATGTGGCCGCAGCCGGCAGGACGCCGGTTGGTGTCGACAAAATGCACGTGTCCAATGTGCTTGCCGTAGGTGCGCAGCGCGTCGGCGATGTTGGCTTCCTCGATGTTCATGTGGAACAGATCGGCGAGGATTACCACGTTGTCCGTGTCCAGTGTGTCCAGGAACGCCACCGCGTCCTCGGCGCGGTTGAGCAGGTTGCTCTCATAACGGTTGAGCGGCTCGTAAATTAACGGCACCCCGGCAGCCTTGGCGTGTTCGCCTAGTTCATTCAGGGCCGCGCGCAGATACTCCAGCGCCTGTTCACTGCTCACCGCACCCTCGAACCGGCCCTGCATGGAGCCAATGATCGCGGGCGCGCCGAGCTGCGCGCCGGCATCGATGATGGATCGGATGAAATTCTTGGCGTTGTCGCGCGAGGCGGCGTCCGGCTGGCAAAGATGCCATTTGTGAATCACCCAACCCCCTCCCGTACCCACTGCCGCCACCTTGAGACTATGCTGCTGGGTGAGCTGGCGCAGTTCATCCACGGGAATGGCATCGGCATTGGGCGCGAAGACCTCAACGGCGTCGTAGCCCAGCTCGGCGGCCTTGGCACAGGCCGCAGCAAGGTCGTGCCAAAAAACGAAGGGGCCGCCCTCGGCCTCCTTGACCAACGAAATAGTGACAGCGGATTGGATGCTCATGCGACGAAGAGGCGTTTGAAGTGACGGTCGTAAAGGTTCTCGGTGACGTTCTTTCCGACCACCTCGGCGTTGGCCTTTAGCAGATCGGTGTAGCGCGCGCCCTCCTTGGCCGCGAGCTTGAAAGCGATGTGCAGCAACTGGCGGAAGTGCTGGTTGAACTCCGGGTGCTCCTGCACGTGGCGCAGCGCGTTGGCGTACTGGTCGCCGCTCCAGTCGGCCACCACCTCGGGCGTGGGCAGTTGCGCGGGATTGATGTCAATCACCGAGGCGTACGGCCCGCACAACGCATCTACGTTCTCCAGCGCCTTGGCGTAAATCTCCTTGGCCAGTGCCAGCCCGTCGCCACCGGCCTCGGCGAGGCCGATCAATTCCTCCAGCCACGTCGTGCCGGCGGTCTTCACGTGTACGCCCGCGCCGGTGCGGCGAAGGGCGTTGCCGATGATCGGGTAGATGGAAAACTTGTCGCTGCCGCTGTGCACACTGAGCTTCAGGTTATCCGGCAGGCCGTATTGGGCAATCGCATGGGCGATCACAGCGAGGTCGTCGTTGAATTCCTTCTCGAATTGCTCCAGGTCGCCCACGTAATCCACGCCCTTGTTGAAACGCCCGGTGAACTTCGGCGCGATTGTCTGCAACTTCACGCCTTCATCTGCCAATGCCGCGAGAATGATCAGAAGCTCCGGCGGCGTCTGCGGCACGTCGGTTTCGTCCATGGACACCTCGGCAATGAAGTCACTCTTGCGCGATTCGATGTGCCGGTAAATCGTGCCGGCTTCGGCCACCGCGCGCAGGTATTTGCCGGCGACGGTCTCGACGTACTCACGCGTGATCTCCAGCGGCGCGTCGATGCCCTCAATGCTTACGCTGCCGACCAGCTCCGGATGTTTCCCCACGAACACCGCAACCGCGTCGCCCTCGGGCGGTTGCCCGATAAAATCCGCCACGTCGATGGTGAAGAAGTCCGAGCAGTCGAGATACTTGTCGACCGTGTCCATGTTGATGTGGTCGGCATCCACGTGCCAACCCTGCTCCCAGCCCAGTGCCTCCACCGCCGCCTTGGCGGCGTCATAAACGCTCTGCGGTTCCGAGCCGATGAAGCTGTGCTCGCGGTTGGACTTGTTCCAGACCGGCACGACTTCGATGCCATCTGCGGCTAGTTGCACACACGCCTGCAACTGCGCCTCAGCCTGATGCGCAAATCGGTCACCCACGCCCACGGTGTATTTTTCTAGTGTCATGTTTAAATTACAGCGCCCGGAATGGGCGTGTTTTGACGCACCCATTCCCCCGGCGGGCGCGGAACATACATTGCCGTCCGGGTGACTAACAGCATTCAGCGTTTCAGCTGGAAGCCGCTTCGATGGCGGTTGGCATTCGTTCACCCGGCGATTCGATAAAACCGGCGGGCAGTACCTTCAAAGATCTCAGAGGACTCGTCACTGCCCAGGGAACCCAACACTTCCCTCAATGCCCCATGCCCCTGCTCGTAACTCCCCGCCAGCTCGCAAACCGGCCAGTCGGACCCATACATGCAGCGGCCCGGCCCGAAATGCTCCAGCGCGGCATCTACGTACGGCTTCAAATCGGTGGGCTTCCAGTTCCCCCAATCAGCCTCGGTGATCATGCCTGAGAGTTTGCAAAAGACATTCTCGTGCTGTGCCGCAGCCTTGAGTTGCGGCAGCCAGTCATCAACCGACTGATCTCTGATCCTGGGCTTAGCCAGATGATCAATGACCATCGGAAGGCTGGGTAGTTCTCGTGCGAGCCGATCCGCGTTTTTGAGGTGCCGCACATGAAAGAGCAAATCGAACGGCACACCATGCTTCTCCAGCACCTTCAGGCCACGCAATACCCCGGGCCGGACAATGAAATCGTCGTCCGGTTCATCATGCGTCACGTGCCGTACACCAACGAACTTCGGATGATCTTTAAACTGCAGCAACTGCTCCTCGCATGACTCGCTCGCGAGATCCACCCAACCGACCACGCCCACAAGCCAATCGGTTTCTTCAGCCATGCGGAGTACCCAGCGATTCTCTTCGATATTGTGCTGCGTCTGCACAAAGATACTTTGGCGCACACCCGTGGCGTCGAGATGCGGCTTGAGGTCGCTCGGCAAATAATCGCGCCGAATGGCCTCGAGATCAGGGCTATCCAGCCACGCGTAATCAAACGGCTGGCTCAGTTGCCAGAAATGTTGATGGGCATCAATCATGTTGCTCCAGGTTCACTCCCGTTAAGACGCCGCCCGCACCGCCTCGAGCAATTCGGCCACCTCCTCGTGCGTCCAGCCCTCGTAAAATTGGCCGTACTTCTCCCAAGCTTCGGCGTTTTTGGCCAACAGCAGGGCCAAGTCGGCCTCGCGCTTGGCCAAAGGATGCGAGTCTGCCTTGCCCAGCCAGCGCTCCATTCGTTGCAATACTTTCTCTGATGCCATAATGCCGAAAGCAGCCCAGCGCTTGGCCAAGCGGCGGGCCATCCTAATTGCGAAACACCTCAGCGTCTATGTGTGAAATTTCCGAGATATAAGTCACCTAGAGATTTTTCAAATATTCCGCGATGTCGCGGACGTCTTGGTTCGACAAGCCCATGCGTGATGGTGTCGGCATCCACGAATGGTTTTTCAGTTCTTCAACCTTTACGCCTTTGCGCCGAAACAGTATTTTTTTCACCTCGCCGCCGAACAGCTTGATCTTCAATGACCCCGCATGCCAGCTGAAGTTGGAGAGCATTCCCTCCGCAATGTTCGTGCCTTTCCGCAGGCGCACCGGCTTGTCGAACCCGTGGGCCAGCTTCGCGTTGGGCTCCATAATTTCTTTGACGATTTCTTCAATGCTACGAGTCTGCCCCCAGTTGGTTAATTGCGGCCCGAAGGATACCCCCGCCGCGCCGATCTTGTGGCAGATAGTACAACGAGCAGCTGCAGTCTTGCCGTTGGCCGTGTTGCCTTTCATGGCGGCGATGGTTTTTACGTCTGCCAACACCGAGTCAGGGCCAAACTGTGTCGGCATGATGAAACTTTCGGTGAGGCCTTCGCCTTGTAAATTGGAGAGGTCCTTGCGGGCGACCTCCTCAATGGTCATCTGATATTTCTCGTCCTCAAATCCTGGTTCCCTCGCCAATGACTCGAGTTGTGCCTTGTACTGCTTTCGTTCGGTGTTGTTACGGTAGCCGGCATAGCCCATGACCCATCGGCGAAAATCCTCAATGGTCGGTTTCTGGGTCTTGATCGTTGCGTGCAGATCCTCGATGGCTTGTGGCGTGTGCAGGCGCCAAGCCAGATTTTTTACTCGGTCGCCCCATTCTGCAGGTGATGTCTTGGCGTGGTTGGGACTAACCAGTTCGTCGTAAACACGATCTTCGTTCCCAACTGACCCAGCGCCGATGGCTTCCAAATACCAGCGGTTTTTACCGTCATAGCCGTCGATTACTTGGGCGAGGGCTCGCTTGGCCTTGGCATATGGTACGTCACGCAGAGAAAGGGCCACTTCGCGGCGTACGGAGGGATCCTTGTCGCCGGCCATCTTGTTGGCCATAGGGATGAGTCCCGCTGGCTGTGCGAAACGCAGCGCTCGGTAGGCGACCAAGCGGTGCTGGGGATTCCGCGAGTTGAGCAGATTGCGGACGTAGCCTTGGCCCTTCGGTCCGAGCTGCGCCATCACCCAGATCGGGCGTACTTGAACGTATGGGTTTTCGGCTGATTCGAACAACTGCTGCAGCTGCGGAAAAACAGCATTCCCGCGTGCCACCAGCTTATTCACCGCAGCGGTCCGCACGTTGCGGGCTGGGCTTTGCAAGGCGGCCACCAAGCCGGCATCGCTCTCATAATCTATTTTTGGCGACTGTGGATTGCCACGGTCCTTGGTAGTGATCCGGTAGATCGTCCCGGATAGCTGGTTGTTTCGGCGGCTGGTGTCGTTATAAAAGTCGCTCAGGTAGAGTGCTCCGTCGGTTCCCACCACAATGTCTGTTGGCAGAAAGTGTTGCTTTTGTTCCGTCGCCTTGAGGCCTACCAAGGCCCATGGCTTGCCCATTTCGATCTGGGCGTCCTTGGGTTTCGGGAGATAGGCCATCAGCTCTTTTCGAACCATGTCGCAACTCAGGAAAGTGCCACTCAAGGCCTCGCCCAAGCTGCCGTTCTCGTAGAAGGTCTGGCCGATCGGGGACCCTGCCCCGTAAATGGTGCCAGGCGGGAGTGCGCCTGGGTAGTTTTGCCGCCAGTGTGAAATTGAGTAGCGCGTATTTTTGTCATGCCCGCCGGGCTCCTCCCAAGTCTTCGCGACTTCTTCCCACGAACGACTGCCGTCGCGAAGGTCGGCGTATCCCATGTTGCCGTATTCCATCAGCCAGGTGGATCGGCAGTGGGAGGGATCGTCATTGTCGCTGTGAAATACGTCGCCGAATGAACTCACCGCCATGTCGTGGGTATTACGCATATTGTGGCCGATGGGGGCCAGACCGGTGCCATCCGGGTTCATTCGCATGGCCACTCCGCCTACCCAAACGTGCCCATCTGAGCTCTGTTTGCCGATTGCCTCGCTGTGCCCGTAGTAGCACCCGGCGATAAGGTGGCGCCCATCCGGCGTCAAAATGTTGGCCCCGCAGTTGCCAAAGCTGAAGTACCACTGACCGCTCGGACTACCCACCGCTGCGTGCAGGGTGTGGTCGTGCCCTTTGTTTTGAAAACCGGTTAGTAGAACTTTTCTCTTGTCTATCTTGGGGTCGAACCTCGCGTCTCGATCGACGTCGGTGTAGACGATGAGATCCGGCGTGGCAGAGAGAACGATTTGATTGTCGAACACCGCCAACCCAAGAGGCGCGTGACGGGCATTCGGCTCGGTCACAAAAACATGCGACTTGTCCGCCTTGCCATCGCCGTCGGAATCCGACAGCACCATGATGGACTGGCCGTTGGCCACTCGTCTTCGCTGGTTGTAGTCGATTCCTTCGGTCAACCAGATGCGACCTTGCGGACCCACATCCATGGCTACCGGGGAAAAGAGCAGTGGAGACTCGGCCCACACCTCTATTTTAAGATTCTTGCCAAGCTCAGGATCCAGTTGGAACGCAGACAGTGGAACCTGTTCCAAAGCCCGCTTCTTTTTACCGAACGCTACCCGGTCGGGCAGTTGGGGGTAAGCGTTGGAGAACGTCAGCAAACTAGCAATGAACAAGGACAGCACGAACTTGAGCATGCGGGGATGTGAAGCCCTTAACGCGATGATGTCAATTTAATAGGAGCGTGTTACCAACCATATATCAAAAGCCGCTTTGCGCTTGGCCGAGCGACAGCCAATCTCCCCGACAAACTTCTTCGCCATGATATAGCCGTACTAACGCAATTCCTAGGGAATAGATGCGCCTAAAAACTGATGCTTTTGGCTGTGTTGAGATGAATAGCATTTTAGAGCCGTTTATTTTCCATCAAGTGATAGTGCCAAGAGCCATTATTGCTCCAATCAAATTTATTTTATGCGACGGCGGAGGAGGAACGGATCAAATTTGTCGTTGCTATCATAACCAAATGGTTCCCAGCCTAAAGGAATCTTCCCGGGAGATGTTTTAATTTGCCACTTTTGCTTCTTATCCCAGTTACCAGCAGTGCGACGGCGCAGGAGAAACGGATCTTGTTCATCGTTGCTGTCATAAGCAAATGGTTCCCAGCCCGCAGTAATCACTCTTCCAGAAGATGTCTTAATTTCCCACTTTTGCTTGTCATCCCAGTTGCCTGAAGTGCGACGACGCATGAGAAACGGATCAGACTTGTCGTTGCTGTCATAACCAAACGGCTCCCAGCTTTCGGGAATCTTTCCGGAAGATGTTTTAATTTCCCACTTTTGCTTGTCATCCCAGTTGCCTGAAGTGCGACGACGCATGAGAAACGGATCAGACTTGTCGTTGCTGTCATAACCAAACGGCTCCCAGCCTTCGGGAATCGTCCCGGAGGATGCCTTTACTTCCCACCTTTGATTGCTATCCCAGTTGCCAGAATTGCGACGGCGAAGGAGAAACGGATCAGACTTGTCGTTGCTATCATAACTAAACGGTACCCAGCCTAAAGGAATCTTTCCGGAAGATGTTTTAACTTCCCACTTTTCTGTAGTGCGAAGGTTAAGGGGGGAAGAAACTTGTCCATCAGAAAAGAAAATCTCCTGATTTTCACTTACCTCCTTGGATTGACTATCCGAAAGCCTAGTTAATTGAACTTTCCCTTTTTCGGCCCTGAAATGAGAAAACTCTTCCATAGTATCAATATCAAATTTTGCTTCTAAAACATTTAGACTAAAACTAGGTGTGTAAACTTTTAGTGGTGTTTTGCTGGTCTTTGTTTTTATGTCAGAGGTGAACTTTCCTTTTAGTAGTCTTAATTCTCGATAATTACTATCGTATCTTAAAATCACACACTGTGATAGATCTGAAAGCGTAAAAATGGATTGATCAGGAAATTCTAACTCTACAAAAGAGCCCATTGATACAGTCTCAATAGTAGATCCGATTGAGATAGATGTCCCCACTTTAGGATTCATTAACTCATTGCCATTTTGTTGAATTATTTTAACTGAACCTAATAATGACTTAATAGTAGTTACTGTCGCTGTATTTAAATTTCCGTTAAATGTATATAACAGTAGAACAATAGCAGCAGCTACCGAAACCCCCAATTTCCAGTATTCCAAAAAAGCACTATTCGATTTATTTTCCGCTATTGAGACTGAGGCCTCTTGAATCGAAAGATTCATTATATCAAAATTTGGTATCCCAATTTGCTCTTCCAATGCGGTGTCGATGTCAATATAAGAAAGGTAGTAATTTCTTACTTCGGGATTAGATCCTAATATTTTTTCTAGTTGTTTTTCTTCATCTTTGGAAAGTTTCCCTTCAGTCAATTTTGGCATCAATATTTCTAAATCTTTTTTCCAGTCAATCATGCCAATTCTCCTCTCATTCTTTTTTCGACACAATTCATTAAGCGGTTGCGAATTCGATGCGCCTGTATGCGAATTGCGTTAGAGGTTTTATGGGAAGCAGCTGCTATTTCTTTGAAAGGAAGACGTTGCTCATACCTCATTTTAAGTAGCTTTAAGTCTTCTTTGTTTATTTTTTTGAGACATTCCTTCAGATGAAATAATCTAGAAGGTGTATCGTCAGACCTTTTACCATCCTCCTCTACGATTTGATCAAATGTTTTATCAGAAAAAATCAGCCGATCACGCGATTGTTTTTTACGAAAAGATAAAATCTGAAAATTAGCTACTGTTAATGCCCAAGCCATGAAGTTTGTCCCTTTTTTGAAGTCATTGGCTTTGCGGCAAAGGACAATATTGGTTAGTTGAAGGACTTCATTTGATTGATTATGATCAACTAGGCGCTTGAGTATAAAACCATAAAGTCTTTGTTGTGCCTCAGTTAACATTGCAACAAATTCCTCATCTAATTGAAAAGGCTGGTTTTTATCCTGCACTATTAGCTTAATCTTTTCACAATGGGCTTTTGTTTGCTAGAGCGCTGAAATTGACACAGCCATTAGTTATTGCCTTGCATGAATTACTTAATCAAAAAAAATCACACTAGAGTCATGCTTTCTTTTGGTGAAGTTTAAATGAATAGCATCTTGGCGCCACTCATTTAGCAGCAGCTTTCTTGATTAACAATACTTTGTGCCTCGTACTATCGAAATCATCTAATCTTCCATACGCATCTACCTTGCCATCTTTAAATCGGATAAAAGCTTCATAGACCATGAACCCATTTGGTTTAAGGAGTTCTTTATCAAAGCCTCTGTAAATAAAGTATTCCAGCCCATCTATCGCTGCCACCCTAAATGGTTCTCCTTTGAAAGTAATAACCTGCTGTTTGTTCATGCCAATGGAAATCGAAGATAAATTGAGGCTTTTAGTCGAGGCGCACCCTGCCAACAGCACAGCTGCGATTGTTGTGAGTATGTGTTTCATTTTCCTTTAGCTATCTTTTCACAATGTTCTTTTGCCGTATTGAATAGTGCACTGGAAGCAGTGGCTTAACCTCTCGACTTTTCGAGAAAAATCATCATCAAGAGACTCATCATGCAGCGTATTTCTTCGTCAGGAGTTACTTCGGCTAGTTTGTCTATTTTGAACAGTGCGCCCCAAAAGCTCGGAACTTTTGTTAGCCTGAAGAGCTCAGTGCCATCTTTACTTTTTGCAATGTATGAGGAATTAAAAATGTAGTTGCAAGCAAAGCCAACAAAAGGGAGGCCTCCGAGCAACGAGTCAACAAGTTTTGCAAAAGGATTCTCTTCTTTAATTGTTGCATATTGATTACCGCTGGAATCATCGACAAGGTAAGTCGCTTTCCATATTGAGAGAAGGCCTTTGCGTTGTACGGAACCAAAGCATTGTTTGTTCTCTGTGTAAAAGTGATATGCCGCACTGAAATCGATGACCTTGTTGGCCTTAATTGTACAGATTCGCTTGGCTTTTGTTTTGTCCTCAAATACTTCGAGTTCTTCTTTGAGTTTTAAGACCTTTTGCCGAGCATAAGCAACTGAGTTGCCTTTGGAATCTGTCAGCATCGCTTGTTTTGATAGAGCTATTTTTTTGAAGTTCAGTTCAATCGGGTAATTTTTACCAGAAGCTACTTGTGGTGTTTCCTCTTGAACTAAGGCTGGCACAGCTAAACTGGTGTTACAGGCAGGACACTCAATGGTCTGCCCAGCAAGTTCTTCAGGTATCTCCAAGTGCTGATTGCAATTGGTGCAGGGTATTTTCATTCAGTATATCAATTCTTCACTCATCCTGCTAGAGCGCTAAGGCACATTTAATTTACCATTCCATGGCAGTGCCAAGAGCCATTAATAATCCTAAACCCACGATGGTAATAATCGATAAGATACAGCTAACCATCCCGCAAATCATCCCGGCTTTGGTGAAAACTTTTCCCTCGGGATCCATTTGATCTTCTTTCATTTTTGCGAGATCGCCTTTGCCCATAATCCAAGCTGGTATCCCAGTAAAAAACGTACATCCAACTAGACTCAAAATGCCAAGCACAAGTATCAGAGTACCTCGATGATGTTCTAAAACGCTGCTGGTTGTTTCAGAAGTATATGTTGTTTTGCCATTCATTACTTAAGGAACTGCTCAAATTTATTTTATGCGACGTCGTAGGAGAAACGGATCAGACTTGTCGTTGCTGTCATAAGCAAATGGCTCCCAGCCTTCGGGAATCGTCCCGGAGGATGTCTTTATTACCCACTTTTGCTTGTTATCCCAATCGCCAGCTGAGCGACGGCGGAGAAGTAACGGATCAAATTCGTCGTTGTAATCATAGCCAAATGGCTCCCAGCCTTCGGGAATCTTTCCGGTCAGACTTGAGGATGTCTTTATTTCCCACTTTTGCTTGTTATCCCAGTTGTCAGCAGTGCTACGGCGCAGGAGAAACGGATCAGACTCGTCGTAGCTGTCAAAAGCAAATGGTTCCCAGCCCGCAGTAATCCCTCTTCCGGAAGATGTCTTTATTTCCCACTTTTGCTTGTTATCCCAATCGCCAGAAGTGCGACGGCGGAGAAGGAACGGATCAAATTTGTCGTTGCTGTCATAAGCAAATGGCTCCCAGCCTTCGGGAATCGCCCCGGAGGATGTCTTTATTTCCCACTTTTGCTTGTTATCCCAGTTGTTTGTCTTGCGCCGAAGGAGGAACGGATCAGACTTGTCGTTGCTGTCATAACCAAACGGCTCCCAGCCTTCAGGGATCTTTTCGGAGGATGTCTTTATTTCCCACTTCTCAGTATTGTTTGTTGCTGATGCTGTGCAAATTACGGTAGTTGAAGCCAAAATCACAACTGCCACTAATGATTTGAAGTTAATCTGTTTCATTTTATTACTATAATTACAACTGAGCCACTAAACGACACAGTTATTAGTTAATAGCTCAAATTTTATGGATGTTTCATAAAATGTAAGAGCGAAGCTACAGGATCTCCATGCAAGCCGCTATGCAAGTGCAAGTAAATGGCCTGATTTATCAGTCTCATAGCACATGTCTATGCATCAAAAACACCCATTTCACAAGGAAAGAGGTTTACTTTTAAATTTCAAGAGGCTTAACCCTTGAACTTCTTAGCTACCAAGCAGGCGTACTAACGCAAAAGAGCAGAGTAGTAAATGTTTACAGGGTTAAAGTGAAAATTCTGTCTAGACCATGAGTCTAGACAGTCGTATTTCCTAAGGTATAGACGTGCTTAAAAAGTGATGCTTTTCGTGCCGGGCCGAGGAATATCAATCGATGATAAAAACCACCCTTCCCGCCGCATAAATTTTTCTTTTTTAATTTGGCCTGATCAGGCAGGGAGCTTTCGGCGTTTTAATTTTGATCAGCTTTCAATTCTTCAGCTGCTGTATTTGCGGAGTAGTAAAGCTCACAAGGCTATTTCGCTTGGTAACGGGGACCAATTGTAAGGCTGCTATGCCCGTATCCTACACGTAAGAACTTTGGGTTTTTTCTGAGTTCGTAATCGCCTATCACATCAAATACTTCAATACGGGCTGAAGTTGCTGACCCGACAAAAAGTTTATCACCCTGAGGGGTGAACTCTATCCCTTGTCCTATTGCTTTAGCATCAATTGTATAGAGTAGTCGAGCTGGTTTGGATGCAATATCTATCACTCCAATACAATTTGTCGGCTTCCCGAGACCAGTAACAACTGCCATTTTACCATTTGGATGAAAAGCAAAGCTTTCTACTCCATCTGCGACTTGTTTGATCACACTAGTAATAGCTGGTTTATCCAATGTTAAGTCGACAATAGGTATATCACAAAAATCAAGTCCGCTAGGCACGGAACGCTGGCAAATTAAAGCAATTTTACCATCCAAGCTAATTCTTAGAATCATAGATGTGTCTAATAGTTTTGTGTCTACTCCATCTGCAATTTCGACTGTGCTAAGGTGTTTAATTACATTATTTTCCATTGAATACCATTGGACAGTACATGTTTCTTCTTTTCCATGGTTTTGAGTTGCAATTATTCGCTTTCCATTAGGGCTTATCCAAAAACAGGGATGTCCATGTTTTTGAGGGTTTTTGCTAACCAAAACTAAGTTTTGATTTTCTATTTTAAAAACATAGAAATTTTCTGATGCCCCTACAACAAAATGCTCTCCATCTGGGTGCGCCAGTATATGAAAAGGATAATCATTGAATAGCACTCGATGAACG
>Ga0233434_1003634_pt1 | contig 12390 bp, 8 predicted proteins | sample SI_122_August201_4_FD_182738 | JGI IMG/M metagenome (GOLD analysis project Ga0233434, IMG submission 182738) | Seawater microbial communities from Saanich Inlet, British Columbia, Canada - SI_122_August2016_120_MG | ecosystem: Environmental > Aquatic > Marine > Inlet | place: Canada: British... | reverse complement strand
ACACCCGGCGCCAGATGACTGCGCCAGTTCACCAGAGTGGGCACCCGTACACCGCCCTCATAGAGCTGTGCCTTCACGCCCCGATAAGGAAGATTGGATCCCAACCGCGCATACGCCTCCTGCCAACCAGGATACTTGTCGGTTCCATGCAATGGCAGATCATTGATCCCACCATTGTCGGAAGTGAAGACGACGATCGTGTTCTCCCGTTCGCAGGTCCGCTCCAGTGCCTCCAGCAGTTGTCCGATGGCGGCATCCATGTGGCTCGTGTAGGCGGCGTATTTACGAAAGGATGCATCTCTTGCCGGATCATCGTCGAAGTGAACACCATCATACTGAGCGACGGAATCCTGTGTTGGTTTGATCGGCACGTGTACCGCCGTGAAAGGCACATAACAGAACCAGGGACCCTTTCGAGACTCGATCCACTCGACGGCCTGACGTGCAATAAGATCCGTAACGTGCCCTTGCTCTTCCATCAGGGTGCCATCGGAATGCCACGTAACCGAGTGCTCACCACGCTTGTAGAAGTGGTTGTACGGGTCCACGCCCCCCGCCAGACTGCCATAGGCTCGATCAAATCCGAAATGATTCGGTCCAAATTGCGGCGCTGAGCCCAGATGCCATTTGCCGAACAGACCCGTCTCGTATCCCGCCAAACGCAGAGTGGTTGCGAGAGTGACATAACCATCCGGCAGCACGGGCGCATTCGATGGCACCGTCGCGTGCGCGCCAAATCGACTGGGGTGTCTACCCGTCAGCAGGGAGGCCCGTGTCGGCGTGCACATGGGGCAGACGTAGTGTTGGGTGAGTTCCACACTGTCCGTGGCGAGACGATCCAGAATCGGCGTGCGAATCGGTGCGCCGTGAAATCCGACATCTCCCCAACCCAGATCGTCGGCAAGGATATAGAGAATATTGGGTTGATCGGGTTTGGCAGGCTCAGCCTGATCAGGCATCCTGACCCCCTCTGGCCGCCTGTAGAATCTGCAACCCCGTGTTGTAGAGATTGTTGAAATCGCCACTGATGCTGATCCACTGCACCCCTCGTTCGATCCATGCAGGGACCTGGACTGGATCCCATCCCATCGACAGCCCCATCCACTTGTCTGTCTGGCGTGTCGCCTTCACCACCTGCTCACCGACGGCGATGACCCGCTCATGGCCCTGCTGACCGGGCAACCCCATGGATCCGGCCAGATCGCTGAAGCCAAGGCAGACACCATCCAGACCATCCACGGCGAGGATCTCGTCGAGTGCTTCAACGGCGTCGGTATGCTCGATCTGTACGAAAACCAGGATCTGTTCATCCGCATCCTGCAGATACTCTGGGTAGGGTATGCCACCAAAACCACGTCCCCTGCGCGGTCCGAAGCCTCGATCACCCACGGGCGGATACTTACACGCTGACACGACACGTTGTACATCTTCGACACGGCGAACCTGTGGCACAACGACACCGGCGGGATGCAACTCCAGGATCGGTTTGATGATGTCCGGGTCGCCATTGGGCACGCGGATCAACGGTGCGCAACCCGTACCCCGCACGGCCATCACATGTCCCAGGGCAATTGGTATATCGATAGGACAGTGTTCCATGTCGATCCAAGTGAAATCGTAGCCTGCATCCCCCACGAGTTCGGAAATCGCCGGATCGGAGAAGGTGATACCAGTGCCAATACAAGGCTCGCCGCTGGCAATCCTGGCTCGAAAGCGGTCGATGTGATTGATGGTCATGTGGATCCTCAGGCAGTGACATGGGAGGGATGGGCGGCAAAGGTCAGTCCTGTCTCAGGCGGCGTCCAGCATTGCCTTTTGCGGCGATGTCCTTGTATCATGGCCGAGGACACACGACTCACCATGCAGACTGACCAACACAGGACGACGTTCAGACCGATGCTGCAGCGAACTCCATGACACCGAGCGATGACGCCGAAGGCACTCACGACAGTGCCCTGCGACGCTTGCTACGCAACGCCGGCTACCTGCTGGGTAGTCGCGTCCTGCGCGACGGCATGGGGCTCGTCGCACTCGCACTGGTCGCCCGTCACCTTGGTCCCGGTGGATTCGGCATCATTGCCCTGCTGCAGTCCTACACCTTTACCATCAACTGGCTTGTCAATTTTCAGACATGGCAGGCGATCGTTCGTTATGGCGCTGAACTAGAGGGTGAAGACCAGCGTCCGGCCCTGCGCGGCTTGCTCAGACTCTCTCTCCTGCTCGATGCGGGGACAGCATTGCTCGGTGGCCTTCTTGGCTGGACACTGGCTGGTTGGATCGGACAACTGTGGGGATGGGACGCAGAAACGGTTCGCCTCGCACGTTGGTATTGCCTGCTCGTCATCGTCCCCGACTGGACCGGGACATGGACCGGTATCCTGCGACTCTTCGATCGCTTTGGTGTGATGTCCGCACAGGGGATCGCGGCATCGACGATCAAATTGGTTGGTGCCATCGTCGGTCTGACGGGGCAGTGGCAGATCGGCGACTTCGTATGGCTGTGGATGATCGCGGAGGCGACGAGCCTGCTGCTGGCCGCGCTGCTGGCCATGTGGGTCGCCGTTGGCGAAGGGGTTGTATTTGGTCCCGCCGCGACACCACGAGCTGTACTGCATTCGCATCCAGGTTTGCTCGGTTTCTTCGTGTCCACGAATTGGCACACGACAGTGCGCATGGCATCCAAGGAAGTGGACACACTCATCATCGGTGGAATCCTTGGCAATGCAAGTGCCGGTCTCTACAAGATCGTCAAGCAGGTTGCGAGCGTTCTGTCTCGGGCCGCCGACCCCCTCTACCAGGCGGTCTATCCGGAATTGGCCAAGCTGTGGTCCGCTGGTGATCATGCAGGATTTCGCCAGCTCTTGAGAAAATCGACTTGGATGGGTCTGGCAGCAGGGATCGGCTTCCTGGCCGTGTTCACCCTCGCCGGACGCTGGGTCCTGGTCACACTCCTGGGCGGTGACTACGCAGCTGCCTATGAGCCGACGCAGATCTATCTGGCCGCCGTCGCCGTGCAGGCGACGACCTTTGCCTTCCATCCCGCTGCCCTGGCCATGGACAAACCAGCTAACTCACTCTACGTGTTGTTGGCGGTCACTCTGATCTATTTCGCACTTCTCGTGCCTGCTGTGCAGTTGTGGTCTCTCCACGGCGCCGCAGCGGCGTATGTCGTGTTTTACGTCGCTTGGGCACTTGTCATCGGCTGGCGTCTTAGAGGATGGATGCGGCAGGCCTGAGACACCTGCCGGTGGCTTTCTGTCACGCCATCGTGATACGATCCAGCGGGATTGGGTGGGCGCCACGATCTCAGCTATCTTGTCGATCATGACGACCGACGAATTGTTATCACTCTACCGAACCCTGTTCACGATTCGGCTTTTCGAGCAGAGTTGTATTCAACTCTACCGCGAGGGCCTGGTGCATGGTTATCTGCATCCCTACCTCGGTGAGGAAGCGATCGCTACGGGGGTGTGTGCTGCCCTTGGCCCTGATGATTACATCGTCAGTACGCATCGGGGGCATGGACACTGCATCGCACGAGGTGGCCAGATCGAGCGCATGGTCGCCGAGATCATCGGCAAAGAAACCGGCTACTGTCGCGGCTTTGGCGGCTCCATGCACATTGCCGATATGGAAACCGGAAACCTCGGTGCCAATGGCATCGTCGGTGCCGGCATCCCCATCGGTGTTGGCGCCGCCCTCGGTGCAACGATTCGAAAGGAACAACGCGTCTGTGTTGTATTTACCTCCGATGGAGCAGCCAATCACGGCACCTTCGGCGAGGCATTGAATCTGGCGGCGATCTGGAATCTGCCCCTGATGCTTGTCGTCGAGAACAATCAGTTTGCCGTTTCCACGCCGATCGACAAGTCGAGTCGGGTCGCCGATCTCTATCACCGTGGCGAGGGCTATGGTGTGCATTCTGTTGCGATCGATGGCAACGACGTGGTAGAAGTCTTACATGAAGCACAACAATCCAGGCAACGCTGCCTGGATGGCGACGGCCCCGTATTGATTGAGGCCAAGACCTATCGTCAGGCGGGACACCACGTCAATGATCCTGGCAGCTATATGCCTGCAGATCAGGTGGCCCACTACAAAGCCCACGACCCGCTGCTGGTTTGCCGCCGGCACCTGTCGGCGTCGGGCGCTGACTCGTCGCAAGCGGACGCCATCGAAGCCGAGGTGCACACAGCGATGGATGCCGCCGTCCTGTTTGCGCGTGACAGCCCGGAACCATCCGTCGAAGACTTTCTGCACTTCGTCCATGAAGCTGCCGGTGGTTCGCGATGACGATGCGAGATCTGCTATATCGCGATGCCCTCAATGAAGCACTGCATGAAGCGATGGATCTCGACCCAACCGTTTTCTGCATCGGTGTAGGCATCGCGGAACGTGGTGGCTCCTACAAGGTCACGGATGGATTGCTGGCGAAATACGGTCCGAAACGAGTCATCGACACGCCCATTGCTGAAGCCTCCGTCGTCGGCACAGGTGTCGGTGCAGCGATCACCGGCATGCGCCCCGTCGTTGAGATACTCTTCGTCGACTTTTCTTTGCTCGTCATGGACCAGGTCGTGAATCAGGCAGCCAAATTACGCTTGATGACAGGTGGCCAGGGGTCGGTTCCCCTCGTGCTGCGCACGCAGGGCGGTGTCGGTGATGGCGTAGCCGCGCAACATTCACAGAGCCTTGAGGCACTTTTCTACCACATACCGGGTCTCAAACTCGTGATGCCCTCAACACCCTACGACGCAAAGGGACTGTTGCGGGCGGCGATCGCAGATGATGGTCCTGTGATCTTCATCGAACACAAGCTGCTCTACATGACTCAGGGTCCCGTCCCTGAAGAGGAATACATCGTCGAATTGGGATCGGCTGATATCAAGCGCAGCGGTCGCGACTGCACTCTGATCGCCTGGTCGAATATGATTCCCCGAAGCCTGGAAGCCGCCGAGAGACTCAGCGCCGAAGGTCTGGAGGTAGAGGTCATCGATCCGCGGACACTCGTTCCCTTCGATCATGCGACGGTTCTCGAGTCCGTCCGGCGTACTGAACACGTCGTTATCGTTCAGGAAGCGGTGCGACGTGGCGGCATTGCCTCAGATATCGCTTCCGTGATTCAGGCGGAAGCCTTCGATTATCTCGATGCACCCATCGAAATTGTCGCCGGTCTGGATACCCCCATTCCCTATAGCCGTCCTCTTGAACAAGCCTGTATTCCGCAAGTGGATGACATCGTCGCCGGCGTGAAACGTGCGGTGTATTCATGACACCCGTCGTGATGCCCCAGGTGGGTGAGAATCTGACAACTGGCGTCGTCGTGGAGTGGCTCAAGAGTGAGGGAGAGGTTGTGGCTCGGGGCGACGTAGTCGCCATCGTCGAATCAGAGAAAGCAGCCTTCGAGGTCATCGCTGCAGCGGGTGGCACATTGCTCAAGATTCTGCGTGCTGCCGGTGAGCAGGTAGACGTCCTGGCGACCATTGCCTGCATCGGTGAAGCCGGGGAAATCGTCGATCTGGATGCAATGGCCGCTGCGAGCCAGACACGTGGTAGCCTGACGGCGGACGGCGAGAGCGCCCGCAACCAGAAGGAACCCGCATCGGCAGCGACACGCGGCGATAGCTCGCCATCCATCACCAGCGCGTCACTCACCGATTCATCGCCTATGCGATCGAGGCTACAGACACCTTCGACGCGACCCACTCTGGCTACCACTGAAACCTTACCCGGACACACACTCCGCGACCGACCCTTCGCCTCACCATCGGCTCGTCGTCTGGCGCGTGAACTGCTAGTCGATCTGGGACGAGTCAACGGATCCGGGCCGGCAGGCAGGGTCATCCGCAGAGACATTCTCACCGCCGCCTTGCGCGCCTGCGGTGGCGCGCCGAAATCCGAGTCCGAAACACTCCCCGAACCTGTTGTGGGTGCCGGTGACCACGTGCTGCCGCATACACGCCTGCGCCAGGTTGTTGCGTCTCGCATGGCTAGCAGTGCACGGTTGATTCCGCATTTCTATCTGGTGGCAGACATCGATGTGGGAGAGGCTCGGCAGTGCCTGCGGGAGTTGGCGGATGATGGTGCTGGCCTTACCGACATCGTCGTCGCTGCGGCGGCGCGTGCCCTGCGTAAATTCGAACGACTCAACGCACATGTAGGCGAAGGCGGTATCGTCTGCAAGGCGGATGTGCACATTGGTCTCGCCGTCGCCGTGGAAGAGGGTGTCCTGGTTCCGGCGCTGAGCCACGTGGACCGTGCCAATCTGGCCACTCTTAGCCAAGCTCGTCGCCAGATCACTGCTCAGGCCCGCCGTGGTATCGTGCAACCGGATCCTGCCTCAACATTCACCGTCAGCAATCTCGGTCCCATGGGCGTGAGTCGATTCTTGCCGCTGATCAATCCACCGGAGTGTGCGATTCTCGCAATCGGCGCGGCCGAAGAGCGTGTGGTGGCAAAAGAGGGTCAGCCGGCGATCCGTGAGATGCTGACTGTCACACTGGCCTGTGACCATCGTGCCGTGGACGGTGCCTACGCAGCTGAATTTCTCGCCCACTTCACGCAGATAGTGGAAACAGCCAGAGATTGCCTGGTGGAAGTGAATGGCCCCGGTGAGTGAATCTCCCATCCTGGCCCTTGGTGAAGCGTTGGTGGAGTTCATGCCACCCATCGGTGAGACCATGCGCAGCGGACATCATTGGCAGAAATTCGCCGGTGGCGGGCCCGCCACCTACGCTGCAGCATGTGTGCGTCTTGGCCGTGCTGCTTCCTTGTTAAGCCTTGTCGGCGAAGACCCCTTCAGCGACTACATGCTCGACGCATTGCAGCAGGAAGGCGTGGACACCGCACACATCGGTCGCAGGCCGGGGCGTCAGATCGGTTTGTGCTATCACGAATGCATCGATGGGGAGACATCTCTCACCTTCCACCGCCATGACTCGGCGGCGACGACTCTTTCCCCCAGCGACATTGATGCCGATTTGATCACCCATGCCGCTGCGCTGCACGTACCCGGCACGACGATGCAGATCAGCGACAGTGCGCTGGAGACATCGCTGCAGGCAATGCGCTGGGCCTCGGAGGCGAAGATCCCCGTTGGTTTTGATCCGAATATCCGCGCCATCCTTGGCGGCACACAGACCTCGCAAGCGATGGAAGAGGGACTCGCTATGGCGGATGTTGTCACCCCCACCATCGAGGAAGCAACTGCCATCACGGGCTGTAGCGAACCAGTGCAGGCGGCCAGAGAGCTCCAGGCAAGGGGGGCGCGTTTTGTTGCCGTCACCCTTGCCAGCGACGGCTGCGTATTGCTCCGGCAGGGCGACCCCTCGCCCATTCACTGCCCCGGTTTTTCCGTAGACATCATCGAACCAACGGGTGCCGGTGACGTACACGCCGCAGCGATCATGGTTGGTTTTCTGAGTGGCTGGGAGACCGAACGGATTGGACAGTTCGCCAATGCCGCTGGCGCCCTTGCCGTGACGGCCATGGGGCACTTCGGGCCGGCCCTGCCAACGCTGGAACGAATCAACAAGCTCATCGAAGACAGGGGCTGCTAGCAAAGGGTTTCGTGCTTATCTTGCTGGGGCCTGTAGATCTGGGTTGTGGGAGACGTCGGCGAACATTCGACTCGCGCTCTTCAGATTGCGGTGCAGATGTTTTCTGTACGGTGCACCATTTTTTTTGATGGAGTATTTCCTTTGATAAGCAACAAGATCTCACCCGTCGCCGCGTATATCGTTGTGCTGGGCCTCGTCGCCAGCGCCGCGACAGTGGACGCGCGAGGATTCCGTCTCAACATGGTACCAAATGCGGCCGCGACGGCTGTCAGCTGTAATCTCTGCCACACAAGCGGCGGAGGAACACCTCGCAACGCCTTCGGCCTCGACATACAAGAACGTGTCACCCCCAATGGCCAGGAAGTCTTCTGGGGACCGGAATTGGCGGCTCTCGACTCGGATGGAGATGGCGTGCCAAATGGTGTCGAGTTAGGTGACCCTGCCGGTAGTTGGACGGCTGGTGCCGATCAACCGGGTGACGCCGCTTCGGTCACCCATCCCGGTGACTCAGCCAGTTTTATCGAAACAATCACCGCTGTGGGCGAGGCCACCTGGGCATCGGTTAAGGTAATTATCCGAGGCCAGCAGTAACTCACCGCAGCGCTTACAGTTCCAGCAGAATCTGCCCTCCGGACACTCCTGTCCGGAGGGCTTTTTTTGTTCAAACTGGCGGCAGTCCGGATCAGTCGCGTCCTTTGCGGCAGCAATGTGGTCTCCTCGATGCTGAATGGATTGTCGCCATGGCGCGAAAGAAGAAAGCAACAAAGGATGTGACCCGGGGCGGCGATGTCCCACGCACATTCAATGCGACGACGACGGCCTTCAACTACACGCGATCGGAGGTCATGATCCCCATGCGGGATGGTGTCGAATTGTTCACCCTCGTGATGATTCCTCACGATGTCTCCAAGCCCATGCCTATCGTGCTGACACGCACTCCCTATAGTGCCGCACGCAGAGCGTCACGCACGACGAGCCCAGACATTGCCATGGCCCTGCCTGCAGCGGATGAGGCACTTGTGCGCGACGGCTATATCCGCGTGTACCAGGACGTGCGCGGCCGCTTCGGCTCAAAGGGCCGCTATACGATGACCATGCCAACGCGGGGACCGTTCAATGAGGGCAAGGTCGATCAGGTAACGGATGCGTGGGATACGGTAGAATGGCTCGTGAGTAATGTGGAGGGGAATTCCTCTCGTGTCGGCATCACAGGAACATCCTATGACGGACTGCTCACGTTGATGTCTCTGCTGGACCCACATCCAGCGTTGAAAGCGGCGGTCCCCGTCAATGCCATGGTCGACTCGTGGTTGGGTGATGACTTTTACCGGCACGGTGCCTTCCGAACAGTCATGCTCGAATATGTCTACCGCCAGACGGCAAGCCGCAACGCAGCGCAAGGCATTCCCTGGGGGTATCATGATTTTTATAGTGCCGTGCTGGAAGCTGGCTCGATTGGCGAACTGGGCCGGCAGTATGGGGCAGACAAGCTGCCCGCGTGGAATCGCCTCCTCGAACATCCAGCCTATGACGACTACTGGCAGGATCAGGCGCTACACAAGTTGCTTGAGAAAGCACCGCGTCGTGTCCCGGTTCTGACCGTGCACTCTCTCTTCGATCAGGAAGATCTCTATGGACCCGTACTCAGTCATGAGACACTGGCGCGGCGTGATCGCAGTGGCAACAAGACACATCTGGCCATTGGCCCATGGTGTCACGGACAGCAGAGCGGCGAAGGATCCGAGTTGGGCGCCTTGAAATGGGGCTCTGATACATCGTTGGAATTCCGTCGTCAGATGCTATTGCCGTTCTGGGCGCATCATCTCAAACGCGAGAAACCCAGCGAGCCACTGCCAAAGGTGCTGGCCTTCGAGACAGGTGCAAACAGATGGCGCCAATACGACAGTTGGCCCCCCACGGATCAGACCAAGTCTGCGCATCTCTATCTGCACGAGGAGGGGTGTCTGAGTTTCGACAGGCCCAAAAAGGCGACCGAATCCTTTACCGAATACATCTCTGATCCCGCCAAACCTGTTCCTTATCGTGTGCGGCCCATCGTGCCCTCCTTCGGCGGTCAGGGCTCCACGTGGCGGCGCTGGCTCGTCGATGACCAGAGACCCTTCGCCGATCGCACGGATGTCATCACCTTCGTAAGCCCTTTCCTCGAGAAGACCGTCACAGTCAGTGGCGAGATCACTGCGACACTTTTTGCTTCGACAACTGGCACCGATGCCGACTGGGTTGTGAAGTTCATCGATCTCTATCCAAACGAGGTCCCCGCAGAGCCATCCATGGGTGGCTATCAGTTCATGATCTCCGGTGACATCCTGCGCGGTCGCTATCGACAGAGTTTTGAGGAGGCCGTGCCGATTGAATCCGGTGAAGTGCTTCCCTATACGGTGATCATGCCGCACGTGCACCACACCTTTGAAGTGGGGCACCGAATCATGATTCAGATTCAGAGCTCCTGGTTTCCACTGTGTGATCGCAATCCACAGACCTTCGTCGAGCAGATCGCCTGGGCGCAGCCAGCTGACTTTCAGAAGGCAACGCACCGTATCCACCATACAACGGACTCGGCGAGCTTCGTCGAGCTACCACTGCAGGCCGCCGATGCCCAGTCGGCCGCAACGCGTAAGAGCCGGGCTCACAGTAGATCGTCTGCACGCCCACGAGGCTCGCACGAGACAAGCCGCGGCAGCTGATGTCGATGCACACAGGTCATGGTACGGCCATAGAAAATCGACAACCACCGTGGCCGCGCACGAGGCAGCTACTCGTGAGGTGGTCGGTGCTGGTGGCGTTGCTCGCCCTGATGGCGGCTCCCGCGCTTGCCCAGCAGAGCCATCTTCAGGGACGTGTTCTCGAATCCGCATCGAAGACCCCCCTGGCAGGTGCTGTCATCGTTGTCTCCGATCACAGTGTGGGCACCCTGTCAGATGAAGAAGGCCGCTTCTCACTGGCCGTCGGTGGTGAGCAACTCATCCTGGAAGTGAATCTGATCGGCTATCGACCGTGGCAGTCTGGGCAGATATCACTGGTACGCGGCGATACGCTGACGATCGACATACAGCTGGAGATCAATGCCATTTCGTTGCGCGAGATTACGGTGACGCCAGGTCGTTTCGCGATCATGGGAGATGCCACAGGCTCTCGGCAAGCGCTCAGCCAGGAGGAAATTCAGACGATCCCGCAATTTGGCGAAGACATTTTTCGCTCCGTGACTCGTCTACCAGGTGTTACGGGAAACGACTACTCTGCACGATTCACTATCCGCGGTGGCGAGCAGGAGGAAGTCCTTGTACGACTTGATGGGGTTGAACTCTTTGAGCCATTCCATCTGAAAGACATCAATGGGGGTGCCCTGAGTATCGTCGATGTAAATCTGATCGAGGGAGTCGATCTACTCACCGGTGGCTTTGGTGCAGAATACGGTGATCGTCTCAGTGGCGTATTCGATGTCACCTCGCGTCGACCGGAGGCGGGGCACCGGCGTGCATCGGTCGGTCTGAGCATGATGAATGTGCGCGCCCTGGTGGAGGGTGCCGACGAAGATCGTTCTTGGCTCATATCCGCCCGGCGCGGTTACCTCGACATCGTCCTGGCCCTGATGGGTGAAGACGAAGACATCGATCCCGTGTATTCAGATCTCTTCGCCAAGTTCACGCAGACCTTGAATTCGAATCATGAGATGCAGTGGAGTCTGCTGCACTCGAGCGATGAGTTCGATCTGCTCGAAGACGACGGTGACGAGTCGGTGAGCACCTATGGCAACACCTATGGGTGGTTCACTCTGCGTTCCACACTTCGCCCGGATCTCTTCGTACAATCGACGGCCTCTGTGGGCCGCGTGACGGACGATCGTGTCGGTCAGGGATTCTTCTTTGATGGCGCACCCGAGTTCAATATCAGTGACATCCGTGACGTCGACATCTGGTCTGTCCGCCAGGACTGGAGTCTTGAAGCTGGAGACGATCACTTCCTCAAATGGGGTTTTGATGTGCGTCGCCTGCAGGCGCACTATGACTACTTCAGCGATCGACGTCGTTTTCTACGCGATACGGATGGGTTCGTCGTGGGCCTGCAGGATACGACGGACATCGAATCAGACGACACTCAATCGAGTGTCTCAGTCTATGCAACAGACCGGTTCCGACTGTCTGAGAAACTGACGGCCGAACTCGGCCTGCGTTACGACGATGTGCGGCACACGGATGATCGCTTGCTGAGTCCACGATTGCATCTGGCCTATGCCCTGTCACCGGCGACAAGTCTGCGTGTCGCCTGGGGACTCTACCATCAGAGTCAGGGCATTCACCAACTTGCTGTGGAAGATGGTGAGAGTGCCTTCCACCCGGCACAGCGATCCGAGCATCGCGTCCTTGGACTGGAGCATATCACGCGTCACGGCGTGCAACTGCGTCTTGAGGCCTATGACAAGCAGTTGACGAGTCGTCGTCCGGCGTATCGCAATTGGCGCGATGACATCGAAATCTTCTCAGAGCTCGCTGATGATCGCCTGCGCCTCGATCTGGCCGGTGGCCACTCCAGAGGCATTGAACTGTATGCCAAACGCGATACGGGAACCCGCCTATCGTGGTGGGCCAGCTATTCTCTGGCACAGGTTCGGGACGAGATCACTTCCTTTGGTGTCCAGGGCAGGACCTTTCCCTTCGTCGATGAGATTGCGGGACGATACGATCAACGGCATACGATGTACGCCGATGTCAATATTCGGCCCACGCCGCGATGGAAACTCAACCTCGCCTGGCAATATCGAACGGGGTGGCCCTATACCCAGCGCCTCTTGCACCTGCGCACTGCCGAGGAC
>Ga0233434_1003626_pt1 | contig 12404 bp, 18 predicted proteins | sample SI_122_August201_4_FD_182738 | JGI IMG/M metagenome (GOLD analysis project Ga0233434, IMG submission 182738) | Seawater microbial communities from Saanich Inlet, British Columbia, Canada - SI_122_August2016_120_MG | ecosystem: Environmental > Aquatic > Marine > Inlet | place: Canada: British... | reverse complement strand
TCTCCATTCTGCACTCATATCTATGATTTTATCTGATATGACTAGCCCACATTTACCACAAAATAATTCTCCTGTATTTTGATCAGTGAGAATTATTTTAACTCCACAAGATGGGCATTTGAGGTCAGGACTAAATGAATTTTTTAACATGTGTAAAATATTTTCAAAATAAAGTTTTTATCTGTTCTACTAAATTTCTTAAGGTTAACTGTGTGTAGGTTGAACTAACTCTAATTCTAATTTTGTAGAATATGGTTATGAACTGAATTTAACTTAACAAGCAATATGCATAAGATGGTGTCATTGATGGATACATGATATTTTCTTTGTCATTTGTATGTGGTAATCCTACAGAATGACCTAATTCATGAGTCATGATTGATTCTACACTTTTTACATCATACAATTGAAAACTTCCATCACAATTATAATCTCCTAAGGCTACTTCTACTACTCCTTTTCCTAGATGTGCGTGTCCTAACACTCCTTCTCCGATGTTTCTAACTACCCATGTAATCCATACATTTGCATCTAATTTTGAATTAACGATCTCAAATTTTACCTTGGCATCTTGATTGTTGGTCTTTAATTCCATTTTCTCCCAAAATTCAAATGTGTTTTTTAAAGTACTTGTGTGATCTAGGGGTAATCCTAAAGGTTGTTCGTTTATGTAAATTTTATATTTTATTATGTATGTATCATCAATTATTTCATAGGTTGGACTAGGAAACTCATTTGATGACGTCTCTACTTCTTTAGTAAAATTCCATTTCTCCACATCTCTGAGAAATTTTTTGATTACATCTTGACTGGGATTTGGGTATTCTATGTATCTTGTTTCATCATTTGCTTTTATCAAAATATTTTTTAAATATCTGTCAAACAAATATCTTTCATATTCAATTTCTTCTATTGTTTTCTTTGAATCTATTTTGATAAATTTATTTTCAATTAACCAATTAATATTTTTATAAAATTCTTCATTTGATGTTTCGTTTTGAGTCCATATACTTAGATTATGTCTAATTGATGAAATCATTTTTAATTCATTTGTATTTTCAAATTTTTTATTTTCTGGTATTGTGATAATTTCTTTTTTAATTAAATATTGTATATTATTTGTAAATTTTTCATCACTAATACTTGTAATTGCCCACCAATTTGTTGTTTGTTTAACCCAATTTGGAATATTTCCAATAGTTTGTTTCATTGTATTAGTTGGTTTTTCAGTAGGTGTGTATGGATATTTTTTTAATGTATTTTCTATAATGTCTTTGTAATTTTTAATTACTGTATTATTTGGATTTACTTCATCTGCTTTTTTTAAATATGATAGCGATTCAGAATATTCTCCTAGATTGCCAAAACCTACGCCCATTCCTGCTAACGCTCTTGCGTTTTCTGGATTATTTTCCAATACTTTATAAAATTCTTTTAATGATTTGGTATGTTGCTCCATATTGCTATGTGCAATACCTTTCATGTTTAGTGTTGAAATATTATTTGGATTTGATTCTAAAATTTGATCATAGATTGCAATAGCTTGATTGTAGTCTCCATTTTGAAATAATTTTGTTGCATCGTTGAATGCTATTTTGATCTGTTCTTTGGTTTGTTTATCTCCAAATACATTATTTGTTTCATAATATGAAATTGATATTAAAATTAATGTTAAACAAAATAAAATTTTTAAAATCTCTTTCATATTTTATGCATTTTATCTTTCTTTCTAAACTTTATTGTTTTGACTCTTATTGTGGTCAGCATCCCTTTAAAACCTATGAAAATGTTTAATTCGTTCTCAATTACGTTCTTTAATGTTGACTGAAATTCAGATTTCAAATAATATGTATCACTTAAAAAAACAAATTGAACAAATTGAATCTGAACTACATGAATTTACTGATTTGCCTAAGCAAATTCCTGAATTGATTACGTCTGCTAATTTGTTGCGTTTAAATAACTTTTTAATGAAATCTGATGATAAAAAAACTGATCTTATTTCTGCATATTCTCAATATTCAAAATCTATGGAGATCCTACTATCATCTGTTTTTGAAATACAAACTGAGTTAAAGGATATCCTTAAGGAACAATCTTCTTTAATTGTGTCTTCTTCTAAATCTAAACCCAAATCTAAACCCAAATCTAAACCCAAATCTAAACCCAAATCTAAACCCAAATCTAAACCCAAATCTAAACCCAAATCTAAACCCAAATCTAAAAAATAATTTATTTTGATAAATGAATAATATCGCCGGCAAAAACTTTGCTTGTTTTTTCTTTATTTTTGATTATTAATCCTCCATCTTCATCTATTTTGATTGCCTTTCCGGTAATTTTTCCATCAAGTGTATTCATTTCTACTTTTTTACCAATTGTTGAAGATCTTTTTGTCCATTCTGCAATTGTTTTTTTGATTTGATTTTTGTTTAATTCTTCATACACTTTTTCTAATTCTAGTAGAAATGATTGAATTAATTCTATTTGTGTGGATTTGTTTTTTTGATCATTTAGACTTGACACTCCGTAGAAATTGGGTGTTTTTTTTAATTCATTTTCAATTTCTTTTACATTCACGTTAAAATTTATTCCAACCCCTAGGACTAAATTTTCTATTTTATTTGATTCAAATGATGCATCAATTAACATTCCTGCAAGTTTTTTCCCCTTAATTGTTAGATCATTTGGCCATTTGAGTTCTGTTGAAACTTTGCATGTTTTTTGAATTGCAATTGATAATGCTAATGATGAAGCAATAGGAAAAAGAGTTGTATTTGAAATATCAAATTTTGGATGCAAAATTATTGAAAACCATATTCCTCCTTTTGGTGATATCCATTTTCTACCTGATCTTCCTCTTCCACCCGTTTGTTTTTCTGCAATGATTATGATTCCTTCTTTTTTTGATTCATTTACCATTTTCATAGCTTGATTTTGTGTTGAATCTACTGAATCAAAGTAATATGCTTGCTGACCTAGTACTTTTGTTTCTAATCCTAAAACAATTTCCCATGGTAGTAGTAAATCTGAATTTTTTGTAAGTTTGTAGCCCTCTTTTTGTTTTGATTCTACTGTGTATCCTAATGCTTGAATTTTTTTAATTTGTTTCCAAACTGCAACCCTGCTTATTCTTAAAACATCACTGAGGTCTTGTCCTGAAAGGTATTCTGTATTGTGAATTTTTAAAAATCTTAAAACCTTGAGTAATCCTGTATCTTCAAATGAGTTGTAAATCATTTACTTGTTATTTTTGATTCCAGTATAAAATGTGCTCTAGAATCCAATATCAAAATCAAATCCACCGTCATCCATACCTGCGTCATCCATACCTACGTCATTCATATTTTCTTGTGAAATGTAGTCTGACATCCCAATTCCCATCATACTGAACATCATTGAAAACATCATCATGTCCATCATTCCAAAAAACATCATGGATGGAAGAATTGATTTATTCTCTTCCATTTTTTGTTGGAGTTTTTGTTTGTCTCCTGTTTCATAAATTGATTTCATTTCTTGCCATTTTGATTGAATCTCCATGATTTTTTTATCTAATTCATTTGAACCATTTTCTGTAATTTTCAATTCAATTTTCTTTCCAAACCATCCTTTCTTCTCTTCTACTCTGATGTATCCTTTCTTTTCAAGATCTTCTAAAATTGAATTTAGTTCTTCTGCTGTAATCTTTGTTTCATTTTGAATATTTGAAAATTTCTTTTTACCTCTACGAATTGAACCTAATACAATTACATCTTTTGGTTCTGTTTCCACATTGGCTCTGATTTTTTATAATTAAAATACTCTGTGATTTACATCATATTCTATTATTTTCATTTAATTCTGAAATAATTTGTTTTATTCCTTCTTTATAATTTGAATATTTGAATTCATATATTTCAGAGATTTTTTTATTTGATACTTTCATTGATGTGGTTAGTAATTTAATTAAATCGCCTCCTAGTATTGCTTTAGCTAAAAACATTGGAACGCTTCCTGGATGCTTTGCATTTATTTGGTCTGCTGTGAAGTTTGAAAATTCTTTGAAAGTGACTGGGTTTGAATCTGCAACAATAAATGATTCGTTAAACCTTTTGTTTTCTAATACTGCAATCATACTACCTACTGCATCATCTACATGCACAAATCCTTTGTAATATTTTCCACCTTTAGGCATCCTGAATGTATTTTTTTTCAATCTTTTAATGAGCATTTCATAAAACCATCCATCTGGTCCATAAACATCTCCAAAATGGACTACTGCAAAATCTATTTTGTGCTTATCTGAATTTTCTTTTAGATATTTTTCTGCATCTAATCTAATTTTGACAAAATCTGTATTCGGATTGTATTTTTGATTTTCATCCACAATTACATCTCCCGTTTCTCCATATACCCCTAATCCTGAAATATATATTATTGATTTTGTTTTGGATTTAATTTCATTAAATAGGTTTTTTGTACCGTCAAAATTTACTTTTTCTAAAATTTTTTTATTTTTTTCTAACGGTGTATGTGATGCAAGATGAAATATGCAATCAAATTCTAAATTTTTAAAATCTATCTTTTCATCAGTTAAATCTCCATAAATTATCTTTGATTTTAAATTTCCTTTTTTGCCTTTACGAATTAAACTAGTTACATCATATCCTTTATTGATTAATTCTTCTACTAACCTTGAACCAATAAATCCCGTTGCCCCTGTAACTAATACTGATTTTGTCATGATTCTTCTTTTTCTCTTACCCTTTATTGTATTTGTATTTCTTCTACTAGTGCCATAATTTAAAAATTATATGCTGCATATCTCATAATAAATTATGAATCGGGATTCCTTTTCTGATCAACAAATTATTGATATTCTATCCTTACGAACTGTTGCTGTAATTGGAATGTCTAAACATTCATCAAAAGCAGCGCATTATGTTCCAAAATATTTACTTGATAATGGTTATGATATCACTCCTGTAAATCCTAATGCTGATGAAATTTTGAATATTTCTTGTTATGACTATGTCTCTGAGATTGAAGGACCTATTGATATCATTGATGTGTTTAGACCTTCTGAACAAATTTCTTCTATAATTCATGATTGCATTGAAAAAAAACCCAAAGTAATATGGCTTCAAGAAGGTATTCATGATTTTGAATCAGAGGAACTAGCTCAAAAAGCTGGAATACTGGTTGTCTTTAACAGATGTATGTTGGCAGAACATCAGAGATTGGGATTATGACTACTTTTGAAAAATTTCATCGTGACTTGAACGAATTAGTCAAAAAATATGAAACTGACCTTGGATTAAAAATTGAAGAAGATCTTGAATCTGAAATAATCAAAATATTTGGTACAAAAATTACTTCATTGGCTAGAGCTCAAAATGGACTTAATGATGTGACTGAATTAGCACATGCTACTGCAGAACATCATCCATACTGGAATTTGTTATCTAATTGTTCAGAAATTGGTCATACTGTTTTGGATAATTGGAAAAAATCTTTATCTTCAGATGATATTGCTGATGTTGAATGGGCTATGAAAGAAATTAATCAAACACTTGAAAAAATCAAAAATCAAAAAATTTCTTCTCATGACCATTGAATTCTTTTAATATGTGATAACTTATTTTTTCTAATTTTTGTTTTTGTTCTATTAATTCATTTTTACATTCTATAATGTTCTGTTTTGTTAAAATTCCTTTTTGAATATAATCTAATGTTAACGTTGAGTTAAATGAAGAATCTTGACATGCTATTTTTGAAAGTCTTTCAAGATCAAGAACATGCATGTTCCACATGTGTTCTTTTTCAAAATTTTTTGTTTCATACATTATTTTAAACCATAATGATATATTTCCAATTGAATATTTTTCTTTATTTTTTTGAATTAATGATTTGATATGGTAAGATAATGAATCTACAAAATATTCATTATTATTTACCATTGTCGTCTTTTCATTATTTGAAATAATTTCTATAATTGCATGACTAACTTGATGATAAAATATGAAATCTATTACATCTAATGTAATTTTTGAAATCTGTTTTTCGCTAACTCCTTTTATTTTGTATTCTTCTATCAGTTTATCGTAAATATCAAAAATTAATTCATAACATATTACTATCATTTTTGTATTTTCGTTGTAGAATGCTTTTTTTTCTTGACATTCCCCCAGTCCTATTTTTATCTTATTTGGTAATTTGATGTGTTCATTTAGATATGTTACTTGTTTTTCAAAATATTGGTTTTGACGTAACCATACTTCTATTTTTTCTGGTTCTATGTCTTTTGATCTTGGGTCTGGAGATGAAATTCGACCTGGATATGGCTCATCTCCATAATCTTCTATACTCATGTAAAATATAGAAAAATTTCCTAAATCTGATTTTTCCATTGAAATTGAATTTAAAAAATTAATTTCTTCATTTTCATTTTCTGAAATTTTGATAATTTTATTATTTGTCAAATATGTTAATGCCTGAACAAATTCTGTATCTGATATTATTTTTTCTAACCATAAATCATCAAGAATTTCTATCCATGATGGTATTTTGCTAATTGGTTCTGCATTTACAATTTCAATTGAGAATGCAGTTAAAGTGATCAATGAAATGATCCCTATACACAAATTCTTGTATGCATAGCCAGTGTAGTTGTAATTTTTATTAATAAATTGGCAAAATTACTTCATTTTAGATACTTTGGCTCTAAATTAGTCTAAAAATACGTGATCTTGCCACTATTGCGAATTTGTTATTCCTTAATAAATAACCTCATTCTGAGATTTTATGATGAGTTCCGGAAATAAGAATCCCGAAGGATTATTCGGTACTGTAAAAGTAGGTTTTGGAGCTGGACTAGTTGCAGGATGTGCATTATTTTCATCATTCCTTTCAATTGATCAACAGATAAACATCCCTCATGGAACTTTTTACAAAACAATAGGAATTCCTATGGGAGTTGAAGGTATGGGTGCAGTTTGGATTGGTCTAATGATGCACATGGTAGTTGCAGCATTAATTGGTATCAGCTTTAATGTGGCTGCATCATATTGGAGAACATTTAGAATAGTTACAGTCCCTAAAGGAATTTTAACTGGTGCTGTAACTGGTGCAATTGTATTTAGTTTAGCGTTCTTACCTTTGCATACTATGGTAATGATGCCAATTCTGGAATCTGAACTTAATTCAGCTGAATCTTTACTCAATATTATGCCAGACGAAAAAGAAGCTTTAATGACCTTGATAGAAAACAATGATTTTGTTTTGTGGTATTCTGCATTATTGCATGTGCTGTTTGGTGCAGTATTGGGCTTGATGTCTGGTTTCCTTTTACATGATAGATATAGAACCGTGGAAAGAATCCGTTCTTTCTGGTAGAAACATTTCTTAGGTTATTTTATTTTTAATTGATATTCTACTTTCATACCCATATGTTTAAAATATCTAATCGGTGTCTTGTTTTACATATTGAATGAAACTCAAAATAAAATCCAACAGTCTGAACTTTCTGTTGCTGAATTAATTAATCATTTTAGGGAAAAATGCAAAATTTGTGGCCATCATCGGATCATGCACAATGAATTGGATGTATGTGAGGGTGTAATGAATAAACCCTGCACTTCTGGTTGTGATAAATTTGAAGCAGAATAATTTGTTATTCTAATAATGTTTAATATTCATTAGATCTTATACTCCTCATGAGGGATTTTCACCCTGACGATGAGTTAGCTTCTCCTGAGGGATATTCCCCTCAAATAACTCCTGAGGAATTTGATCCTGGAATTCCTAATCAAATGCTTGATTTTATTTTAAGGACTGAACCTACTGAAGTTGTTGATACTGATTTATTTGCAGTAATGAAAAAAAGACGTTCCACTAGAAAATTTTCTGACAAACCTGTTGAAACTGTAAAAATTGATAAAATCATTGCAGCTGCTGATACTGCCCCTACTGCTGGAAATTTTCAAGGATTTGAAATCTTTTACATTAAAAGTCCTGAAAAGAGAAGATTACTTGTTGATGCATGTAATCATCAATCATATGTTGATGCACCTGTAGTTTTGGTTTTTTGCAAAAATCCTTCTAGAGTTAAATTTAATTTTCCTCCTTACATTCTACGAAAATTTGCAATTCAGGATGCCACTCTTGCAGCAGGGTATTCTCAACTTGCTGCACAGGCTTTGGGATTGAGCTCTATTTGGATTGGAATGTTTGATGAACAAAAAATCATGGATATTATTCAAACTGATTTAGTTCCGTCATCTGTACTGTGTATTGGTTATCCAAAACAAACTAAATTTCCAAAACCTAGACGTAATCTCAAAGATCTTGTTAATGTTGTATGGTAGCTATGCCTAAAATTCTCCATCTTTAAATAATGAACAGTATTCTTGTATTTTATGACTGATGCATATGTTATGCTGAACTGTGAATTGGGTGCAGAAGAAAAAATTATTGAACAACTTAAAGAATTAGAACAAGTAGTTGATGTTTTTGAGACTATTGGAACTCATGATATGATGGTTAAACTTCAAGGTGAAAATTTTGAGAAAATTAGAGAAATAGTCTCTTGGAATATTCAAAAATTAGATAAAGTTCGCTCAACTGCCACTTTGATAAAAAAAGATAATTAATTCAATACGCTTAAGTTTAAAATTAATTATGATTTTTTATGGATATCTCTTCTAAAACACTGCCTGCTATTTTGATTGTAGTGTTAATTGGAGTTTTATTGTTACAATTTGTCACTAATGATAATTCTGCCCCTGTAATTGATCCTGAAACTTGTGAGTTGTATGTTGTGGATTCTCAAATAAATTCTAAAACTTATCTTGATGAATTTAATCAAAAATGTTTGGATTTTAAAAATTTGAACAAGTGATTTTTGAATCCTTAATTATGATTGATGTTTAATGATATGTTGTGGTTGGAGACAAAAATGAAATCGATAAACTCATTGACACGATGATTGAAAGTGGAGATGAATTAGTTGATAATCTGAAAACAGTATTGCCTAATTCTTTATCTGAATCAATGGTGATGTTTCATGAATCTAATGTTGAAAATTTAAAAAAAATTAAAGAATTTCTGAATAGTTAAAGAAATTTTTAATTCGTATGATTGCTACTACATGCTTTTTAATGATAATCTGGCTTTTTTATTGTGATTAGAACTAGAACTATTTCTTTAGTGGTGAATAAAATGGCTGGAGATACGTTTGATGCTATTGTTGAATTGTTTCCTAAAATGATCCCTGATGCAAAATTTGATTCACATGGTTGGTGGTCTTTTATTGGACCTTATGGAAAATCTAAAGTTAAATTTAATCAAAATAAATCTCTGGGAATTTTAGATCATCAATATGTTGATGAAGAATCTTCCTGGCATATTCCTATGCGCATAATTCCTAATGGTGATTTTTCTGAAGTTGTAATTACTTTAAAAAAACCTGAACAATTATCTGATTTTCAATTCAATCAACGAGTATTGAAAATTAACAATATTGTTACTTCTATGAAAAATATACTTGAATCTGATATTTGATGTTTTTAATTTTTGTAACTTTTTCTCGTAGTTGGATATGTGTTGATTATTGTGCTTAAATGCAAATTTTGTAATGTTAAATTGAAACAAATTACCATATGACGAAGCATGTTATCAGAGATTAGAAGATGATAGTTCTAACAATCAGGAAGAATTGATATCTCTTTCACTGATACTTGAATCTGATGGTGAGTGTTCATAATTTGATATTGACATAAATTCTACATGTTTGAAATTATTTTTATTAAAAATGAAGTGTAAATATTGCAAAAAAATTTTTGAAGATGATGCTGATGTTGTTTTAAATTACTTTAATCATGTTGATACTAATCACTATGATTCTCTTACTGATAATGAAAAAATAATGCATGATGCTAGAAAAAAAATGATTAAATCAAAAACAGATTATGAAGTTCACAAGAAAACTACTGGTGATTCTGATTTAATTTTTAATTCCAAGAATTCTGATATTTAGGAATTTATTCTTCTTTACCTGGACCTACTACATCTTCTGGTTTTATTTTACTGTCCCAATCCCCTTTCACTCCTTTGATTAGTGCAATTATTCCTGATATGATAAATGCCATAACCAATCCGAAAAATACTGTTTGATCCATTATTTTGTATGAACAATTGATTTTAGCTGGTGGCTTATCATCAAAGTATTCATAACATGTTCCAAATTCATTTGATTCTATTGTTGCTGCTTGATATTCATGACCAAAAGCACCCAAAACAATAACCCCTACAAAAATTAATGCAACTCCTAAAATTATGAATCTCATATCACTCATAATTTTTTTCACTGACTTACAGTATTTAGATTTTAACCAAAAAAATAACTAATGTTATTTTTCTAACGAATTTTTTAAATTTTCTAATGATGCTTCGTAAAACGAACCCATGAACACCAAAAATTCTAAAAATTGTTGTTCGGACATTTTTTGGCTGTTTAGATATGATTGCCATGTCAATTCAGTTACTGCTTTTGTTTTCTTTTTGATTGAAATTGTTGCAACGTATGCCCTTAATGGAAGACCTTCTGTAGCGACATATGTGAAATATTCCCCTTTTTCCCATGCTACAATATGTTCTTCTATTTCATTACCATCTCCAAATGTGATCAGTCTAATTGCTCCAACACCTTTTTTCTTTTTAGATAGGTATTCTGTATTTGTTACATCTACTAACCATGAAGGTAATCCTACTATATTGCTAATTTTTTTCCAAACTTTGTCTTTTGAAGCCTTAATTTTGATTGTTTTTTTGACTGTTCCTGTATGAAATGCTTTTTGAAGGCTTTTTGCCATGTCTAAGTGAAATCATCATTAAATTTTAAGATATGTGTAAGAATCATTTTTAATCCCTCCAACATAATATCATCAAATGGTCTTTGGATGGGGTAAAAAAAAGCAAGTAGAAGAACATGTTGAACACAAATCTGCAAATCAAAATATTTCTCTTTCTGAGGTTCCAAAAATAATAGATGATTTGAGTAAATTAAGAGAATCTCAAACCCTCTCTGAAATAAAAAATTTAAGAAATAGTACTGCTCCTCTTATTGACGAACTAATGAAAATTGGTATTGTACTTGAAAAAGACAATCTGAATGTAGATGATATTGACAAACATTTAGCTATAATTGTAGTTCGAGGTAAGCAACAAGTAATTGATATTTTAAAAAAGGATGTCAAAACTTTGATGCAAGTTTCAACAATTGCAGATGCAAAAAAATTAGATTATTTTTTAACTCAACTTCTTAAAAAAGTAGGTGATGTTTTAGGACGACAAACTAGAGTAATTCACATTTTTGCAAAAAAATATGCAAATCAATTAACTGGTAATCTAAAAATTATGAATGAGAATTCTGATAATATTTCAAAACTTCTAAAACATTATGCATCTACCCAATCTACTTTTGATGAAATTACTGAAATGCTAAACAAAATTGAATCTCTTAATACTGAATTAACTGATAAAACAAAAAGAAATATCGAAATTTTAGATAATTTAAAATCTTTTGAAGAAAAGAAGATTACTTTGCAAAATTCTCTCGATGACATTCATTCTTCAGAAAATTATAAGAAATATGTTGATCTAGAAAATAAATTAAATGAATTTACCGCTCAAAAATCTAAAATAAAATCTGAAATTGATACACAATTTACAAAAATTTCTCGTCCACTTGGTAGATATGCATATGGTTCTTCACTTGATAAGGAACAAAATGTTGTTTTGTCCACTTTAGTTGATGATCCGTTTGATTCCCTTCGCTCTGAAAACTCTGACACTATTATTGTTATTTTAGAAAATATTAGAAAAGCAATATCTTCTGGTTCTATTTCTGTTAAAGATACTGAAAAAACTTTACTACAATTGACTGAAACTGAAGAGTCTTTAGATGGTTTTATCAAAAAGGTATCGGATTATTCACATATTTTTAATTCCATGAAAACTGAACTTAGTGAGTTAAAACCTGCTGACCTGACATCCCTTGAAAATGATTTTTCAAAAAATACTGACTCTCAAAATGACTCTAATCTAAAATCTAAAACAATTTTATCTGAAATTGATGAAATAAATTCCCAAATTCCTGAACTAATCTCTAAAATTGAGAGTAAATTGAGAATATTTTCTAATTCTAAATATGTGATATCTAAATCTTAAAACTAATTTACCAAGCAATTGAAGTCTTTTTATGTTTTTTAAAAATAAAAAAATTGAACGTAAAGTAACTCTAGAAAAATCTGTTTTAGATAGTGTTATCACTTTTTGTAAAATGAAGCATCCTAATGAAGGAATTTTGATATTGAAAGGAAAATCTAAAAATGGTCAAATCAAAATAGATGGACTTGCTATTC
>Ga0233434_1003622_pt1 | contig 12410 bp, 9 predicted proteins | sample SI_122_August201_4_FD_182738 | JGI IMG/M metagenome (GOLD analysis project Ga0233434, IMG submission 182738) | Seawater microbial communities from Saanich Inlet, British Columbia, Canada - SI_122_August2016_120_MG | ecosystem: Environmental > Aquatic > Marine > Inlet | place: Canada: British... | reverse complement strand
TCAGCATCCTCGCCCAAGTTGATGGCATCGACGAAGCATTGGCCAACACGATCGTCTCCGCACGACAGGGCCTCAGCCCCGAGGCCAGCCGTTCCATTGCCTGGCTGCTAGAGGAAAGCCTACTCGACGCCGACCAGTTCAAGCAGATCGAGCCCTTTATTGCAGCACGCAGTTTTCAATTCCACATCCAAGTGATAGGCTACGCCCTGCCTTCGGGCAGATATCGCGTGCTCGAGTCCATCGTGGATTTGATCGGTTCCGAGCCGCGGGTTTTATATATCCGGGACTTGACCAAACTGGGTGTTCCGTATCCGTTTGCTACCCGGTAGGAGATGAGAATGACAAACGATGGCTGACACTCCGAGCACCAGCGGCCGCACTCGGTCAAACGTACTGACCCGGGTCCGCTCTCGCTTGGGCCGCAGGAGCGATGTGACGGCGCTGGACGTTGATCAGCGAATGTTGCGAGTGGTGCAGGTCGCCACCGGCAAGACGCCCGGCAGCACCCGGGTCAAGCGAGTCGAGGTGATCCCTGTGCCAGTGAAGGAGTTCGACCTCGCTAACCCCCGAAAAGTTGGCGAGTGGATCGCCCGGCAACTCAAGTCGTTGCACATCTCACCTGGTACCGTGGTGATGGCCGCACGCCGGGGCGAAGCCGTGCTAAAGGAACTGTCACTGCCACATCTCAAGGACGCCGGCGAAATGGCATCGATGGTGCATATGCGTGCCGCACGCGAATTGCCATTCTCTGAGAAAGACGCGGTCATTGACTTCACCGTCACCAAGGTGCCAACGAAGAAGGAACTCCAATCTGCCAAAAAAGAAAGCATCCCGGCGACCCCCGACACCAAGGCTCATGTTGTTGTGGCGGCCGTGCGTCGGGAAACGGTGAACCACTATCAGGCGATCGCCGAGGCGGCTGGGTTGACGCTCACCGGGCTTGCTCTCCGGCCACTCGCCTCCTTTCGCGCACTCAAAGCCTGCGTGCCCGAAATCAACGGTGATGCCGTTGCTCTCATCTCGGTTCGTCGTCACGAGGTGGATGTGGACATTCTGATTGATGGTCGCTTGGTTTTTAGCCGAGAATTATCAGTCAACCTGGAAGAGCCGGAGGATGTGACCGAGGCGGCTGGGCAGGACTGTATCACGCAGGCAGCCAAGGAGATTATCCGCTGCTTGCATAGCTACGAAGGCTCGGAGGCGTTCAAGCCGCTGGAGCACCTGTACGTCGCGGGCGGCACCGGACTGGAGGGCAATCTCCTCGACATCATTCGGAGTCAAGCGGACATCGACTGCAAACGAATGCCGCCCCCCACCGGAGTTCGGTTGCCAAAGGAGAGGGAGACCGACGCGACCCGGACACTGACCGCGCTTGGCCTAGCGCTTGGCTTCGTGGATGAGCGGGGGCTGGCGGTTAATTTTCTTGCCCCTAAGCGCCCGGTGCTCCGCCGCAATCAGGGCCGCGCCAAGTGGCTGCTGAGTGTTGTGATCTTGCAGGCCTTGTTTGTTTTTCTATTTGGCGCGCGCTCTAAATTGGCGGAGGAATACGAGGTGAAACTATCAGGAGCCAGCGGCCTGATATCGGCCTACAGCATCTTGGCCAAGCGGGAAAAAGACATCGGTAGGTGGACGAGAAAAAACGCGGACTCAATCAGGAGTTGGCATGGGGCCAACCGGCATTGGCTTGAACACGTGGCTTTTCTTAGCTCTGTCATACCGCAATGCGATCAGATTTACCTGCTCAAGATTAATATGCGCTCCGCCAAAACGGCGGTGATTTCATTTCAGGTGCAAGTCAGGGACAGCGATGTTCTCCATTCATTTGAAAAAAAACTCCGTGACCTAGGGTATATCGTCAAACCTGTTTCGTTTACACCGACCAACGACAAGTACGGCTACAAATTCCGGGCCACGTTTGACCTGACTTTACCCGGGCGTTTTCCGTTGGATCTTTTACGCCACTTGGACACAAACGCTCCGCCTGCAAGATTGCCGGATGATATTCATGCTGACGACCTAAGCGGTATCCTTGGACAGAAAGGAACTCAACATGGCTAGATTGAGTCTGAAAACCATCCTGATGAGCGGAATCGCCGTGATGGTGGCGTGGGTATTCATTTCCAAGACGGTTGTGCCTTGGATTTATCTGCCCCGGGACACCGCAAAGTCCAAGGTAAACAATTACGAGTCGAGGGTGGGCAAACTGGAGGCACTTAAAGTTCTTACTGAAAACGATGAGCATTATCTGGCGGCCATATCGAGGAACGCGTTTTCCATGGATAATAGCGAGGCCATTTCACGAATGGGCATTTACCTTACCGAGACGATTAAGGCCAGTGGGTTAAGCGAGGCCAAGTTCACGCGAAGACCACTCAAGGCGACACAGTTGACCAAAAAAGGAGCCACACAAATCGGGTACACGGTTAGTGGTCAAGGCACCCTGTCCAAGGTGATCGACTTGATGTTTCTTCTTGAACAGACCACATTCCTTCCGCGGAGCACCATCAAGTCATACACTCTACAGGGTAGCAGGTTGACTTTGGTAACGGTAAAACCGCACTCATTTGAAAAGGGCCAGCTGGTTCAGCTCAACGGCGCTTTTCCTGTAAACCGAGAGTTCCCTTCCTCCTTCAACGGGATTTTTAGCGTCGTAAATACCGATACAAACACTGCACCCGTGTCGCTTACATTGGCACTTCCCATCGCTGGAAACAAAGAACCCATCGCCACCCGTTCCAAATCATCCAAGGCAACCACAGGCATCGAGCCGCCGAAAAGAAACTGGCTCTCCCGGTTGTTTTTTGGTGATGACTCAACCCGGAAACAAGGCACCGACGGAACCGCCAAAATCAAGGGAATCAAACAAACCGGCAATCAAGTCTCAATCTACACTAAAGGCAGTCACTCTTTCAAAACCGGTGACAAAGTCAGCCTGCAAAACCTGACGCCGTCATCGCTAAACAAGACGGGGAAAATCACTCGGGATTCCTCGGCTAAATTCTCCCTTCTGCTGGATGGCGAAGCCGGAGTCTATGCGTCGACTACGATAAGCCAGGTCATTCCACAGCGAGTGGAGAACATCACCATGTTGCCAGTGGACGGCGGCGCCGAGGTAAGGATCGACTTTCAGTTTCTCTCTCTGGTCGTTGGGCCGACAAAATACGCCCAAAAGGAATCGTTAAAGACAAGTGTCGTTAAGTCGGAGACATTGGGAAGCGAAGATCGTGCACTCTTCGCCGCCATAACTCAGCGCGCCTTCTTTCTGCCATACCAGCAAAAACCGTCCCCACCGCCAGTTCCCGAAGTCGTCCCTCCCTCCACGCCCCCCCCGCCCGGGCCGGAAACGTATAAGATCGTCTCCCTCTCGGAATGGAAGGGACAACAGGAAATCATGGTGCTCGACACCAACCAAAACAAAACCGCGAGCTACAAACCGGGAGACGAATTGGCCGGAGGGAAAATTGTAATGATCGACTACCGGAAAATGCCTTTCCCAAAAAAACCGGTACTGCTGTCGCAGAGTCGAGTGATTCTCACCATCGGGGAGGATTACTGGGCAATCGAGCGCGGCAACACTCTAGCCGACATTCACAAGCTTGCCCCCGGCCAACTCCCCGAGCACTTGGGTAAGCGTTAATTTCATGAAAGCAATAATCATCGGTGCCGGGCGCGGTATTCGGCTGATGCCCACCACGGCAAACACGCCCAAGTGTTTTGCGGAGGTCAAGGACCGTCGCATCCTTGACTGGGCGCTGGCCGCTTTCCGCGCCAACGGTCTCGATGACATCATTTTTATCGGTGGCTACCAGATCGACAAGGTTCGCGAGGCTTATCCGGAGTTCACTTTTTGTCACAATTCGGATTGGGAAAACAACAACATCCTCGCGTCGCTTTTCCACGCTGAGGATGAGATGGACGAAGGCTTTATCTGCGCCTATTCCGACATTTTATTTACGCCCGATGCCGTTGGCCAAGCGCTGGCTCATCCCGCCGACGCGGCGCTTGTCATCGACACGGAATGGCTCGCCCACTATGCCGATCGCAGTCAGCACCCTAGCGATGATGCCGAGAAAGTGACCGTGTCCAACGGACGCATCACGCGCATCGAGCGCTGCACGCCGGAGGCCGAGGCCCATGGCGAATACACCGGTGTGGCCAAGTTCACCGCTGCCGCTGCCGCCCGACTGCGCGAACATTATCACCGCTGCCGCGACCAATTCGCCGGCCAACCTTTCCGGGAGGCCAAGTCGCTCGAGAAGGCCTACCTCATCCACTTGTTCCAGCATATGATCGAAGCCGGCGAGGAGTTCGCGCATGTTGACATTCCCGGAGGCTACCGCGAGATCGACACGCAGGAAGATTTTGAACTTGCCCTGCAAAACTGGCCAAGCGCTTGAACCATGACCGACTTGCCGATGTTTCCCACCTCCGTCGTTGGCTCCCTGCCTCGTCCGTCCGCCGTCCGCGCGTTGCTTGGCCAAGCTGATGCCGGGGAGCGGCTCGACGCTGCGATTCGAGACGCAGTCGCTTTGCAGGAAAACGCAGGCATCGATATCCTGACCGACGGTGAATGGCGTCGCGCCTCGTACATCGGTGTCATTGCCGAACTCGCGCACGGCTTTGAGCTTGGCGCCAACCCGGTGGACGGACGCCCCTGGACGATCGTGGTCGATAAGCTCACGCCCAGGAACCCCGGCTTCATCGCAGCGGAGGTTCGCTATTTAAAGACGATCACCAACCGCCGGATCAAGGCAACCCTGCCCGCACCCGCGTTGCTGGGCGAACGCATGTGGTCTGCTGAAAAATCCAGCGCCGCCTATCCCTCGCGTGAGTCGTTCGTCGCCGATTGCGTCCCCATCCTGCGCCGCGAAGTCGAGCTCCTGCGCGAGGAAGGCGTCGCTGTCGTTCAAATTGACGACCCGCACCTTTGCCTGTTTGTTGACCCGGAAGTCCGCGCGAACTACGACGACGCTGACCGCGCCGCTGACTTCAGTGTCGATATGGTTAACCAAGTTGTCGAAGGGTTCGGCGATATCAAGACAGCCGTTCACCTCTGCCGCCGCGCCGGTGCCCGCGCCCGGGGCGAAGCCACTCACGCCGGGGGCTACACTCCCATTCTTGGCCAACTCAACCGGCTGAAGGTGAATCATCTGACGATGGAATTCACTACCCCGGCAGCCGGAGACATGGCTGTGTTCAAGCACCTCCGCGAAGACCTTGAGATCGGACTTGGTTGCGTGAGTTGTGATCCGGGTCAAGTCGATTCAGCCGATGAAATCGTCGCCCGCGTCGAGACCGCGCTCCGATACCTCGCCCCGGCCCGCATCACGCTGAACCCCGACTGCGGGTTTGCCCCGGGATCCGCCGCCAAGGTCAGCCTCGATGAGGTTGCCTCCAAGCTGAAGAACGAAGTCGAGGCATCACGGCGGTTGCGCGAAAAATATTCCTAATAAGGTCGCTTGGCCAAGTGGGGGCTTGACACCGGTGCGGCGGGGGGGTAGTAATCCCGGCTTCTGATCGCTTGGCGGTTAAACACGGAGCCAATATTCCCAAGGCTCCAGCTCGCCAAGCTCACTTCAATGTCGCGATTCACGCGGCTCATTTTCCTCTAACTCAAGCCGGTAGAGATTACAAATGGAGGTTTACCGGCTTGGTTACATAAATGAATATGACAGAGAGGAAACCCCGCAATCGGGGCGATAAAAAACGTGGGCGATTTGGTGGTAACACATCGCGAAGACGCGGCAAACCGAGCAGGGCTCGCGACGATCAATTTCGTCCAAACCAAACACCGCGCCCCCGCGAAATTGCCGAGCCAATGGAGGCAATCGAGATGGACGGCATCTTTGGCTCATTAATACCGGAGGTACAGCACGCGCTGCAAAAGGAAGGGTACTCAACGCCGACGCCGGTGCAGGGCAAAACGATCTTGCCGCAGATTGAGGGCCGGGATTTGTTCGGCAGCGCACAGACAGGGACCGGCAAAACCGCCGCGTTCACCATCCCGCTGCTTCAGGAGTTGGCCGCCGAGAAAATCAACCCGAAGGGTCGCCACCCACGGGCGCTGATCCTTGCGCCAACGCGTGAGTTGGCGGCGCAGATCGGCGACAGCATCACGGCGTACGGCCGGTTTCTGCAGGTTTCCCACACGGTGATTTACGGCGGTGTGGGACAGGGGCCGCAGGAAAAGGCGATGAACCGCGGCGTCGATATTGTCGTCGCCACGCCGGGCCGATTACTCGACTTGATGGGGCAGGGGTTTGTGAAACTTGATGCCGTCAAGACGTTCATCCTCGACGAGGCGGACCGCATGCTGGACATGGGATTCATCCCCGACATCGAGCGCATCTTGGCCGAGTTGCCAAGCGAGCGGCGGACCGGGTTTTTCTCCGCGACACTGCCGACAGCCGTGGAGGCCTTGGCCAAGCGCCTCCTGGTCGATCCGGCGCGCGTCACGATCAACCCCGAGCAGCCGACGGTGGAGAAGATTTGCCAGCGACTGCTGTACGTCGACCGGGATAACAAGGATGACCTGCTCGTTTCGATTCTCCGCGATCCGGAAGTGAAGCGCGCGATCGTCTTCACGCAGATGAAGTACAAGGCGAACCGTGTCTGCGAACGACTGGAGCGGGTGGGGATTTCTGCGGCGCCCATTCACGGCAATAAGACACAGGCGGCCCGGACGCGGGCGCTGGAGCAGTTCCGCAAAGGGAAGGTGAAAGTATTGGTCGCCACTGACATTGCTGCTCGCGGCATCGACGTCGACGGCATCACGGACGTGTTCAACTACGACTTGCCGACCGAAGCCGAGACGTACATTCACCGGATCGGCCGAACGGCTCGCGCCGGCAGCGAAGGTCAAGCGTGGACATTTTGTAGCAAAGAGGAGGCCGGACAACTGCTGGACATCGAGCGGATGATCAAAAAACAGATCCCCGACGATGTGGAGCACGATCTGCATTCCGAACGCGCGTTCAAGTCAGTGCGCTCTCCCCAAAAACAGCACGGGAGACAGCCGCGAAACGGCTACGGAAAAAATACGCCTACCAAAAGACGGCCAAGGCGCAACGCACGATACGCCCGGTAGCCGCTTGGCCAAGCGGCGTCGGTTCACGTCAGGCTCCAGCCTTTTCGGTAGTCGCGTTTCAGGAATCGCTCCGCGTCCGGGGCGTTGGGAATCATCATGTTTTCCGCGTCCCACTCGATCTTTTTCCCGGCGCGATAGGCGACGTTGCCCAAGTGGTTGGCCTCGGTGAGCGGCCCGGAATAGCCAAAGTGGCAAGTGGTCGGCGCGCCGGTTTTGCAGGCGTGCAGCCACTCGGCGTGGTGCCCGATCGAGGGCGCAATCCACGCCTCGGGCGCCTGAAAATCTTTGAACTCCTTTTCCGGCAACAGGATGTGTTTGCCGTAGTCGGAAAGGAGCATGCCCTTGTCGCCGATAAAGAGCATGCCGCTGCCCCATTGGGGGATGCCTTTTTCCCTCCATATCTTCGGCTTGTTCTCTCCCTGATGCCACGTGAGCGTGACCGGTGGCATGTCGCCGCGACTGCCGTAGGTGTACTTCGCCGCCATCGAGGCCGGCGCGATATCGTGATGCGGCGGCGGCCCCCACGCCTCGACGGTTTTCGGGGCGTCGAGCTTGAGCGCCCAGAAGGGGAGATCGTTGAAGTGGCTGCCAAGGTCGGACATGGTGCCGTTGCCGAAATCCCACCAGCGATACCATTTCGGCCCGGGGAAATAGACGGAGTGAAATGGTCGATGCGGCGCTGGGCCGATCCAAAGATCCCAGTCGAGGTGCGGCGGTGGCGTCTGGGCTTCCTTTGGAGTTTTGAACGACCAGACGATGTCGCCGTTGCGCTTGGCGGCCTCCTGACTTTGCCAACCCCAGGCGCGTCCGACCCAGACGTGGGCCTCACGAACCGGGCCGATGGCTCCGGACTGGATTTTCTCCACCACGCGCCGGTAGTTGTTGCCGGCATGAATCTGGGTGCCCATTTGGGTGGCGACTCCCGCTTCCTTCGCTGCCTTTGTGATCACCCGCGCCTCGTACACGTCGCGCGTCAGCGGTTTTTCGCAGTAAACGTGTTTCTTTGATTGCAGCGCCGGCAGCACGGCGAAAGCGTGCGTGTGCTCCGTGGTGCTCACCACCACGGCGTCGATGTCGCCGGTTTTTTCGTAGAGTTGTCGGAAATCCCGGTACGTTCGCGCCTTGGGATATTTTGTTGCCGCGCGGCTCAGATTTTGCGCGTTGACGTCGCAGAGCGCCACGACGTTTTCGGTCTTTGCCGTGTTTGCCAAATTGCTTCCGCCACGACCCCCGCTGCCGATGATCGCAAGGTTCAGTTTGGCGTTGGGCGACTTGGCGCTGACAATGGCCGGAAACCCCATGGCGGTTGCGGCCAAGCCGGTGGACTGGATGAACCGGCGCCGGGATTGCCGGTGGGTGGGAAGTGAGTTCATAACGGCGAAACGGTCACCCACCTGACAGAAACTGGCGAGAACAAAATCAAACACTTACGGTCTGTCCGGTTGCCAAATCTAAAAAAACGAACCGTTTCCATCCGGTTTCAGCTTTCCAATCTCGGTTCAGTGTGACACAAGGGGTGCGACCAATTGATCCAAAAATGAAAGAGAGATTCATGAAACGCCGAACTTTTATTGCCGCTGCCGCTGCCGCACCGGTCATACTCCCGCGCACCGTTTTCGGGGCCAACAACAAGCTCAACATTGCCTTCATAGGCATGGGCGGCCAGATCCAGGGCCACGTCAAAAACGCACTGCAGCTTGGGCACAACGTCGTGGCGTTTTGTGACGTCGATCCCAACCAGATCGCTGGTTCCCGAAACCGCCACAAAGCCAAGGCCGGGAACGTCAAGGCCTATGCCGACTACCGCGAGCTGCTCGAAAAGGAGAAAACGCTTGATGCCGTGGTGGTCGCCACGCCGGATCACTGGCATGCGCTGATCTGCACCGCGGCGATGAAGGCCGGCCGGCACGTGTACTGCGAAAAGCCGCTGACCCACACGATCGCCGAGTCGCGTGCGTTACGGGAACTGTCCCGCTCATCAAAGGTCGTCACCCAAACCGGCAACCAGGGCAGCGCATCGTCGAATCTTCGCCGGAGTATCGAACTGATTCAATCCGGGATGCTTGGGCAGATTTCCAACGTGCACGTCTGGCATCCGGCCCACGGCTGGCCCAACGGCGGCATGCGCCCGCCCGGCGAGGATCCGGTGCCGCCGGGAATGAACTGGGATTTCTGGTGCGGCCCGTCGCCGACTCGTCCCTACAAAAACGGCATCTATCATCCGGCCAAGTGGCGTGGCTGGTACGACTTTGGCAACGGCTCCATCGGCGACTTTTGCTGCCACTCGTTCAACATGCCGGTGCGCGCGCTCAATCTCGGCTACCCGTCTCGGGTCGGGATCAGCAACCTGCAAAAAGCCGGGCTCGAGACCTACGCCAAGGCCGTGACGCACACCTTTCATTTCGCCGCCGAGGGCCAGCGCGCTGCGGTGAACCTGATCTACTATACTGGCGGCGTCGACATGCCTCCCAAACACATCACCGACCAAATGGTTGGCACCTTTGGAAACATCCCCCGCGTCGGTGCCGTGGTTGAAGCGGAGCACGGTTTGCTCTCTTCCGGGCTTTGGAATTCACAGTGCTACGTGAAAATGAAAGGCGACAAAAAATTCTCCGGCCACGCCAACCATTCTGAGGCAAAAAAAGTGCCGCAACATCTCCCTCGAGTGAGGGGGCATTTTCAGGAATGGACCGATGCAATCCTCAACAAAGGCAAGACCTTCGCACCGTTCGAAATTGGCGGGCACCTCACCGAGATCGGTTTATCCGGCATCGTGGCCCTCAAGCTGCAGCGAAATATTGACTGGGACGGCCAGGCAATGAAAGCCAGGGGCATCCCCGAAGCCGGCGCTCTCGTTAGAAAGCAAAACCGAACCAAGTGGCTTTAAGCGTGGCTGCGCTGGATGAACGGAAAGATTCCGTAACCTTCTGGATTGCCTTAACCAGAGCATCCAGCTCAGACGCCATTCCCATAATCTTGATATTGTGTAAGATTGGCTGAGTCATCATCAGCCACGCAGCGAAAGAGAAACCTGTGAACCGCCTCATTATAATCTTAGCTGTTATTCAATTCCTGACACTTACGGCCACCGCTGCAAATCGGCCGGCGAAACCCAATATCATTCTCATGATGGCCGACGATATGGGTTTGGGCGACACCAGTGCTTATCTGGGTACGCGTTTGATGGAAAACGCGCCACCTGTCGCCAAAACTTTGCGTACACCCAATCTGGACGCGTTCTCCAACCAGGCCATGATTTTTACTGATGCCCATGCCCCTGCATCAATGTGCAGCTCCACGCGATACGCCCTGCTCACCGGTCGCTTTTCTCATCGGGCTTACCTTAAGAATCAGGGGTGGTTGCCTCATGGGCCCAACAGGCCGATGATTCAAAAGGCCATGGCGACGTTGCCAAAAATGCTTCAGAACAATGGCTACCACACCATGATCATTGGCAAGTATCATGTGGGCATCGACTTTGATAATGGCACGGGTAATCCAGCGGAAGACTTTTATTATCACGACGTCGACTTCACCAAACCGCTGCTCGATGGCCCGACGCACCATGGCTTTGATGAATATTACGGTGTCTCGGGCAATACCGAAGATCCACTCGATAACGAACCTCGCATCCTGATTCGCAATGATCGTTTTGTATTCATCGATCGCTCAAAAATGAAAATGATTGGCATGGGTAAACGCAAAGACAAACTAATTGCGGCGCCAGATTGGACTTTGAAACAACTGGGGTCCCTCTACTTAAAAGAGGCTCACGCCTTTATTGATCGCCGAGTTGAAGAAGGTACGTCACCTTTTTTCCTCTACTACGCGCCCAATGCCAATCACAACCAGCGGAATCTCAATGGAGTTTTTGCCGTGCCTGACTCAATCGCGGGTGTGAAAATAAAAGGGCAAAGTAAATACACCGACGGTTCACCCGCTGGCCCCCGTGAAGACATGGTACTTGAGAACGATGTCGCTTTTGGTGATTTGCTCAAGAAACTGAAACAAACTGAAGACCCACGCTGGCCAGATCACAAACTAATTGAAAACACATTGATCATCTTCACGAGTGACAATGGCCCCAATACCAAGAATCGCAGTACAAACGAAACCACCAACCAGGAGAGTGGTGGTTTGCGCGGCAAGAAAGCGAAGATCTGGGAAGGAGGTATTCGCGTGCCGTTTATGGTTTACTGGGAGGGTTATATCCAAGGCCCAAAAATTAACCGTAATGTTCTTTCACACACAGACCTTTACGCCACACTGGCCAACATTGTCAGACATCAACTGCAACCCCATGAAGCACAGGACAGCCACAATGCACTGAATTACTGGGCCGGCTTGGACGAGGGTTCCGATTTACGACCTCGTATTTTCTTTTGCAATCTTGGCGCGCCTTATTTGAATGACGCGCTGGCCATACGACAAGGTTCGAAAAAACTTGTCGTTGATGGAGGCCTAGCATTTCCCTCCATCAAAAATGGAAGCCGTGGCGGCCTTAAGCATGCAATCTTTTATGACCTGGATCAAAACATATTTGAGGAAGGTGATTTTCAAAAGAAACCACCTAGCGATGAAGCCATTGCACTGGGGAACAAGCTGATTCAACTTCATAATCAGGGTTATGCACGTGACATGAATCTGCAGCCTGGCTCACAACTCATTCAGGCCGATGGGTGGCATAATCTTCGAAACGATATCAATGGCGCCATCGGCTTTGAATTTCGCATGAACGCCACACGTTCTATCACTCATCTGGGCATGTGGGATGATCACGAAAAAGATAAAGGCGTTCGCTCCGCCCGAAATGTGCCGACAGAACATGATCGCGATCACCCCTCGCTCGGTGGCGGCAAAAAAAACACACTGGCAGCGGAACATTCTGTCATGCTCTATGAACTTGATGACCTCGGCGATGCCAAAGGCCTTGTAAGGGTCGCACTAAAGGGGAGTAACCCAGGTGAACTGGAGAACGAATTCCGATACCTGCCGATTGAAACAACTGTTACTTTAAACAAGGATCACAGCTACCTGCTTTTGATGAGCACGACGGCTGATGATGGCGATACATTCCATGACCCTGCCAGTTATGACGGTCTCTCGCCTCTGGTAACGCCGTCCGTGAAGATTATTCGCAGCGTCATGGTACGTGATGATGTTAACCAGCGTGACGCCATTCCTGCTTTTTCAGATCTGTCAGATGAGTATTCACAGTTTCGCCTGCCAGTCGGGCCAACATTAAAATTCAAGGCGAACTGAATGTTGTGTGGTATCACCAGATCGATTGGCTTAGTCGCGACAACTTTTTTGCTGCATTTCA
>Ga0233434_1003621_pt1 | contig 12416 bp, 11 predicted proteins | sample SI_122_August201_4_FD_182738 | JGI IMG/M metagenome (GOLD analysis project Ga0233434, IMG submission 182738) | Seawater microbial communities from Saanich Inlet, British Columbia, Canada - SI_122_August2016_120_MG | ecosystem: Environmental > Aquatic > Marine > Inlet | place: Canada: British... | reverse complement strand
TGTGTTGTAGTGAGTTCTCAATAAAACGATCGTTCATGGCAACCGCATTAGTTGTAAATGACACATCAATGCCAACCTCTTTAGTTTTGGCAACAATTTCGTTAATCTGTTTATGTATTAATGGCTCCCCTTCACCAGCATACATAATACTTTTTACACCATTAGAACCCATATCTTCTAATACTCTCATCATCACATCGGCTTCAATTCTATTGGTTGCTTCATAACCAATATAATCAACAGCACAAAAGGTACAGCGATGATTACACGCCCCTACTGGAGACACTTCTACGTATATAGGATAAATATCAATCAATTTTGATACGTCATTTTCGGCTTCCAACAGTCGCGCAACCTCCACAGGATGATATGCTAATTTATGACCGTCTATTCCAAATTTATCACTCACGATTTTTCCTTTTATAAACTATTCTAAAACTTCTGATATGTATTTACTTAATCTATCATTTACAACAGGTATATTTCCAACCTCTTGTACAGCTAAGGACGCCATAAATGTACCAATTATCGATGCTTCTATTAAGCTGGCACCAGAGGATAATGATACTGACATTGCAGCAAACAATGAGTCACCTGCACCAGTCACATCCACAGGGTTAACTGATAATGCTGGAAAGTCTTGTCTGCATAAAAGATTACTACTATATGCAATAAAACCATCTGATCCAAGCTTCATAAGCATGTTTTTTGAATTTGTGTTCTTTAATAACGTGGTTGCAACCCATTCAATACCGCTTTCATCATCATCCAGTGCAATTCTTGATTCCTTCTCAGTAGGGGTTATTAAGTCAAATCTATCAAATTTAGATACTTTTCCAACTTGACTACTACACTGCAAATCTCCATATAATTTTATATCAAATTGCTTAGATAAATTGGAAATTGTATCCAGTATATTTTGTGTAATAACTCCATATACAAAATCACTAACTAATATTCCATCAATATCAGGGGCTAATGCAGTAATTTTACTTATAATTTCTTGCTCTATTTCTTCTGAAATTTTATGATCTTTAATACGACTTACACGAAATAATTTTTGATTTTCAACCATATAACGTGTCTTATACGTTGTAGGTCTACTTGTGTCAATAATAAGATCCGCAGAAATACCTTGCTCTACTAATGATTTAGACACCATATTAGACTGCTCATCCTCACCAACTACACTAATATAATGACACTTAGCTCCAAGCGCAGCTACATGAGAAGCAACAATTGCCGCCCCCCCTATAAATTCTCTATTCTCTAATTCTTTAACTACTAAAACTGGAGCTTCTGCACTCATACCTAAGGCATCACAAGCTACATAATTATCAACTATAGTATCACCAATTACAGCTAATTTAGAATTGGAAAAGTTATTCAATATATCTTCTAAATTATTTACACCAATATTATAGTCTTTACATATTGAATTTAATTTATTCCTATTGCTACTCTCTATATCTGACACATTTCTATGTAGCAAATTAGAACTAAAATAATGAACTTCACCGGCATGGAATTTAACACTCCCCTCTTTGTTGGCTACACTTATTGCTAAACTTATTTGCTTAGATTGTTTTTGTTTAAACTCTTTACCTAAAACCAGAACTTTAGGCTTTATAACATCAATCAGCTCATCAAGAGTAAACTTATTAAGTATTACTACGTAATCAACAATTTGCAGATTTATCACGCTTTCAGCCCTTTCTCTTTCACTAAAACGGTGCTCAAGCAAATCTTTATCTAGTTCTTTATCTGGTATTATGGCAACAATCAACTTGTCTGACAAGGATTTGGCATACTGTAAATAACGAATATGTCCAGGATGAGTCAGATTAAAGTGACCATAACAAAGTGAAACATTGCCTGTACTTAATACAGAATTATTAATAGAAACTATTTTATTATTAATACTCATATTACTTATCTATAAACCCGTGTATAGGATTATCCAAAAAATTTTGTTGCCATAGATTGTTAATGCCCCATACTGGACTCTCACACTCATCCACCTGTGCGACTCTCAGCATTTCAACTGTTCCAATGTCTCTATGAATCTTTCTATTCTCCCACGTAGCAATTTTACCTACAAATTGTGGAAGAACTTCAGTACTAAAATCAGTAACTTTTGAATTATCCACTATCCATTCAATAACTTCTGGTTCTATCAGATAAACCGCTGCATTAGCTAATTTACCAGGTGGATTTTGAACTTTTTCATGAAACCCGACAACAACACCATCACTATTCAACTCTACAATGCCGCATTCTGATGGATTAGGGCATGTAAATGTCATCATAGTCATAACTGTATCTTTAGGTCTTTTATTATGGTGATAGTGTATAAAGTCAGGAAAATCGCAACAAGTCCAATTATCTGCATGTGCAAGCAACACAATGCTGCCTTCAAAAAAATCTATGTTATTCCTTATGGTTCCTGCTGTTCCAAGAAGTTTATCTTCATAAATTGGTGTTATCCAGTTAGAAAAGTGTGGTTGACTCAGAAACTCTTCTACATATTCTGATAAATAATGTGTATTAACCAAAACATTACTAATTTCTGATTTTTGTAAGATACTTAACCAGTACTCCAGCAACGGTTGATTACGTATTGGCATTAAACATTTTGGCCAAATATCGGTTAATGGCTTAAGTCTTGTACCAAACCCTGCGGCAAGAAGTAATGCTTTTATATCTTCCACTTAATTATTTATCTAAATACTTAAACCAGTCTTCGGTCGCTTCAGAAATAGAGTCAGGATTCCATACGGTTGCTTCTTTCCAATAATCAATATCTTCAAGAATTTTCTCAACACCTTCTTCAATAGAGATTGAGGGCATCCAACCAAGATCGTCTTTAATCTTTGAAATATCTGCATAGGTACAATCAGGTTCACCTGGTCTTTTAGGAATATTAACCTTATCGCCACCAAGCAAATATACAATTTTATTTATCGATACCGTTGTATCACTGCCAACATTATATATTTTATTAACTTTGTTACTTTCTGCAGCAGTAATAAGTGCACCTACAATATCTGTTACATAAGTAAAGTCTCTTGTTTGATTACCATCTCCAACTACAGTATATGGCTTGTTAGAAAGTTTTTGTGCTAAAAATACACCAAAGACTGCACCATAAGTTCCTGAGGTTCTAGATCTTGTTCCATATACATTGAAAAAACGTAATGATATAGCGGGCAAATTATACAATTGTGCCCAATGCTCAACTAGTTCCTCACCCATTCTTTTAGCTAAAGCATAAGGATATTGTGGCTTAATATCTGCTGCCTCTGGTGTTGGATATGTATCAGGAATACCGTAACATGACGAAGAAGCAGAATAAATAAACCGCTTTACATTAGCAAGCCTTGCCGCCTCTAAAACATAAAATGTAGCATCAACATTTGAGCAAAAGTACCCTTCCGGATTTTGAATAGAAGGCACAATATCCGCAAGTGAAGAAAGGTGAAACACCCAATCAATATTATTAAACTCTTCTATCCAGCCTCCTTTAATAGATAAATCACATTCTACTATTTTTATCTTGTTTTTAACATGAACTATATTCTCTTTACGCCCTGTGCTGAAATTATCCAACACTATAATTTCACACCCTAAGTTCAATAGTCCATCAATAAGATGGCTTCCAATAAATCCAGCACCACCTGTTACTATCACTCTTATTAACTCTTTCTTCATAAATACCCACTTTTCTTACAATTATAAATTAACTAAAAAAAATTTGAATTTTTAGTTGTTCGCCATCTGCCTAAATTTTAAATTACTTTCAATCAAATCGCTATAGGTACCGCTATCAACAATATTGCCTTTGTCCATGACGTAAATCGTATCACATTCTCTTACTGTAGACAACCTATGAGCAATCATAATGATTGTTATTTTATGTGATAGTGATCGAATTGTTTCTATGATTACTTGCTCAGTAATACTGTCAAGTGCACTAGTAGCCTCATCTAAAACTAAAATAGTAGGTTTTAAATACAAAGCACGTGCAATACCAATTCTTTGCCTTTGTCCACCACTCATTCTAATTCCTCTATCTCCAACATTAGTATCATACTTATTGTGCAAACTATTAACAAAATCATCAATTTGTGCTAATTTTGCTACATGCATCACTTGCTGCATACAAATTTTCTCTTCTGGTACAGCAAAAGCAATATTATTTGCAATAGTATCATCTGTTAAATAAATTGCCTGAGGAACATAACCAATATTTCTCTGCCATCCATATAAATTTTGTGAGTTAACTATCACACCATCAACTGAAATAGATCCAGAATTTGGCGGTAGAAGACCTATTATAATATCGACCAATGTAGTTTTTCCAGACCCTGTCGTCCCAACTAGACCAATAGTAGTATTAGGAGAAATTGTTATATTTACCTTGTCTAATACTAACACTGAAGTATCAGGATAATAAAAACTGACATTTTTAACTTTTATATGTTCTTCAAAAGGTAGAGCGCTGCACAGATTATCTTCTTTATAACTTGGCAACATAAGATCATCAATTAGTAAATTAAATGCCGAATAATTATATTTTACTTGTGTTATGTTCGCATAAATTTGTTGTAACGCTGGCATTAGACGATAACCAGCCAATGCATATAAAGAAATAACTGGAATAACTTTACTGCTACTACCATCAGGTGCAATATATAAAAGTGATATCAGTACAATTCCGCTAAATGCAATAGATTCAAGTGCATAGCGCGGCAATGATGAGATTAAAATAGTTGTAGCAGTATAATTTGCATGGTCCCTTGAAGGACCGGAAAAGCGATATAAAAAATCTTCTTCTCCGCCCCTTAATTTAATATCTTTAATGCCAGATAATGCTTCATTTGCAATTTTATATCGCCCAGTATTAGCTACAGTTGAAGCAGAGCCTATTACAGATAGCTTTCTACCAACTATTTTAAAAATAATCCAATATGAACTAGATAAAACAACTATCATAGCAATAGATACAATTGGATTAACAATAAACATCAGTATTGTCAATAATAGCACAACAACAACTCTTGATAATGCCATCATTACAGGAAGAATCAAACCACTTACTGATCGATCTATTTCAGATAGAATATTTTTCCCCAAATCTGCAGTATTTTTATTCAAAAAGAATAAATATGGCTGATCTAAATACTTTTTTAGTAATTGCATGGAGATTTTATGTCTATAGCTATTAGCAAAAGATGTTATTTTCCAAAACATAAATCCTTGGGAAATATTAGATAAAATTAGCAAAATAATAACTAAAACACCTAGCATAATTATAAATGAAACATCATTATCAAAATTAACAACCCTATATACCATAAGGAAGTATTCATTTTCATGGACTATATCTGGATTAGCAATTACTGACATAAATGGTACGATCGAGGCAACGCCAAAAGTCTCTAATAGAGACATTGCTATGACACCAAAGAACATTATGACTAACCTTGTTATTTCTTTTCTATTAAAAATAACTTTTAATTTTTCTAATATTTTCATAATTAATTTCGCATTCTTTTAATACATGCTACATATTCATTCAACAGGCCCCTCTTCATTTTTTTCTCCTATTAAATGCATACCAAGACACATTCCAAGTATCGGCTTACTTTTTTCAATAACCTCATTATTCAATACACTGATTAGATCTAATTTTTCTAAATTACTAATAGCTTTTTTAAAATGTTCCACGCCAGCCAAAACAATTTTATCCGACTTTCTGATAATTTCTTGGTTTGAGGCAATAGATACCTCAACATTCATATATTTAAAAAATTTTCAAAACAGAATTTAAATTACCCATTCCATAATCAATCAACGCAATCTTTGTCATATGGATGATATATTATAAGTCAGTATGCAATACACTAGTACTACCAACTACAAGTATTTATAGGAGTTGATGAGAGTTTATTGGTTTTATCTAATATATATTTAGATACTGAGCGAGGTAAATAGATTAAAGCCATACATACCAACAATCTAAATTTAAAAATATAGAATTTATGTGTCCTTAAAGCATTAAATACAGCATCTTTGCTATTTTCCACGTCCAATCTAACAATAAAATCCAATCCAAATGTTAAATAATCACTGGCAATTCTCCTATTTATAAGAAATCTACTGGATCTTTGTATTGTTCTTTCAGTCAATAATGCAGTATTATGGAATTTAATTACTCTTCTATATACTGAACCTATGTTTTTAGCATCATTATAATTATGAAGCCTCATTACTACAAGATATTCATCTACAAAATCAAAATCGACATATAGACTCATTATTAGAAAATCATATTCTGTTCCAGACCATATATTATTTGAGCCTATTATCTTATAACAATAACGCTTTACAAGTGGGGATATTGGAATAACAACATCGCCTTTTTTTAAATAATCATTAAAGACATAACCTCTGACTGACTGGAAGTGCCATTTAAATTTAACATTATCCTTTTCAATATAACCACTTCCATGACAATAAACAACTCCTACAGAATCAGGTATACGACTAAATAAGTCTAACTGTTTCTCGATTTTATCAGGAAGATACCAATCATCCGCATATAACGTAGAGATATACTCCCCTTTAGACTCTTTAATAGCATCATGAAAATGAAACGAATTTTTCTTTCCAGGAGGATTATTGTTTTCAAATGTTAAAATTCTAACTTTTTTATTGGTAGAAAATTTATTAATTATTGATAAGCTATTATCGGTTGATCCGTTATCAACTACAATAATTTCGATATTTTTATATGTTTGTGCAAGTGCGCTCTCTATACTTTTCTCAACATACTTCTCGTAATTGTAACATGGGATTATTATTGACACTAATGGTTCTTTTTTCATATTAAATTCTATCTTTTTAAAAGTTACTATAATAAAAAAAGGTAAAAACAAAGCAAAGAAACACACCTAAATAGTTCAAAAAAATTTAATAATTCTACCTTTACACAATCAAAAAACAATACCTACAGGAGAGGGTATTCTTAGAGCAAAGCATTCTAGAGAATTATACCCATGCAAAATATAGGTGCCGATATTTTCTTATAATATAATTTGGGTCATGACAACTTAAGCGACTCTTTTCTGAATATTTCAAGCAAAATTTTGTAAATATTTTGCTTTCATAACAATACTTTAACAGGTTTTTAAACATGCTTAAGTTGTCATGACCCTATAATTTTTATAAAAGAACTATTTAATTTGTAATTATATATTCACAATTACAAATTAACATCAAAGAAAAACTCCATTCTTTCAGCTACAAAATCTAATTGACTTCTTCCTATACCTGGATAAATACCAAGCCAAAATGTTTGATTCATAATTATATCAGTATTAACCAATTTGCCTGAAATTCTATATTTAATCTCCCTAAAATAAGGTTGTTTAATTAAATTTCCAGAGAACAGTAAACGAGTGCCAATTTTATTTTGATCTAAATATTGAATCAAATCTCTTCTATCTACATTAGCTTCTTTTTTTATTGTAATTGGAAAACCAAACCACGAAGGCGTTGAGTTTTCTGTTGGTTCGGTTAGCTCAATAAAATCTATAAGTGTTGATAGTCGATTACTCAAATAATCAAAATTAGAGTTTCGTTTCTTAACAAACTCTGGTAAGCGTTTTAATTGGGCCAAACCACAAGCGGCCTGCATATCACTAACTTTAAGATTGTACCCAAGATGTGAATAAGTGTATTTGTGATCGTAACCTTGTGGTAATTCACCCAGCTGCTGTTCAAAGCGTTTATTACAGGTATTATCACAACCTGGGTCACAGTAACAATCCCTGCCCCAATCTCTAAATGACTTAGCAATCGTTATTAACTCAGAGTTATTGGTAAATACAGCACCACCCTCTCCCATCGTAATATGGTGTGCTGGGTAAAAACTACAAGTAGCAATATCACCAAATGTACCAACATGCTTACCATTGTATTTTGAACCTAATGCATCACAACAATCTTCAACTAGCCAAATATTGTATTTATTACATAACTCCTTAATCTTATTTAGATTATATGGATTGCCCAAAGTATGGGCAAGCATAATTGCTTTTGTTTTATTAGTAATTGCAACTTCAATTAAATCAGCGTTAACATTATGAGTCTTTAGATCAACATCAACAAACACTGGAACTGCACCAAATTGTACAATTGGATTGACTGTAGTAGGAAAACCTGCAGCAACGCTAATCACTTCGTCACCTTTTTTAATTGCTCTATCGCCTAACTTTGGAGATGTTAGAGTGTCAAATGCAACCAAATTGGCAGATGATCCAGAATTAACAGTAATTAAGTGATTTACTCCAATAAAACTAGATAATTGTTTTTCAAATTTGCAATTAAAACGCCCTGTAGTCAGCCAACCATCCAATGATGCATCGACCATATACTGTAGTTCTGTAGCTCCTATTACTTTGCCTGATGGTGGCACAATACTTCTACCAGGCTTGAATTTCTTCTCTTTGTATTTTAGATCTGCAAATTCTTGTACAAGACTTGCGATTTCTAACCTTAACTCTTTAGCAGTTTTCATTGCATATCTCTCATATACTCTTCAATTTCTGCCAAGCATACAGCCTGCATATCTTCTTTATTCATCCAAGCCTTATGCCAATTAATAATTTTTTCTAGTGTGTATCCTAATTCCCATATTGGCCTCCAACCAAGTTTAAGTTCAGCTTTTAAGGAGTCTAATTTTAAAAAATTTGCCTCATGATAGTTAGAACTTTCATCAAGTACCCAACTAGCATTGGGCCATTTATCTATCATTCTATCTAGAATCCAATTTACCGACCTTGCATCTTGATCATTTGGACCAAAGTTCCAACCTTCTGCATATTTATCTGTATCGTTATACATTTTCTGAGCCAAAATTAAATAACCCGTTAACGGCTCTAAAACATATTGCCACGGGCGTATTGACTTTGGGTTGCGAATTATGACGGGTTCACTCTTTTCAAATGACCTTAAAATGTCTGGAATCAAACGATCCTCGGCCCAATCACCACCACCAATCACATTTCCTGCTCTTACTGAAGCAAGACCTATACCTTGATCTTGTAAAAAAGAGCGTCTATAAGCTGAGGTAACTAATTCTGCGCAACCTTTACTGCTGCTATATGGATCATATCCACCCATAGGACTATCTTCTTTATAACTTTTGGTGCGATTATCATTCTCATAACATTTATCAGTCGTAATATTAATAATTACCTTTAAATTAATACAGCTTCGTGCAACCTCTAAAACTTTAGCAGTTCCAATAACGTTCACTTCATAAGTTTCAATCGGTTCATTATAAGAATACCTAACCAAAGGCTGTGCCGCCATATGGATTAAAATATCAGGATTAAAGCTTGTCATACTTTTATAAAGAGTATCTTGATCTCTAATGTCAGCTATTTGCGAATCAACTATTGAATCAACTTTTGCTTCATCAAACAATGAAGTCAGTGTTGTGGGATTTAACGCATAACCTTTCACTTGTGCGCCCAGTGAAACCAGCCACAAAGAAAGCCAGCTACCTTTAAAGCCAGTATGGCCTGTTACAAATACGCGCTTACCATGCCAAAAACCTCTATCAATCAACTCCAAAACCTCCAAGGTGCCTTTTTAGAATTCCATAATGTATCAAGATAATTCTTATCGCGCAAGGTATCCATTGGCTGCCAAAAACCATTATGCTTAAATGCTGACATTTCCCCATGTTTGACCAACTCTTCCATTGGTTCATGCTCCCAAAATGTGTTATCCCCCTCAATAAGATCAATTACTTTTGGAGAAAGGACAAAGAAACCACCATTAATACGCACTCCATCGCCTTTTGGTTTTTCCTTAAAATTTATTACTTTTCCTTTTAATATGTCTAACGATCCAAAACGTCCAGGAGGGTAAACAGCGGTAAGAGTGGATAAAGTTTTCTGTTGCTTATGGTAAGAAATAAGTTTTGTAATATCGATATCACCAACACCATCGCCATAAGTAAGACAGAAGCATTCTTCATCTTTAACATATTCCTCTATTCTCTTGATCCTACCACCTGTCATTGTCTCCTCTCCAGTATTAACTAGAGTAACTGTCCATGGCTCAGCACGTTTATGATGGACATTCATTTTATTATCTTCCATGCAAAAAGTAACATCAGACATATGAAGAAAATAATTGGCAAAATACTCTTTAATCACATACCCTTTATATCCGCAACAAATAATAAAGTCATTTATACCGTAAAAAGAATAAATCTTCATAATATGCCAAAGAATTGGTTTTCCACCAATTTTAATCATTGGCTTTGGGATAGCGCCTGTCTCTTCAGATATACGTGTTCCAAAACCACCTGCTAAAATTACTACTTTCAATTTCCTATAACTCCTATGTATACAAGATAAAAACTATTTTTTACCATTTAATATTTTTTACCATGCTGTTCGACCACCATCTACACTTATTACCGCTCCATTTAAATAGCTAGAGCTATCTGAAATCATAAATACAATAGTGCTTTTGTAATCATTTACATCAGCCATACGCTTTAATGGAATTCGTTGATGAATCCTATCTAAAAACTCTTCACTCAGTTGATCATTGTATATTCCACCAGGGCATAGTGCATTACAACGAACATTCTTCTCTGCCCAATAAGTCGATAAATAACGTGTTAATCCAATTAATCCAGTTTTAACTATTGAATATGTAACAGGTTTTACAGTTTGCTCATCATCAATAATATTATCTTGTTTATACAATTGCTGATCAGGTGCCACAACTCCCAAATCAGAGGAGATATTAATAATACTTCCACCGTTAGTATTTTTTGAAATCTCAAAACCAAAGTACTTTGCACATAAAAAAGAACCTGTTAATCCAACTGATATATCTTGATTCCATTTAGATAAGTCATAATTCTCCAATCTTGAAAAATTCTTATCTTTCTTTGCATCTTCAACCTTAGGGTTGTTTGTAGCATTATTAATAAGAACATCAATCTTTCCATATAGCAATATTATCTCTTGGCAGCATTCTGATACTTGTTTTTCATTAGTAATATCAACTTGAAATCCAGAAGCATTAATTCCATATTGAGTTTTAATGCTTAAAACTATCTTGTTTACTGCTGCCTGAGAAAGGTCTAATATAATTGGTATTGCACCAAATTCTGCTACTGCTTCTGCATGCTTGCTCCCTAACTTTCCAGCACCGCCAGTAATAACAACAATTTTATTAGATAAATTAAACATAATAACAAGCCATTTTTAGTAATTTTTAATACAACCAATCAAAAAGAATATGTGAAAGAAAATCTAAATAAGTACTTACCATTTCTTCTCTTCAATAATATAATCAACAATAGAAAGTAGCCAAATATGGTGAGTCATTTCAACAATATTATAAGCATTACTATTCACCCAAAAATTAATATTCCCAAGCTTCCTCAAAGGATTGTTTGAATGAAAACCACTGAATGTAACAACCTCAACACCAATAGATTTTGCCTTATTAGCAGCAATTAACATATTTTCAGATTGACCACTGCTGCTAACCAAGATCACGATATCGCCATAATTAGCATAATACTCCAACGCCTTGGAGACCCAATGTTCATAACCATAATCATTAGCAAAACAAGTTATTATGCTTGACTCATTAAAATTAATAGCCTTAATCTTGGCAGCATTAATAAAATCAACTGTCAAATGGCTGGCAATTGATGCACTGCCACCATTCCCAACAATTATTACTTTATTACCTAATTTACTAACTCTTTTTATTAAATTAATAGCCTCTTCTAATTGATTAATATCAATTAAATCAAGTCTCGATTTAATTGTTGAAAAATAACTATTAAAATATTTTTTAATGTCTTTCATAAGTTCTTAGCGCTTATAGCTGTAAAAATTCCAAATATTAATCCAAATATTAATCCAATAAGAATAATTATTAAGACTGGTTTATCTTCTGTTCGTCTCGGATTAACCGCAGGATCGATAATTTTAAAGACAAATTCGTCTCTGATATTAGCCAGCATAATTTTTCCCATTTGCTGTTCAATCAAGCTATAAAGAATTGTTTGTGAGTTTAAAATGCTTGTTTGTTCAAGTTCTTTTTCTAAAAACGATATGCTGTCTCTGGCTTCTAGGATTGCACGTCGTTTTGCATGATGATTCATACTACTAACTAAATCATTAGCGATGTCCGCTATTTTGTTTGGATTGTGTGGATTTTCCCATTCTAAAGAAAGAGTAACTAAACCAGCTTTATCTCTCGGATCCATAGATGTAGTTATCATACCAAGCAACAATTCAGAGACTTCACGATTAGACGGCTCTCCATCAATCCAAAGCTTTCCTTGTTGACTCCATCGGTCT
>Ga0233434_1003620_pt1 | contig 12417 bp, 11 predicted proteins | sample SI_122_August201_4_FD_182738 | JGI IMG/M metagenome (GOLD analysis project Ga0233434, IMG submission 182738) | Seawater microbial communities from Saanich Inlet, British Columbia, Canada - SI_122_August2016_120_MG | ecosystem: Environmental > Aquatic > Marine > Inlet | place: Canada: British... | reverse complement strand
AACAGTAGCGTTTGCTTTGGAGAACAAAGTTTCTATCGAAAAGAAAGATCATCATGTGAAAATTTTAGCTAAACTGTTTGATCACTTAGTTGAACCCAAACTTGTTCAGCCGGTGTTCATCACCGATTATCCGATTCAACTCTCACCGCTTTCCAAGAAAAAAGAAGATGACCCGAGTCTGGTGGAACGATTTGAGTTGTTCATAGGCAGAAAAGAAATTGCTAATGCCTACACTGAGTTGAATGACCCGATAGACCAGAAACAAAGATTTGAAGAGCAAGTCGAAGAACGCCAGGCGGGCGATGAAGAAGCCCATTGGATGGATCACGACTTTATCCGCGCTCTGGAATATGGCATGCCTCCCACGGCTGGGGAAGGTATAGGGATTGATCGACTGGTCATGTTGTTGACCAATAGCCCGTCCATAAGAGATGTTATTCTTTTCCCGCAATTAAAAAAAGAGTCCTGATTCGGGAAAGCAAACCGGTCATTTATTGTCTCGTTCCTGATATGTCCTACGAACTTTTCGTTAGCTTGCGCCATCTCAAAGCCAAGCGAACCCAAAAATTTATTTCGCTCAATACCTGGATTTCCGTTGGTGGGGTTGCCCTCGGTGTCATGGCATTGATTGTGGTCATTGCTGTCATGTCTGGTTTTGGCAAAGACTTGCGGGATAAGATATTGGGAACCAACAGTCATGTTGTGGTCACTAATATTTCCCGGACAGGAATGGATGATTACGAAGCCATCATTAAAAAAATAACACAGATCGAAGGTGTGAATGCAGCGGCTCCATTTATCCTGAGTCAGGTGATGCTGACATATGGGAGCAATAGCTCCGGGGTTGTGGTTCGCGGAGTGGACCCTGAGCGAGAGGCTGGAGTTTCTGATCTGGAAAAAAACCTGGTGCAGGGAAGCCTTAAAATGCTTGAGGACCCAGAAACCATTACCGGGAAACCACGCCGGGATGGAATCATTCTGGGAAAAGAATTGGCGCACCGGTTAGGGTTGCAACGCGATGATGCTGTGTCGATGATTTCTCCAGCATCAAGAGTGACGCCTATGGGTTTGATTCCAAAAATCAAATTGTTTCGGGTGGTGGGATTTTTTGAGTCGGGAATGTTTGAGTACGATTCCAATCTGGCTTTTATTTCCATGCATGCGGCACAAAAATTTTTCTCGATGAAGGGTAAGGTCAGTGGCATCGAGATCCAGGTTAAAGATATCGAGAGGGCAGATAAGGTAGCTAAAGAAATTCAAGATAGCCTGGGATTTCCTTATTACGCCAGAGACTGGATGCGGATGAATAAAAATTTATTTTCTGCCTTGCGTCTGGAAAAAGTTGTGATGTTCATCATATTGATCCTGATCATTCTAGTAGCCGCCTTTAATATTGTCAGCACCTTGTTCATGGTGGTTATGGAAAAGAGTAAGGAAATAGCTATTCTGAAATCCATGGGGGCTTCCCGATCCAGCATCATGAAAATTTTCAGTTTTCAGGGCTTGATTATTGGGATTACTGGGACAGCGATAGGTTGTGTGGGCGGGTTTACTATTGTGCCGAACCTGAATGAGATTGTCGGTTTCATCGAAACTGTTTTTGGTATCACGGCTTTCCCCAGCGATGTGTATTATCTGGACAAGCTCCCCTCAGAAATTGAGTATCTCGATTCATTTCTCATCGTTATTTTTTCTATTGTCATTTGTTTTTTAGCCTCACTGTACCCGGCTTGGAGAGCTTCCCGGATGGACCCTGTGGAAGGTCTGCGTTATGAATGATTTGAATTCGGAAACACCCGAACAAAAATGCCTGATCGAAGCAGTTGGTGTCGATAAAAGTTATTCGACACAACGCGAAGTCATTCATGTTCTCGATCAAATGAGCCTTAAGATTAGGTCGGGGGAAGTGCTGGGAATTATCGGCGCGTCAGGGGTGGGCAAGAGTACCCTTCTCCATGTTCTTGGAGGACTTGATAAGCCATTAACGGGAAGCATTCTGTTTCAAGGAAAAGATATTTATAAGCAGTCCAACGGTTATTTAGAAAGGTTCCGCAATACCCATATTGGTTTTGTGTTCCAGTTTTTCAATTTGCTGCCCGATTTTACCGCATTGGAAAATGCTATGTTTCCAGCCCTCATCCGCAATCAGGACAAGCGTTTGGCTAAAGAGCGGGCTGAGTATTTGTTGTGTGAAGTGGGTATGAAGGATCGCATGCACCATAAGCCCGGCGAAATGTCGGGAGGTGAAAGCCAGCGCGTGGCTCTTGCGAGAGGGCTTGTCAATCAGCCGGACCTGCTTTTAGCCGATGAACCCACAGGGAATCTGGACTATCATGCCAGCGATCAATTGATAGAATTGATTCGAAAATTGAATGAGGAGTTAAACCAGACTTTTGTAATTGTAACGCACAGTCAGAGAGTTGCTAAGAAGCTGGACCGGGTGATGGAATTGGTCGATGGGAAAGTTGGTCCTACCAGTCAAAATCTGATCATTTAATAAAAGTCGCATGAAGAGTTGAATCTAAAGGAAGGGGAAGCCATGAAGCTGGAAAAGGTTGCTGAATTGGTTGGCGGAAAATTAAAAGGCGATGGCTCGCTTGAGATATCTGGACTTCGAGGTATTGAACAAGCCGGGGAAGGGCATGTCACGTTCCTCAGCAAAAAAAAATTTCTCGATGTATTGAATGGTTCCCAAACTTCCGCCGTGTTGGTGAAGGAAGAGGTAGACACCCCCGTTTGTCAGATTATTGTTGCCAGCCCCGAGCTTGCCTTTGCGCGTTTGCTGAGAGAATTCCACCCCGAAACACGACCAAAACCCGGTGTGCATGACCGGGCGGTGATTGGCAAGAATGTTAAACTCGGCGAACAGGTCACTTTGTCTGCAGGGGTTTATATTGGGGATGATGTGGAAATTGCTGATCATGCTCATTTATATCCAGGAGTGGTAGTTGGGGATCGGTGCCGGATTGGGAGTCACTCCACCTTGTATCCAAATGTCACGCTTTACCGGGATACAGAGCTGGGGTCCCGCGTGATCCTTCATGCTGGAGTGGTGATCGGGGCGGATGGTTTCGGCTATACCCTCGATGAAAAAGGAGCGCATTATAAAATCAGTCAGATCGGCCGAGTTGTGATTGAGGACGATGCCGAGATTGGGGCAAATAGTTGTATAGATCGAGCGGCTATGGGCGCTACGGTCATCAAACAGGGAACAAAAATAGATAACCTGGTTCAGGTGGCTCACAATTGTACAGTGGGAGAACACTCTATTCTGGTTGCACAGGTGGGGCTGGCGGGAAGCTGTACTCTGGGGCACCATGTGGTGCTTGCGGGGCAGGTGGGTGTTGCCGATCATGTTACGCTTGGAGATCAGGTTACACTAACGGCTCAGTCGGGTACATTTCGTGATATTGAAAGCAACAGTGTTTATGGTGGGCACCCTGCAATTCCTCTGGGCGAGTGGAAAAAATATGTGACCGCTTTGCCAAAGCTTCCCGATCTGGCCCGTAAAGTTCGTGATCTTGAAGCTCGATTAAATGAAATTGAAAACAACCCGCCTTCCCGTTAGTATATTCATACCAACATTATTTACAGCAATAATTAACACTGTTATTTGAAGTTATAGATTATGTTTTTATTCCGCATGCGGGCTTTGGCCTTGGTCTTTTTTTATGTTTTTACCTTGGGGGCTACGGCGATGTCTGGACCGGATGTCGAGAAGTACATCCAGAAAAAACTTAAACGTAATGATAAGACTCTCCGGATTAACGAAAAGAATCTGGGCGATTCGGGGCTGGCTGTTTTAGCTCAATCTTCATTAGTTCGCTCTGTCAAGACTCTGGTTTTGTATAAGGTTCATATCAGCGATGAAGGCATTCGGGCGTTGGCTGAATCTCCTAACCTTAAAAATCTACAAGCTCTGCACCTGGAGCATAACTTTATAACCGACAAGGGAGTGGAGATCATTTCCAACTCCGAGACTTTTTCGAATCTAAAAACTCTCAATCTTTACCATAACCAGATCACTGATGCAGGTGTTAAGGCTATTGCGGATTCAGATACTCTGACTCAATTGACGGAATTGAACCTGAACTATAATCTTATCAAAGGACCTGGGGCCATTGAACTCACGCATTCAAAAAAATTGCATCAGCTTCATAACATCCAACTGGCTTATAACCCTATTGAGAAAAGTGGCAAGCAGGCTTGGAAGCGTTTTCAGTTGATGCAAAGGTTTAAAGATCTTCATCGCGATAACAGGTTGAATCAGGTGGGGGAGGCATTGATTGGGGACTTTGGCGTTATGGTATTGCTGGACTTTCCTTTTGTGTCGGAGTTGGTGACATTGGATTTAAAAAATAATGGTTTGACTGATGAGGCGGTGATTGCTCTTTCGCAATCTAAAAGACTGAACGGTTTGGTTTCCTTAAATCTTTCTCAGAATAATATTACCGATGCAGGTGCTCAGGCACTGGGGAATTCACAAAACCTTGAAAGACTAAAGACATTAAATTTAAACTTTAATCGTATTGGTGATGAGGGGGCTCGGGCGATAGCCGAATCTCCACGTTTGGCGAACCTCGAATCCCTGAAACTGGGGCAGAATAAAATTGGCACTGAAGGAGCCCGGGCGTTGAATGAGTCTGAAAACCTCAAGAACCTGACTCATCCCATCTTTGGTTTTTACTGATATTCCTATAGAGCTATTCCCTGAAATTGGGAGGGGTGGATGGAAGCAAATTTCTCTTTATGTTAAAATATTGAAAGTTAAACTGTAATTAATAAAAGTTTATTTAAGATATGGTACAGATACTAGATTTTGAGCGCGAGATTTTTGCTTTGGAGACCCAGATCCATGATCTGGTTTCCATGTCTCATATGTATGACAGTGTTGGCGACATCACTCATGAGATCGCAAAACTCAAGAAAAAGCTACGCCGGATGAAGCATGATGTGTATTCCAACCTGAAAGGGTGGGATAAAACACTGGTGGCGAGGCATCCTGAAAGGCCCTACACGCTGGATTATTTGAATATGATCTTTGATGGATTTTTCGAGCTTCACGGAGATCGTCATGGGGGCTATGGTCCTTCCATTGTTTCAGGACTGGCTAGGTTTGGGGGTCGATCTGTGATGGTCGTGGGGCATCAGAAGGGAAGAGAGAACAAAGAAAAAATAAAGCGAAACTTTGGCATGTCGCAACCAGCGGGGTATAGAAAAGCTCTTCGGTTAATGCGAATGGCGGAAAAATTCAATATTCCCGTGGTCACCTTTATTGATACGCCAGGAGCTTACCCCGGTGTAGATGCAGAAGAAAAGGGGCAGTCTGAAGCGATAGCCAGCAATATGTTCAACATCATCCAATTACAGGTTCCTATTATTTGTGTTGTGATCGGGGAAGGTGGATCCGGTGGGGCTTTGGCAATTGGGGTCGGCGATCATATTATGATGATGGAGCATTCAGTCTATTCTGTGATTTCACCCGAGGGTTGTGCTTCCATTCTTTGGGGTGACAAAGGAAAAATACCTCAGGCCGCTGATGCTTTATGCCTTACTGCAAATGAACTTTTGAAGTTTAAAGTTATTGATGAAATTATTCGTGAACCTCTTGGCGGTGCTCACCGGAATCATAAACAGGCCGCGATCCGCTTGAAAAAATCCCTTAGAAAAAACCTTGAACGTTTGACTGCGATTCCTTCGGACGATTTAGTCCGCTTGCGAGAACAAAAATTTCGTAAAATGGGACAAGTTGTCGAAGAGGGAGCTTGAGAGCTTAAAGCCCCGGTTTTATTTTCTAACTTAAATTACATTTATAATCTGACTTGATTTGTGTCGATAGTTCGTTATTGCCGGGCTAGAGATGCACTTGTTGCCGAAAAAGTTGTGCGTACTCCGAGTCGGTCGCGATCAAGGTGTCGTGAATCCCTGTCTCAACCAGTTCCCCTTGTTTCATGACCAGAACGCGGTCAGATCCTTCCAGCGTTGATAATCGATGTGCAATGATCAGAGTAGTGCGCCCTGCCATTAACGTATCGAGAGCTTGTTTGATGTGACTCTCGGTTTCGGTGTCCACCGATGAGGTGGCTTCGTCCAGCACCAGAATTGGCGGGTCTTTCAAGAAAGTACGCGCAATGGCGATGCGGTGTTTTTCCCCGCCAGAAAGTTTGACTCCTCGCTCCCCTACCAGAGTGTCGTATCCATTCGGTAATTTTTTTATAAAGGGATCGGCATGAGCCGAGACAGCGGCTGAGATGACTTGATCCCTATCAGCTTCAATATTTCCATAAAGAATGTTGTCTGCCACTGTGTCATTGAACAGAAACGGATCTTGCGAGACCAGTCCAATTTGTTCGCGGAGATAGGAAATTTTCAGCTCTTTTATAGGGTGGCCATCAATGAGGATGGCTCCCGATTGGGTGTCATAAAAACGCATGAGTAGTTTGACCAGAGTGGATTTACCACTCCCGGTATGGCCGACAAGAGCCATTTTCTCTCCAGCTGCGATGGTGAAGTCAACTTCATGGATGGTGGATTTCTCTGGGATATATGAAAAGTTCACCCGGTCAAATTGAATCTTACCCCTGACATTAGTCGAAGGGAGAATCGCGTTCGGAGCCTCTTGCACTGCGGGTACCGTGTCGATGATCTCAAACAAGCGCTCGCCGGAAGCCAGTGCATGCTGCAGCATGTGATTGACGGAATGCAGTTGGTTGATCGGCGTATAAAATAATGCCAGGTAGCCGACGAAGGCGACCAGAGAGCCAACGGTGATATCGCCTACCTGCACTAACCCTACTCCATAAAGGAGGATCAGCACCGTGCCGAGAGAACCGAGAAACATCATGGTCGGGGAGTAGAAGGCCCATAACCGCATGACTTCCAAAGTTCCATCGCAGTAGTCCCGACTCCGTTTTTCAAATTGTTTGACTTCATGAAGCTGGCGGTTAAAAGAAAGTGTTTCTCGGATGCCTGAAATAGAATCTTGTAACTTGGCATTCATTTTCGCGGCCCGCTTGCGCACAACGTGATACTGGTTGTGGGCTTTGGCGGTATAGATCCATGCGCCATAAATCAGGAAAGGAATGGGTAGCAGGGCCACCACTGCCAGTTTCCAGTGCATATAAAAAAGGATGATGGAAATACCAATCAGGGTCAGGATAGCAGTTACGACTTGTTCCACACCATCAATAAAAATGCGCTCGACATAGTTCACATCATCGTTGGCACGGGACATCAACTCGCCAGTAGAACGGTTTTCGAAATAGTTTAAGGATAAATTCTGCAACGCGCGATAAACGTCTGACCTCAAATCGAACACTACATTCTGTTCGACTTTATTGTTGATCATGATGCGTCGATGATTGGTGAAGTTCCGTGTTAGATAGATGAGGGCTAAACCGACTATAGCCCCATATATCCAAAAGGATTCCTTTTCCTCTACCAGACTGTCGACAACCACTTTGATCAGCCAGGGTGGAACAAGATCCAACAAGGTGGTGGCAATGGCTAAAAGCAGGGTCATCGCCACACCTTTTCGATAAGGTTTTAAATAACTCAATACTCTTGCAAGAGATTTCATATATTCAAGGTTGGGCCTGTTATAATTAAAAAAAGCCTCTAAAACTGTCAAAGAGTTGACCGCTTAGAGGTGTCATTACAATTATAATAGCAACCTGCAAAATACTAAAAGGTTTTTAGAAGAAAACCTGAAACCTACAATTCAACTTTGGCGGAAGATATGGAATACAGAACACTGGGAAGCAGTGACCTTGAAGTGTCGGTGATTGGTTATGGTGCCTGGGGGATAGGCGGAGCACCCTTCTGGAATAATGAAGGCGATGGCAAATCACGGGATTCCATCAAGAAGGCGTATGACCTGGGGATTAATTTTTTTGATACCGCTCCGGTTTATGGTTTTGGTCATTCTGAGGAACTGATTGGCAAAGCCTTGAAACCGTTTCGGGACAAAGTGATCATCGCTACCAAATGTGGACTGCGGTGGGATAAAAGATCTTTAAGTGCGCTTCGCAAGGACGCCAGCAGAAAATCTATTTTGGAAGAAATTGACCAGAGCTTGAAACGTCTCGATACAGACATGATCGACCTTTATCAGGTTCATTGGCCTGATGTAGAAACGGACCCAAAAGAGACGATGGAAACGTTGTTGGAGCTGCAGGAAAAAGGCAAGATCCGTCATATAGGGGTCAGTAATTATTCAGCGAAACAGATAAAAGATTGCCTTCAGTACGGGAAAATAGTTTCACTGCAACCGGAGTTCAGTTTGCTGGCGCGGGATATTCAAAACGAAACGGTTCCCCTCTGCCTGGAAAATAATATCGGGATCATCGCCTACAGTCCTTTATCGTCAGGAGTTCTAACTGGCAAGTACGATAAGGACACCAAGTTTGAAGACTGGAGGAGTAAGGGCATTATAGGTACCTTTACCGGAGAAGGATTTGTTAAGAATATTGAAAAGGTGGACCGGCTAAAAGAAATCGCTGATGCAGAGGGTAAAACCTGCGGTCAAACGGCAATCAACTGGGTCTTACGGCAAGAGGGGCTCACAACAGCTCTAGTGGGCGTGAAAAATTCTAAACAGGTTAAAGAAAACCTGAGAGCGGTAGGCTGGCAACCATCCCCCGAGAATTATGAAAGTATTGAAAAGATTTTTGAACTGACTTGATTAGATTTCCGGTCAGGGTGTGGGGATTAGGTTTATCTGGTTTTCAGCTTCGACCATATTTCTTAGCTCATTAGAGCTACTCTGAACCTTTTCGATCAAAATACCCATGGAGGTGGATTGGGGTTCCAGTTGATCCAAAGTCTGATTCATATTTTGGATTCTTTCGCTGAGGTTTGAGCTAGAAGTCCCACTCAATTTTTCATCAAGAGCAAGAATTTCTTCATGAAGATTTTTTTCCAACATCAGCAGGGTGTGACTCACTTGGCTTTGCAGAAGAGTGACGTGTGACTCAAGGTTTCGGTGTTGGGCTCTTTGCAGGGTCTGGTTGGTGTAAAAGAAGCCGAATAGCAAAACAGCAAGGCCGGTATAGAAAAGAATTTTTAAAGTGGTGGTATCACTCTCTCTCTTTTTCAGGTTGGCTCGGATAGTTTCCAATTCTGATGCAATACTTTCCGGTGTTTGTTCCGGGGTCTCGTCTTTGGCTTTTTCGTTTTCCATGTTATTAGTCCGATTGCTGATTATAGAAATGTTTAACCCCCTAGCCCCCCTTGTCAGGGGGGAATGGATGGTCCCCCTGATAAGGGGGATTGAGGGGGTTGCCTCTTATGTTTGAATGCTGAAACAATTTTATCGGGGAATATATTAAATTCCCAGATAATCCAAGTATAACCGAATGAGTAAGTTACCATGAAATATTGTGATCAGGGTGCCTGCCGCGAGAAAAGGGCCGAATGGGATCAAGCTCTTCCTTGATTTTTTTTGTATGGCGATCTGGAACAGTCCAACTATAGATCCCAAAAAAGCACCGATAAAAATCACCAGCAGCACTTTCTGCCAACCTAACAAAGCACCGGCTGCCGCGATGTATTTAATGTCGCCTCCCCCCATTCCTCCATTACTGAGTACAGCGAGTAAATAAAATAACCCACCACCTAGAAAAAGACCAAGCAGGGAGTCTGCATAACCAATCGTATAGGTTCCCACTGCAAGCCCCAACACACTGCCCGGCAGTGTGATCACATCGGGAATGATCTGGTGTTCGATATCGATAGCTGTGATGATGACCAGTGTGGGCGCCACCACAGCATAAACCAGAAAATCAAATGTTGGCCCGAACTTGAAAAATCCCGCCAGCATGAGAAGCGCGGTTACTAATTCTATCGCCGGATAAATCGGCGAAATCCGTGTTGCGCAGTCTCGGCACTTCCCTCCCAGAACAATATAGCTGATGAGTGGAATGTTATCCAGCGGACGAACTGCCGACGAGCATCCCGGACAATGTGAGCCGGGAAAGGCCACAGATTCTTTGCGAGGCAAACGGTAAATACACACGTTTGCAAAACTGCCAATTGCCAGCCCGAAACAGAAAACTGCTCCGACTAAAAGAGGGTAAGGAATTGCTTGAATAGACTCCATTCCTTAATTATTCCTGATCAAGAGGAGAATGTTGATGTTCATGGGCAGAAATCCTCTGCTGGTAACTTGCAATAGCTATTGCAGGAGCAAATGAAGAAGCAAAGGACTTCATCCATATTAGTCCCCCTCATCCTAGCCTTCTCCCTCCAGGGGAGAGGATTGAGGTGAGGGTGGTTGAATAATATTTTGTGTCCATATTGGGTAATACTCACGCAATATGCAGGTTAGCAAGCATGCTCTTGGCCTGACGAGTCATTACTATTCGCCTCCACGGTTAGTAGCTCTTAGAGCCTCATAAATAATATCGGCGGAAAATCCTCTTCGCTGAAGGTATTGGGCCAGGCGACGCGTTTTTTTTTCGGGTTCCAATCCATGTAGGGATGCCAGCTTTTTATTGGCGCAGGCCAACGCGAGTTCTCGTTCGGGATGGGATTCGTAAAGAGCGGTCAAAGCGGTTTCAATGATAGAGGAAGAAACACCTTTTGCCGAAAGCTCATGTTGTAAGCGTTTTTTGCCAAACCGTTTTACTTCAACACGCCACCGGCCCCATTCCATTGCGAACCGTTGGTCGTTGATGTAGTTCAGTTTTTCAAGTTCCTGAAGGGTCGTCTCAATGTCAGAAGGAGAGTGCCCCTTTTTTTCCAGATGCTGGGCAACCTCCTTCTTACTTCGATCCCGATAAGAGAGGAGTTTGAATGCCTGGGATTTAGCAGTTTTGAGGACTTCTTGATCCGGCATCGGACTTTATTTTAAGTTCAGGAATTTTTTGCGGCTTTTTTCTCTTTGGCTGAGGGTTCCTCTGCTTTTTCGTCTGGCGTTGGCTCAGAATCGGTTAGGCCAAGGGTTTCTCGCAGGCGTGTCTCAATTTCTGCCGCCATTTCTGAGTTTTCGGTCAAAAAGTTTTTAGAGTTTTCACGGCCTTGACCAATGCGGGTTTCGTTATAAGAGAACCATGTACCGCTTTTGGAAATGATATCGTGGGCCACGCCGAGATCGAGCAGGTCACCGACTTTTGAAATTCCTTTACCATAGATAATGTCAAACTCAACCTGGCGAAAGGGTGGGGCTACTTTATTTTTTACGACCTTGACTCGGGTGCGGTTACCAATAACATTTTCGCCATCCTTCAAGGCCGCGATGCGACGAATATCCATTCGGACGGAAGAATAAAATTTGAGAGCGTTTCCGCCAGTCGTTGTTTCAGGGTTGCCAAACATCACTCCAATTTTCATGCGAATCTGGTTGATGAATATCAGGCTGGTTTTCGATTTGTTGACCACACCTGCGAGTTTACGCATGGCCTGAGACATCAGCCGGGCTTGCAGTCCCATATGAGAATCGCCCATATCTCCATCGAGTTCCGACTTGGGGACGAGGGCCGCCACGGAGTCAACAACGATGACATCCACAGCACCACTGCGAACGAGAACTTCTACAATTTCTAGTGCTTGTTCACCTGTGTCGGGTTGAGAGAGTAATAGGTCGTCGAGGTTAACACCAAGGTTGTTAGAATATTCCGGGTCCAGTGCGTGCTCTGCATCAATGAACGCCGCGACCCCTCCGGTTTTTTGCGCTTCTGCGATGATATGGAGCGTTAAACTGGTTTTTCCTGAACCTTCCGGGCCGTAAATTTCAATGACTCGTCCTCTGGGAACTCCACCGACACCCAAAGCGTGATCCAGAGAAATGGAACCAGTGGGAATGACTTTGATTCCTTTCAGGCTATCGGCTTTGCCCAGTTTCATTATGGAGCCTTTGCCAAATTGTTTCTCAATTTGCGTGAATGCCAGTTCCAGTGCTTTATCTCTATCGTCCGAGCCCATCATTTCTCCTTGTAAATTTCAGTTTGCCAACCGACGGCATTATACCTTTATCCGGGGTAGGCGAATCAATTTTATAATATTATTTTTCTGGGTGCCAGTTAAGAGAACGGGGGTCGATTTTAGAGGATTTTGTTTTCAATAACTTATAGCAATGGTCCGTTGCTGACCTGTCCTATTCTGTAGAGTTCTGGAGTAGAGTTCAACAACAATACCGCTCAAATTAAAGGTTATCATTATGGCATTTATTATTTTCAAATAACTTCTAATGGAAGGATATGTTTATCCGGCTCTTCACCCCTTAGACTTTTTCTGAAAGACTTTTCAAAGATAGGATGAATACAATAATATTTATCCTTCTCAAATGTTGCAGTTGTATTATGCTCTTTGATTCTCATTTTTCATGTGGCGAATTCAACTGTGAAGTGCAACAGTTAGTAAAGTTTTCTTTTTGAAGAATAGCTCATAGGGCGTTTTAAATCCAAGAGTTTTTCTGGG
>Ga0233434_1003613_pt1 | contig 12432 bp, 16 predicted proteins | sample SI_122_August201_4_FD_182738 | JGI IMG/M metagenome (GOLD analysis project Ga0233434, IMG submission 182738) | Seawater microbial communities from Saanich Inlet, British Columbia, Canada - SI_122_August2016_120_MG | ecosystem: Environmental > Aquatic > Marine > Inlet | place: Canada: British... | reverse complement strand
TTAAATGAAATAAGACCTATTAAAATAAAGATTTTAATTGACATTACCCATGAGAAAAAAAGCTTTAATAATAAAGAATCTACAAAAGATAAAATTGAATATTTAATACATAAACAATGGCAATCAAATATTGAATATAAGTATGTTACAATCCGAAGATCTTTTGGTAATATGTTAAGGACTTATAAAAGTGCATTCCGAGGTAAGGGATTAATGAAACATACTGAAAAGAATTACCGAAGAATGTGGCATAAATATGTACCTGTTAATTTAGAACAATATTGGTTTACTCCTCTTTCAATGCAATTAGAATGGTTCCCAACAAAATCACAATGGGAAAAACCTAAAGAAAAAAATGCAGTATTATATAGATATTCACCTCCTAAAGATTGGGATTTAATTACAAATTATTCTTTTGCAAATATTGGTGATAAAATGATATCACAAGATGAAAAGGTGGTTAACAAGTATTGGTCTGATTTAGAGAAAGCCTTAAAGAAAGAAAAATATAGTGTTGAATATCTTGATTATAATATGACACCGAATCAGTTGTTTACAAAATTGTCTAAAGCTACAATGTTGGTATCATCTAGAGGAGGTTTTTCGTACTTATCGCAGCACATTGGAACCCCTACAGTTACAGTTTTTCCTCCTGCGAGTATGATTCTTAATAGAAATTATGCGGCACAGCATGTTCAATTTCATAATAGATCAATTAAATTATTCGAACCAGAACATATTGCAAAAGTTGAAATTGATGAATTAGCTAAAAGAAGTACATTAGAAAAGGCTAAGGCAATGTGGAAAAAAACTGTTTATAATACTCTTGAAAAAATGCAAAAATTAGAAAATGATGTTGGGTCATTTAATTCAGCTACATCAAAAGTTTACAGAGAAGCATTACGAAAAGACGCGAACGAAAAACCGAATGAAGATTTAAGTAAAATACTTCCTATTATTCAATCGAAAGAGAATGAAGATTGGGAAGGGAAAACCGTGAAATCAAGTATTAAAAAAGCTTTAACCAAAAAACCTAAAAAGAAAAAAGTGAAGAAGGCAAGTGGCAAGAAAAACTAAAGGTATTATTAATAGTAAAAAGAAAGGTGTGAAAAAGAGAACTAGTATTGGTAAATCTCGACGTTCAACACCTAAAAATAAATCTAAAAAAGCTAACTTTAAAAAATATAGGGGGCAAGGAAAATAGATTATGGCTAGAAAGAAATCAATACATTATGTAGACAATAAAAAGTTCCATGAGGAAATGGTTGCTTATAAAACCCATTGTGCAGACGTGAAAAATGATGATCCTGAAGCATTAATTCCAATTATACCAGATTATATTGGTGATTGTTTTATGAAGATAGCGGAGAGATTGAGTTTAAGACCTAACTTCGTTAATTATGCATTCAGAGATGAAATGATATCAGATGGCATTGAAAATTGTGTTCAATCTGCTCATAATTTCAATCCAGAAAAATCATCCAACCCTTTTTCATATTTTACACAAATCATTTACTTCGCCTTTATAAGACGTATTCAAAAAGAAAAGAAACAATTATACATAAAATATAAATCCATACATAATAATAGTATGATATCAGATAGTGTTTCAATTTCTGATCATGATAGTGAAGGAGCATATAATGTTGAAGTATTATCTGAAGAACAAAAGGCTAACATATATAAATTTGTAGGCGATTTTGAAGCTGCTAAAGCTTCTAAGAAAAAACAGACTCCTAAAACGGGGGCAAATACATTAATCCCACATATGGTAGAGGCTACTGAATCCACGTCATGAGATCAGCTATTATAACCGATACTCATTTCGGTGCCAGAAACGACAGCTTAGCATTTAGTACATATTTTGCTAAGTTTTATAAAGATATATTTTTCCCTTATTTAAAAAATCATAATATAACACACGTTATTCATATGGGTGACGTATTTGATAGACGAAAGTTTGTTAATTATAAGACGTTATATGATGCACGTAGATTTTTCTTCGATCCTTTAAAGGAAAATAATATTGAATGTTGGATGTTAGCGGGTAATCACGATACCTTTTATAAAACAACAAATGAGGTAAATTCAGTAAGTTTACTATTAAAAGATTATAATAATATTCAAGTTTTTCACAATGCTACTGAAATGGAAAATTGTGTTTTAATGCCTTGGGTATGCAATGATAATTATGAAGAAAGTATTAAGATAATAAAAAACACTAAACACGATTTAATGTTTGGTCATCTTGAGATTATTGGTTTTGAAATGATACCAGGACAATTTAGTCCAGAAGGATTAGATCGCAAATTATTTAATAAATTTGATATGGTGTTTAGTGGGCACTTTCATCATAAAAGCGATAATGGAACTGTTTATTACACAGGAAATCCTTATCAAACTAATTGGTTAGATTATAAGGATCCGCGCGGGTTCCATATTTTCGATTTCGATTCGAGAGAATTAACGTTCATTCAAAATCCATATGAAATGTTTCATAAATTTCATTATAATGATATGGAATGGACTAATGAAGAAGTTAATCAAATGGATTTTGATGATTGGCAACAATGTTATGTAAAGATTATTGTTGAGAATAAAACAAATCCATTTCTTTTTGATATTATTTTAGACAAGATGTATAAGTCCGGAGTTGGTAATATTAGCGTGGTTGAAGCATTCGCAGAGCTTGATAACGATGTTGATATTATTGATGAAGCACAAGATACAATATCAATTTTATCCACATATATTGAAGGGTTGGAAACAAGGGTCAATAAAAAAAGCCTTGACATTTTGATGAGAAACCTGTATAATGAATCATTAACCTTAGAGTAGTATGAGTGACAACGCATCCTGGTTTTATGGTGAGCGTTTACCTGAAATAGCCAGAGAACATAATTGTTCGTTGAAAGAAGCAGAGAGAATATTTAGAGACGAGAAAGACATGTCAACCCCCGAAGAAACAAAATATGAAGAAGTTGAAATTGAATTAGAAAAAGAAGTTTTACACAATTTAATGTTAATGGCACATGAACGTGATATTTCATTAAATAAATTAATTGGTATAGCATTAGAAGATCAAATAAAACAATTCGAATACAAATTTGAACATGGTCCAAGCCCGCAATTTTTAGCTGAAAATAAATGATTCTATTTAAAAATGTTCGTTACAAGAACTTTTTAAGTAGCGGAAATATATTTACAGATATACAACTGGACAGGTCTAAAACGACCTTAATTACAGGTGAGAATGGTGCTGGTAAAAGTACTATGCTGGATGCAATAACATTCAGTCTATTCGGTAGACCATTTCGTAAAGTTAATAAGCCTCAATTAGTAAATTCTATCAACGAAAAATCAACTGTTGTTGAGGCGGAATTTATGATTGGGAAAAAACATATATTAGTTCGTAGAGGAATAAGACCCAACTTATTTGAGATTGAAGTTGATGGAGTTCAGCTACAACAAGATGCTAATATAAGAGATTTTCAAGAGTTTTTAGAAAAGAGTATTCTAAAGTTAAATTATAAGTCATTCACTCAGATTATAATTTTAGGAAACTCTTCTTTTGTCCCCTTCATGCAATTGAGAGCTCATGATCGAAGAGCTATTATAGAGGACCTTTTAGATATTCAAATATTTTCATCCATGAGTAATGTGTTAAAGACATATGTGGCTGAAAATAAAGTAAAGTTAGATGATAATCGATCCACAAAAGATTTAGTTGAAAATAAAATTAGCTTAAAAGATGACTATATAACTCAATTAAAGAATAAAACAAAAAATTTAGTTACAAGATTTGAAAAAGAAATTAAATCCAATTTAGATCAAAAGACATCTCTTTTAACAGAGATGGATGAAACAAATAATAAGGTCCAAGAGCTTTTAGGACAAGTAAACGATGCAAAACAGGTAAGCGAAAAACATGATAAACTTACAGAATATCAACGTTCCATTCTCCGAAATGTTGATTCCGAACAAAAGAATATCACCTTCTTTGAGTCAAACGATGACTGTCCGACATGTAAGCAGAACATCGACCACGCCTTCAAACACAAGGAAATTGTTCAAAAGCAAGAAAAGATCAAAGAATATGAAAACGCAGTGTCAGAAATTGACGACAAATTGGATGAAGTTAGATCAAGACTTCAAGCAATACAATCAATCCAAGAAGATATACAGTCTCACCAAACTAAAACACAAACACTCAATAATAGTATAAGTGCAATTAATCAGTATGTTGATAAAATTGAAAAACAGATACAGGAAACAGAACAGGATACTGGTGATATAAAAGAGGAGAAGAAAAAATTAAAAGAATTTCAAAAAGAATTAGATGATATTCAAGAAAAAAGAGAAACACTTATAGATGATAATGAGTTATATTCTGTGGCTAGGAATATTTTAAAAGATGAAGGTATTAAAGCAAGAATAGTTAAACAATATTTGCCAATCATGAATAAATTGATTAACAAATATTTGACTCAAATGAATTTCTTTGTATCTTTTAATTTAGATGAAAATTTCAATGAAGAAATTAAATCAAGATATAGAGATGATTTTACGTATGATTCTTTCAGTGAAGGAGAGAAGATGCGAATTGATTTAGCATTATTGTTTACATGGAGAGCAATAGCTAAATTAAAAAACTCTGTCAATACAAATTTATTAATATTAGATGAAGTATTTGATAGTTCCTTAGATGGCGAAGGTACAGATGAATTTATGAAGATAGTAAATGAACAAGGAAGTTCTACAAATGTGTTTGTTATTAGTCATAAAGGTGATACATTATATGATAAGTTTAGAGTTCATATGAGATTTGAGAAACGTAAAAATTTTAGTGTAATAATATGAGAGAATTAGTCCCAGAAGAACATAATTTACTTAACCAAGAAACCATTCCATTTAGCCGACTGGCTCCTCCAATGGATGCTCGTCAACTTCAAGATGAATTGATTGAAGGTATGTATCACTATAATGGTGTGGGATTATCAGCAAATCAAATAGGATACAAATATAAAGTATTTTCAATGAATCATGAAGGCCAATCAATGGCGTTATTTAATCCAGAAATAATAGAAGTATCCGATGAATTAGTTTATGAAACAGAAGGATGTTTGAGTTATCCAGGATTATATGTTAAAATATTAAGACCGAAAAGTTTATCAGCGTCATGGGAAGATGCATCAGGTGAGAATTTTTCAGGTTATTTTTCAGATCTTTCAGCACGCATTTTCCTACATGAAATGGACCATATGGAAGGTAATATATATTATGAGAGAGCCAAAGTTGTTCATTTACAAAGTGCTAGAAGAAAACGTAGGACTAATCTTAAAGCTTTAAAACAGCAGAGCCCCGAATTATGGCAAAGTCATATAAACAACAAAAAACTAAAGAAAAATTTAGTAAAGATATCTTAGATAAACAATCTAAGAAACAACGGCGATTCGGTAAAGAATTAGCTGATAATTATGTCATCGATTGGAAAGACGATGAACTCGAAGAAGAGGAATATGAGTACAATAACACTAGAGAATAATCAACCTAGAACATATAAGTATAATAGTACGAAGGAATATGTAGATAAATTTCCAGTTGCTTATCGACAATGGAAAGCAGATAGTCATTGTAATGTCATTCATGGCTACAGTTTTAGTATGAGATTCTTTTTTGGTACAGATCATTTAGATGTTAGAAATTGGGTGGCAGATTATGGTGGTATGGGAGAACTTAAACAATTTTTAGATGAACAGTTTGATCATACGTTGTTAGTAGCAGAAGACGATCCACATATTGATTGGTATAAGGAAGCAAAGAAAAAAGGTATTGCAAATGTTATTACATTACCTAAACTCGGATGTGAGGGTTTAGCAGATCAATTATACAAATATGTAAACGGTATATTCATTCCAGATATGTGGGGTCCAGGTGAAGCAGATAGGCTTTGGTGTTTTAGAGTAGAAGTACGAGAAACACAAACTAATATGGCTTGGCGCGAAGGACACAGAGAATGGAGTGAAGATTTATTTAACGTAGATGAAGGATAACAATGGAAACAAGAGTAGCAAAAGAAGATTATAGTACTTGTGGTAGTATGGAAGTTAAAGAGTGTGTAAATGAATGTGTTGAACCAATATGTTATGTGCGAGATTTACGAGAAGCGGTTTCTGGCACGGGTGTTGAATCAATGGTGGAAATGGCATTAGAGGAACATTGGTTTACAGCATATAATGTTGGAATAAAAGATTGGCCTTTACTTCAAGGATAAAAGGTAACATGTCAAAATTAAGATATTCTGAAATGTTTTATAGCGTTCAGGGTGAAGGTAAGTTTATAGGAGTACCAAGTGTCTTTTTAAGATTATATGGTTGTAATTTTGAATGTCCAGGTTTCGGTCAGGAAAGAGGTATACCTCTTCTTCCACGTGATGATATGCCTTGGAAGAATCTTGATATTAGTAAATATAAATCTGTACAAGAATTACCAGTTATGCATATTGGATGTGATAGTTCAGCTAGCTGGGCTAAAGAATATATGCATCTTTCTGTGTTTGAACAAGCTGATGATATAGCTGAAAAATTATTAGAGTTAACTCCCAATAATAGTTGGGATAATGATGGCCAAGATATTCATTTAATATTAACTGGCGGTGAACCACTAATGTGGCAAAAACAATTACCAGATTTATTAAATGCTCCAGCTATGAAAGGGCTTAGAAATATTACATTTGAGACTAATAGTACATTTCCACTCACCGAAGATTTTTATCAATGTTTAATGAGAAAGAGTTCTGTTGATGTAACATGGTCTTGCAGTCCTAAATTAAGTATTAGTGGAGAGGAACATGAAAAAGCAATTAAACCAGAGAATTGGGATCAATATAGTACAATAGCTCACAGTAATCTTTATTTAAAATTTGTTGTTCAAGATGAAGAAGATTTAAATGAAATAGCAGATATACAACATCGAGAACAATTAAAATACGATATATATTGCATGCCTTGTGGAGGGACTAGTGAAATGCTAGCTAAAACAAAATTCAATATTGCTGAAAAAGCTATGGCAAGAGGGTGGAGATATTCGCCCAGATTACATGTAGATTTATTTGGTAATAGGTGGGGCACATGAATGAAAATTTATGTTAGTGGTCCTGGTGTTTCTATAGCGGCCAGAGGAATAGGTTTAGAACGATATACATATTGGTCTAAACGTTCTGAGATGGAAGAAAACGGATCTGGAACAGGAGAGGATTTGTTTAATTATTCTTGGAATATATCAGATCGCGATAGAATGAATGTTCCAGAAGACGTAGATTTTTTAGAAGATAAAGCATGGAATGATCCTGGAAATTGGGTTATAAATGCATGCAATTATGAATTAGCTGATATATGCATAGAAGATGGTGGTGTAGTTAATAGATATCGACCACATGATATTCCTCACGTAAAACATGTATTAGTAAAGTTTAAGCCCCAATTACGTCCGAAAGGATGGGATCTGCCCGGACAGCAAGCTGCTGCTCCTCCTCTCAATCATCATACCCACCGTTATTTTTTCTATACAGGCTTTTCATCTGAAAGCGGTTATTGGCAACATAAACAATATAATAACTCAATACCTCTTGAAAAGTTTAGGTTACAAATAATAGAGGTCTCAAACAGAAATTGGATCGTAGGTCTGGAAACAACACAAGAATATAGTCATGTTATATCCAAAGAAATGTGTGTAAATAGACTTCCTGTTAGAAATCGTGTATTCTTAGAAGACTGGATGAAGGCAACCAACTTACCTTTAGACTATGATATGTTTACAGGTAATCACAAGAGAGATTGTTCTAATTTTAAAATTCATAATAGATATTTTTGGGAATAGATAAGGTATTATAAATAGTACATTAGGAGAAATTATATGGCATCTATTGTAAATTTATTTGTTGATCAAGGCTCGGATTATACTTTAACATTAACTGTTAAAGATGATGATGGCAACGCAACAGATATAACGGGATATACCGTTGAATCCCATTTTCAAAAGTGGACTGGCTCAAACAAAGTATACAAATTTACCCCAACCGTAACAGACGCGACTGCCGGTAAACTACAAATAAAATTATTGGGGTCTGTATCTGATGATATTCCAGCAGGACGTTATAATTTCGATGTAGTTATTAATAATTCAACATATGATATAACTAGACGCGTTATCCAAGGTCAAGTAACGTTAAATCCCGCAGCAAGTCCTAAAGGTGCAACTTTATTAGAAACCGGTAATAAATTATTACTTGAAAGTTAGGAGTGTGAATGGCCAATACAATAAATATAGGTGAAGTAACCGCCGTAGTGAATTCCGGTGGCGGAGTTTCGGTACTTGTTGGGGGTTCAAATCAACCAGGTAAATCAGTCACTACCCGTATTGCTTCAGATGATACTGTAGTTCATTTAGGTATTGTTGATTTAGAAAATCTAACAGTCAACTTAAAACCTAAGGCTCCGGAACCTGGACAAAAACCTGCCGGGCTTGGTTCTAATACTCAACCCTTTGGGGATTTATATCTTCAAGGAAATACCTTAACATTATCTACACGATCACTTGGAATAACAGAAGTAGGCGGAGCAGAATATTTAGATTTTGGTTCTAATACTATTATCGGCGCTACACAAATTACTGGTAATAGATTACTAGCTTTTGCAGATCAATTAAAAATATCTCAATTAACTGATGTTACTTTAGCTGGCATTCAAAACGGTTATATTTTAAAATGGAATGCATCAGCAGGTAAATGGCAACCGGGTGACCCTTCAACAACTGCTGCAGTTGATCTTTCTGCTAGTGAAATAGGAGATTTATCAGACGTTGCAGCATCAGACTATGCAAATAATTCTGTATGGCAATATAATGCAGGATTGGGCGCTTGGAGATCCGTTGATATAGATGTTTTATCATTTACAGACTTTCAAACAGCGGGAACTCTCACTGTTAATACCGAAGTAGTTTATTCAACAACAAGAACTATTCAAGGTGTAGCAGGTGAAGTTGTTGCGGATACTTTTAATATAAATACTTACAGAACTGCTAAATATCTAATAACATGTGAAGACTATACAGTCGATAATCAAGGATATTGGACGGGTGAAGTAAATTTAGCACATGATGGTACTAGTACAGCATTGACAGTTTATGGTGAAGTAGAGTTAGGTTCAATTACAATGAGTCCAACAGTTGCTTCAGATATAACAGCAAATAATGTTCGATTAAAAGTAACTACACAGTCAGATCAACAAGTAGTTACAGTTCATCGCACAGTATGTACCAAATATACAGCGTAAAACATCTGAGGAATTTAGTCAATGGCACAACAACAGTTTAGAGTAAGAGGTGGTTTAAAATCAGATGCCAATGTAACTCTGCTTAATACTCCCACCGCAGGCGCAGTAGCAACTAATGGTAAAATTTTACAAATGGACAATAATTCTAATGTCCATTCTCGCACATTTTCACAAGTAAAAGCTGATATAGATGCTGGAGAATTAAATGCAGTAGTTGCTGGTAATGGTATTACGGTTACGGCTAAACAAGCCGGAGGCGTTGGTACTGATACACAAACTGTAACATTAGGTACTCCAGACACATTAACAGCAGTAACTACAGACGCTGTCACTACATCTTCACATACTCACGCAATAACAACATCTAATGATACAAGTGGTGCATCAGCCGCAGTAGTCCTAGCAGCTAATACAACCGGTGGTTTAAAAGTAAAGAACTTCGCAGCAGGCGGAGATGCCACATTTTCTGCTAATGTAACTATTGATGGTAGTTTATTTGTTGATGGCGCACTCACATATGTTAATGCAACGAATTTAAGTGTTAGTGATCCTTTAATTACTTTATCTGCAAATGGTGATTCAGTTGCTCCTACACATGACCAAGGACTTATGGTCAACAGGGGCACCTCAGCAAACGTTGCTTTTATATGGGATGAATCAGAAGATGAATTTGCATTTATTCAAACCACTTCCGGTGGATTATCAACAGGTAGCATAAATGTTTCAGATTATGTTGATACGAATCAAGGCGCAATAACAGCACAAGATTCTATAACAGTTGAAGGTACAACAGATTCAACAAGTGGGACATCTGGTTCAATTCAAACTGATGGTGGTATAGGTGTTGCTTTATCACTTTTTGCTAATGTTGTACATGCAGATGGAACATCAAATTCTACATCTAATACAACAGGACAGTTACTATCATCCGGTGGTTTAGGAGTTGCAAAAGCTGCTGTAATTGGTGGTGATTTAACAGTCCATACAGATATCTATCATAAAGATATTTCTAGAACCCTAGTTACTTCCGCTACTATTGCACATAATGGTAATGCTTTTCTGTTTCAGATTCCTATAGCCACTTATTCTGCTGGCGAAACAATTTTAAAGATGAAAGCAGGCGCTAATGAAACAGCAATTCATAAGTACACATTCTGTGAAAGTGGAAGTGGCGCTGTGGATAATAACGAATATGCTTCGTTAGGACATGATATAACAACAACTATAACTTTTGAAATGACAGATGGTTCTGGATCGTCCGGATCAACACATATAGGAATGAAAGTAGCTAATGCAGATGGTGTTTCCATAGTTTGTAAAGCAGAAGCGACCTTCTTTACGGTATAATCAACATGGCAGTAAAAGTATTTGAAGTCGCCAACGGAATAAAAATAACAGGTGATACAGAATGCACCGGCGATGTGGATCTTGCATCCTCCAAATCATATAAAATAAATAATACACTCATAGCAAATTCATCTCAGTTAGGAACTACGATAAGAACTGAGGTTTTAAACAAAGCGGAGTCAGATGCGCTTGCTTTAGCTATTGCACTTGGATGATGGAGATTAAATGGCAAATACATTTAAAAATGCTTGGGTAGAGGATATAAGTAACAGTTCCGGCAGCCCCACAACAGTTTTAACATGTCCAAGTGGAAATAGTTCAAGGTGTGTTTTAATTGGTATACATGTAACTAATAAGCATGCTTCAGCCGACATCAAAATATCTGTAGAACTAACAGATAGTAGTGCTTCCACAAATGCAATAATTTTTATAAATGACGTTGGCGTTTCCGTTAATTCCACATTAGATATCCTAGATAGCAGCAAGCTCATTTTAGAAGAATCAGATATATTAAAGGTATGGTCAGATACTGCCACATCAGTTAATGTTTTTCTTTCATATCTATTAGTAGATAGTACATGAGATTTGTAAATTTATCCGCAACCAGTGAAAGGGTAGGTAAAGGCCATCGCAAACGGCTGATACTTAGAAAAGATGCTGCTGGGCAGTCTGCCGCCTTACCTGTTTTAGCTTTTGGTGATGCAGATACTGGTTTTTTTCAAAGTTCCGATGATGTTTTAGAATTAACAACTGCTGGCGTTTCAAGAATGAAGTGGGACGCATCCGGTATAACAACCGTTTCCGGAAATTTAGTTGTTAGTGGTACCACAACTACGATCGGTAGTACAACTCTTACAGTAGATGATAAAAATATTGAATTGGGTAGTGTTGTAACCCCATCAGATACAACTGCCGATGGTGGTGGTATTACTCTTAAGGGTGCGACCGATAAGACTTTTAACTGGATCAATTCAACTGATGCTTGGACTTCGTCTGAACATATTAATCTTGCTTCTGGTAAAACCTTTCAGTTGAATGGTACAGCTATATCTGCATCTGCTGCAGAACTCAATTATACTGGGGGTGTAACTTCTGCTATTCAAACACAGATGGATGCAAAGTTAGCTACAACTACAGCAGCCTCAACTTATGCAGGCCTAGCCAGTCCTACGTTTACAGGAACATTAACAGCCACCGACATTGATCTCAGTGGTGCTTTATCTGGCAGTTTCCTCCAAGAGACTACCACAACTATTTCAGGCACAATCAGCGAACAAAAACTGGTTATGGCAGATTCGGCAACCCTTTCTGGCAATTTAACAGTTAATGATAGATTAGTCCTAGCCCAAATGCAGGATGATAAGTATGGGCTTGATGCTCATGTTAAATTATTAATTCATTCTGATACTACTGATACAAGTACAACATTTACTGATTCTAGTAGATTAGGCACACATACAATTACAGCAGCCGGTGGTGCTCAACATAAAACTGCACAAAATCAATTTGGTGCAACTTCTATGTATTTTGATGGTACTGGAGATTATTTAACCATCGCATCTCATACCGATTTTAATGTTTTAGAAGACGATTTTACAATAGATATGTGGGTTAATTTTGGAACTATTAGTAATTTCGATATTTGTGATATTAAAGGTTATGCGGATGGTCTTTCTTTTAGATTACGGGAACCTGGAGGAACAGGTTATATTGGATGTTATCTTGAAAACAACAGCCATACTTGGGCTTGGGT
>Ga0233434_1003600_pt1 | contig 12478 bp, 13 predicted proteins | sample SI_122_August201_4_FD_182738 | JGI IMG/M metagenome (GOLD analysis project Ga0233434, IMG submission 182738) | Seawater microbial communities from Saanich Inlet, British Columbia, Canada - SI_122_August2016_120_MG | ecosystem: Environmental > Aquatic > Marine > Inlet | place: Canada: British... | reverse complement strand
ATCCTGTTTGACTCCGTATTTATCAATAAAAGAAAAGTCCGCAATCTGGAGGCGACTGGGCCTTTGGCCGCATTCCGGGTCGCCGATGCCATTTCTCTCCTTTCTAAGCAGTCTGTATCCAGAAAAATCCCCATTGTGGAAGACTTGGAAAAAAAGGAGCGGTTCACTCTGCTCAAACTCCGCCAACTGGACGACCTCACTACTTCTCTGAAAAGTCTCGGTCAAACGGTTTCCGATTTGCTCGCCGATGATGCACTGAACCCAAAAATTGCTTCTTCAACTCGATCAAAGCTGGTGCAGGCCCTGGCTGGAAAAGATGCCCCGCTGGATAACTTTCGCATCACTCCGGTGCGGCTGTCGCAAGCGGCGATCCTTGCATCCGATGAACAATCCACTCCCTTGGGGGCATTAGGTTTGACGGGAAGCTTCTCTATCAATGGCACGAAAATTACTGTTGAAGCCACGGACTCGTTGTTCGAACTGAAAAATAAAATCAATTTTGGGGAAGACCTGAATCGCAACGGAGCGCTCGATAAAACGGAAGATCTCAACAACAACGGGACGTTAGATGTTATAAGAACTGAGATCTCCGAATTTGTCCCGGCGATCTTCATTGCCGAAGACCTTGATGGCGATGGCGAGATCAACCCGGATGAAGATGCCAATAATAACGACCAGTTGGATGGAGGGACCCTGGAATCTAGAGTCCTGGCATTGATTCAGGATAATCGATTGATTCTGGTCGGGTTGGCAGGAGGGCGCACCAAAATTGACTTGCTGGATAACGATGAGGTTCTTTTAAGTCTCGGATTCTTTGAGCTGAACAGTAAAGGGTTTCCGATCCAGAAGGAGCTCCAGTTCGATTCTGATGATCAGGACCTCACCAACCTGAATCAGGAGCCTCAAACTGCAAAAATTGAGATCAACGGCAAGCAAGTGCCCAGTGATAATAACGTTTTTTCAGGAGTGATCGAAGATACAGATCTGATCATCAAACAAGCCTCGGAAAAGGCCGCCCAGATCAATATTTCCATTGATGCCGCAACTTTTTTTCCCCAGATCAAAACCCTGGTCAACCAATTCAATAGCTCCATATCTAAAATTAATGACCTCCTTGAAGTCTCGCAGACTTTTAAGCGGGATGGCGATATCCAGGATATTCGTAATGACCTCACCTTCAAGCCGCAGGCAAGAGTGCGGGAGTTGGATCAACGTAATGAAAATATAGATACGTTAAGAGGTCGTCCAGGAAACCCGTTTGCAACCGGCATCGAGGTGATTAATACCGAGAAAGATAACCTGCAGGAGGTTGCCGTTACCTCTGCGGTCCAGGCTATTAAAAGTGGAATAGGCAGGGCCTTCCAAAGCAACGATGAAAAACTGTTACGCAGATTGGGTGCCATAGGTATCCGTACTCTGACAGATAACACGTTTGCTTTAGATGAAAAAGAGTTGCGGCGTGGGCTCGATTCAAACACGGTAGAAGTTTTTGACCTGTTCACCAATTCTGAGACTGGGGTCCTGCCCAGCCTGGCCGAAACGCTAGCTACTATTTTGCGAGAAGAATTGGGTGAATTGGCGATTGAGGAAATTGAAATTATTGAACAGTCCCGTTCGCCAAGAGTCTCGGCGACAAATTTTCGCAAGCTTACCGAAAATGCCAATCTTGAAAACACAATACAAACCCTTATTGCGGTGGTGTGAATTTAAATTATGGATAAGAAAAAAACAGAAATTGTCAGGCTTCTCAAGCACAAGCAGGAAATCTGCATTCGCCTTCTCGAAAAAATGGCAGAGCAGATGAAAGCTGTAGACGCTCAGGATGAGTCTCGATTAGCAGCAATCATTGAGGAGAAGGAAGCGTTGATTGCTGGGCTCAATGAGACAGATCAAAAAATCACCGGTTTAGCGAGTGATTTGGATCAAACCATTCTCACATCATTAACTAGTGAAAATGCAGAACTGGTACAGCGCATCGAATCCGATTTGGAAAAAATAATTAAGCAGGAAACCGTTTGCCAGACAAAGCTCAACTTCGTGAAAAGTGAATTGCTGGAAAAGATCAAAGCCGTGAAAAGTGGACAGAGGCTTTTAAAAGGCTATGGGGTATCGCAAAGAATTAAATCAAAAATTTCCAAAAATATTTAATTGAAATGAAGAGGTTATGGAAATTTCAATTGTTACTGTCAGCCGGGTTTTTAAGACCTATCAGGGGCAGGCGCGCATTGCAGAACTAAACAGTAAAAATCCGGTTAAACGGGTACAGGGGCAACGAGACCGGATCAGCATTTCGAAAGAGGCTAGAGCCGCGCTCAGTGCCCAAACAGAAAGAGCCTCTTCACAATCTGAGGCTCAGAAGGTGGAAGCCGAGGCTATTCAGGCCGAGAAAGTTGCGGCAGAAAATGTGGAGGCTCAAACCGTTCAAACTGAGGAGGTTGAATCCGAAGTGCTCGCAGGATAAAAGTTTTTAATATTGGAAACTTTGGTGGATGCGCGGGTTGCGTTTTCTCGACGGTTGAAATATGTGAAATTTTTGCGGTCAAAAATACAGGTCATTAGTTTCTTTAGCGTTTCTTTGTTTTCATTCAACACACCCTTTTTTAAACACCTCGAGTCTGGTACTATCCTTCCTTTGATTTGAAAATATTTTTTACTGGTTTTTCCTATGATTTGTATCCCTATTGTTGGTCCCTCCATGTCCAAAGCTCAGGAGCAGATCGCATCTGCTTTAGAAATTGCCGATATTCTGGAACTGCGTCTTGATTTGATAGAGTCCCCCAATCTGAATATTCTGCTCAGTTCATCCACGTTGCCGGTCATCGTCACCAATCGCTCCAAACACGATGGCGGGCAATTTAAAGGGTTGGATGTGGACCGTGTGCAGTCGCTTCGTGATGCCTTGAAAGCCGGAGCTGATTATGTGGATATTGAAGTCTCCACTCCCAGAGAATATTTGCAACCCTTCCTGGAAGAAAGTGACCCCGCAAAAATCATTCTCTCTTATCACGACTTCTCACACACTCCCGAAGATTTCAATCCGCTTTATGAAACCATGTGCGAAATGCCTGGGGAAATTGTCAAGATCGTCACTTACGCCCGAGACCTGAGTGATAACCTGAAAATGTTTGAACTGCTTAAACGAGCTAAGCGGGAGAAACAAAAGCTGATCGGACTCTGCATGGGCGATCTAGGAGAAATCAGCCGCATCCTTTCCCCTCTCTTTGGAGGATACCTGACCTTCGGCAGTCTCGAAACAGGGAAGGAAAGTGCTCCGGGTCAGATTCCTGCAAAAACTCTCAAAGATATTTACCGGGTCAACGCTGAGCGTTCTGATTTTAAAATTTATGGCGTCATTGGCAACCCAGTATCGAAAAGTCTGGGCTATCTGGTGCACAACCGTGCATTTCAGGAAAAAGAGTCCCCCGATATCTATGTTTCTTTTCTCGTCGATAATGTCGAAAAGTTTTTCAACAGCTTTAAAGATTTTTTTAACGGGTTGAGTGTCACGATGCCGGCGAAGGAACAGATCATGCCTTTGCTGGACAGGGTCGATGAAACGACCAAAAAAATTGGTGCGGTCAATACGGTGGTGAAAGAAGGAACCGACTGGGTGGGTTATAACACCGATTGCTCAGGTGCCATTTCAGCCCTTGAAGCTTGTACTTCATTGCAGGACAAGAATGTGTTGATTTTGGGTTCAGGTGGAACTGCCAAAGCCATCGGTTACGGCGTGAAGGAAAAAGGCGGTAAGTTAACCGTTACCTATAATAAAAATAAAGAACGCGGTGAAAGCCTGGCAAAAGAACTCGACTGCGAACTGGTCCATGCGCGTGATGCGGGAACGCGTGCCATTGACGTTCTGATCAATTGTTCGCCGGTGGGCATGAGTCCAAATATCACTGAAAGCCCGTTTCTGGCCAGAGACTTCAAGGAAGGCATGGTGGTGTTCGACTCGGTTTACAATCCGTTGGAGACCCGGCTTTTGCGCGAAGCCAAATCGGCAGGGTGCACGGTCATTCCCGGCTATGAATTGTTCATCAACCAGGCGGCTCGGCAGTTTGAACTCTGGACCGGTCAATCTGCTCCCATCGATACCCTGCGTGAAGTGTTATTGAAAAAATTAACTAAGGTTGGTGGGGCCAGCTAGAAACGGTGCTTCCGGGGTTACGGGCTCCTGCTATCTGCCTCCACGGCTAGTGGGTGGGGTTAGCCCGAGGAGCGGTAACGGGGTACGGTTGGGTCGGCGACTTGTGACCATGCATCGATGCCGCCCACGAGGTTGTGGACGGTTTTGAACCCACATTCGATCAATTCGTTCGCCGCTCTTTGTGAGCGCTCGCCGTGGTGGCAGATCACCACAATTTCTTCTTCGAAAACAAATTCCTGTTGTCGGTCAACGACCTCCGCTAGAGGAAAATTTTCTGACCCATCAATGGCGGCGAGAGAAAACTCCCAAGGCTCCCGCACATCGAGCAGAAAAATATCTTCCCCGCTATCCAGCTTTTTTTTTAGTTCAACGGCTTGCAGTTGATTGACGGAGTTCATCGACATGATTATTGAAAACCGATCATCGGCCAATAGAACATGAGGAGAAACAGGTAGAAAACCAGTCCCATTAAACTGAGAATGCTTCCTGACCAGATCATCTCTTTCAAGGTCAGGAACCTTGAAGAATAAGCCAGTGCTGAGGCCGGAGTAGCAATGGGTAAAATGAATGCGAAATTGCTGGGCAGTATTACAGTCATCGTTGCTAGTGCTGGGCTGATACCGTAAGCCGGGCTCATGCTTATAGCCGTAGGCAGAAGGATGGCGATGACTGCCGAGTTGCTCATGAAAGTGGTAAACAGTGTGGACAACAACGCGATGACCATCAGAAAAACGATGCTTGATTCGATCAGTCCCGAAAACAGTTGTTGGGCCAGCCACAATGCCGCCCCCGATTCCGACATGACTTCTCCCAGACAGATAGCGCCGCCATACATCAGAACAATGGCCCAGTTGATATGAGCCTCCACCATTTTCCAGGTAATAAGGTTCAGCACGAATAATAGAACGATAGAAATGATGGCAATATTGGCGATGCCTAGCTGGTCGCCATACCCGAACCAGCAAAACAGTGTGGCCCCCATTACCAGTGCGATGCCTTTTTCCTGAAAGGTCAACTTCCCCATGACCATTGCTTTTTGTTTGAGGGCTTTTCGTGCTCGATCGATGTTTTGAATATCTGTGGGAAATAAGATTTTCAAGGCCACCCACCCACCTGCAAACAGGAGTAGTACCAGTGGAAAACTCAACCTGGTGTATTCCAAAATCCCCAGAGTTTGTTGCCCCGCGGTGGCTTTTTCCAGCATTTCCACGCCGAGTAGCACTCGTCCGCCACCGAGCACGGTCATAGCCCCTCCGATGATGCACCCCCAGGCCATGGCAAAGTACATGGATTTCCCAAAGACGGAATTATCCCGTTTCAAATTTAAGGACTGTGCGATTTCATGGATGACGGGAAACAGGATGACGGCTACCGCATGTTCGGACATGAAGCACGAACTGAATGCCGCAAAGCAATAGGTAGAAGTGACTAATTGCCCGGGTGTTTTGCTCCAATGTTCCATAATCCATATGGAAATGCGGGTGCTGAGACCACAGGCGATCATTGCCGCCGACAGGATGAAGACCCCGAGTATAAAGAAGACAGCTTTATTACCAAAATAACTATAAGCCTGAGAGGCCTCCATGATTCCCAGAAGTGGAACTGAGGCGATAGCCAGCAGGCTGGTGATCGACAGAGGAATGAGATTGGTTGACCAAAGAGAAACGCAGAGAATAAAGAGGCAGAGAACTTTATAGCCTTCTGGTGAAAGGTCGTTGGGGCCTTCGAGTCCCAGCAACACAGCAAAAACACCGAAAAACAGGGCCAGCAATATATACCGGCGCAGGCGGTCAAAAATCACGATCCACAGAGGGCGTCTATCGACAAAAATCTGTGGGTTATTTGAGTGGGAATCGGTCATGAAAAATAAAATGGGTTTAATGCTGAAAACAGATGTGATTAGATGATCATAACCCGCTGATAGTTAAAGAGCTATAGCAAAATTGCCCTGGGTCACGATAATCGCATTGAAGATGATCTGAAAAAAATATTTAAATAAAACCTAACAAACACTGATAGCTGATCAATTGCATTTATCCTGATAGATGTCAAAGCCTTGAACCGCCATTTTCACCCAATAACTTGTTAATGGGTACTTGGTCAAGCCGAGGTTCTTGTTCCAATTGAGACATCCAGAACAATATCTGTATAGGAGACTCGTGGGACGACCTTTCCACTAGCATCCTTTTTAAGTTGCACCAGCCCGTAACGCTCCATAGTATGAAGAGTACGCGATAAATTGGATTTGGCGCGTCCGGATAGTTCTGCCAGTTCTGCCAAAGAGCCCGGCTTCTTTTCCATGATGAGATCAAGTAGAACCCGATTTTTGTCGGACAGGACTTTGGCAAAGCTTTCCATGGATGTAAACCATATTTTGGGGTCGCTGCGTTTCGGCTTAAATGCTCCGCTGGCAATGGCCAAGGTGCGGGTCTTCATTTCATCATAGTTTGCAATGCCGACTTTTAACGTACTCATTTGATGATCCCTTTCTCTTTTAGAACCTTGTCTACTTCTGTCCAGAAATCCGTCAAGAGCGAACCGGCGTCCGAATAATCATAGGGCTTAACCGTACGTATCCTGTGTTTATGGTCATAGCGTTTGCCGGTCTTTTTCCCTGGGCCTGAACCGGAACTGGCTGGATGCGCATTGTCAAAACCGACCAGTCGTTCTCCGCTTTCATTGTGAAGCGTCAAAGAGTAACTCAGGCCATGTGGTTTTTCTGCGGACGGGGCTACTTTTTTGACTGTGAATTTGACCCAGTGCTTCCCGGCAGGGTCGATGACCAGAACCTGCCCATCAAGCTCCAGAAGTAAATCCAGACTATGATCCAGCTTTCGCTTGGTCATAAATTATAGTTATCATTGTGTGATAACCTTGTCAAGGGTTTATTCAACCAGTACAGGGGTTTGCAGGGGGGTGAGTTTGGCTGTTGCGGGTTCGGCACTTGCGGGGACTTGATCGATCACCCACAAGTCGCAGGTGCCGCAGGTGTCGCGGTAGTTTTCACGGAAATGGTCGAACTTCTCATTCTTCCAGATATTCCCTAAACTTTCATTGAGGAGATTGCCCATTTTCGCATTGGGCAGGAGACAGCAGGGGGTCACATTGCCTTCACGGGTGACGTAAGCGTAGTCAAAGGTTTTCAGGCAATATTGCCCTGACCGGTGTAACTTTTTTCTTAACAGGCGATAAAAGAACCGGGTTAATCCATGAGAAACTGAATATTGTAACCAGTCGAGTTGCATGCCGCTTGAGCTAGCAATCTCATCGGCTTTCAGGAAGATGAATCGTTCTTCTCTGGAGTCGGGACGCTTGAGGTTGGGGCGAAACTGTCTATCGAGACGACCCACGTTAACGGTGTCACATCCGATCCTGGCTCCGTAGCGGATGACATCGTAAAGATCATTTTCGCAGTCCATGTGTAAAGTGGCTTGCAGTCTAACGCCTATGCTCCCGGGTTTTCTGCCTTTCACCACGGCTTCGATATTTTCATAGACCTTGTTGCTGGTATGGCCTTCGATAACGGTTTCGTTGCCGTTGACACTGTCGATGGAAAAAGTAATTGTATCCACGCTGGATTTTAATATGTCATCGACCATCGAGGGTTTCGTGAACAGCCCGTTGGAGGTGATCATCACACGATGACCACGTTCTTTGCAGTAGGCGATCATATCGAAAACTTGCGGATGAATGAAGGGTTCTCCCCAGCCGGTCAAGGTGATATTTTCGCGATGGGTCAATTTATCCACCACCGCAGTGAAATGTGACCAACTCATATGTTCCAGTTCGATCCCGAGATCTTCCCTCTGGCACATCGGGCAATCCATATTGCACCGATTAGTGATTTCAATCTGAACCTGCCGGGGGCGTAGAGGGATTTTATAGCGTATTCGGTCGAGGGTTTCTTTGATGAGTTTGATCATTTTGCTTTCCGTGTTGTTCAGGGCCTATTGAGGTCCGAATAAATTCATTTTACGCAAAAAACACAAGAAAAAAAACTTATATGGTTTGACCATTTTCAATGGTATCTTACCAATTCATAGACTTTTCGGAAGTTTAAAAGAAAAACTAAAGCCCTTGCGGGGTTATTATCCGCTTTGAGAGGAACTTGTTTAATGGGAATGACGATTACAGAAAAGATTTTGGCCGCACACGCGGGTAAAGAGTCTGTTGTACCCGGTGATAATATCTGGGTAGATGTGGATGTATTGATGACCCATGACGTTTGCGGGCCGGGTACTTTTGCGATCTTTAAAAAGCAGTTTGGCGAAAATGCCAAAGTTTGGGATCGGGACAAGGTAGTGATCATACCCGATCATTTTATCTTTACCGAGGACACCCATGCCAACAGAAATATAGACATCCTTCGCCAGTTTGTGAAGGAGCAGTCCCTGCCGCATTATTTTGATGTGGGGACTGATAGATATAAAGGGGTGTGCCACCTCGCTCTGGCTCAGGAAGGTTTCAACCGGCCCGGCGAAGTTTTGTTTGGCACGGACTCCCACACGAGTACTTCAGGTGCATTTGGCATGTTTTCTACAGGCATCGGCAACACTGATGCGGCATTTATTCTGGGCACGGGCAAACTCTGGGTCAAGGTTCCTGAGTCCATGTGTTTTGAGTTTACTGGCAAGTTCCCCGAGCATGTCATGGCTAAGGATGTAATCCTCAATGTCATTGGCGATATTGGAGTGGACGGAGCAACCTATCGAGCGATGGAGTGGCGGGGTGATGCAGTCATGAACCTATCGATGGAAGAGCGCATGACCCTCTGTAATATGGCAATTGAAGCGGGCGGAAAAAATGGCATCATCGAAGCCGATGAGGTGACCACCGATTATGTTAAGCAGAGAACCGATGTCCCTTACAAGATTTACAAGTCGGATGAAGACGCGCAGTATTTTTTCAAAAAAACTTACAATGCCAGTGAGATGGAACCGATTGTTGCGAAGCCGCATTCTCCCGATAACAAAGCCAAAGTCAGCGAATGTGTGGATGTGAAACTTGACCGAGCTTATATCGGATCTTGCACGGGTGGTAAGCTCACCGATTTCATAGCGGCAGCCCGGCTTCTGAAAGATAAGAAAGTAAAGATTGATACTTTCATTGTTCCTGCGACCCGCGAAGTCGAACAGGATTTGGATAAAGAAAAAATTGATGGTGAAACTCTGGTAGACATTTTTAAAAATGCCGGAGCCTATCTGGGAGATCCTTCCTGTGCCGCTTGTCTTGGGGGACCGCAAGATACCTTCGGTCGAGCCAAGGACAACCAAGTGGTGATTTCGACGACCAACCGGAACTTTCCGGGGCGTATGGGTTCTAAACAGTCGCACGTTTATCTGGCTTCGCCTTATACCGCTGCGGCTTCTGCCTTGACCGGGCACATTACCAATCCTGCTGAATTTATCTATAACTAAACTCATAAAAATAAAATGAATAAAGTGATTGAAGGTGTTGCCTATGTTTTGGGGAATGATGTTGATACGGATCAGATAATTCCTGCCGAGCATCTTGTGTACAGTTTGAGTGATCCTGAAGAACGTAAGAATTACGGCAAGTTTGCTATGTCAGGAGTGCCTGCTGATCAGGCGGGTCTGCCGGAGGGAAAAGTACCTTTTACTGAAAACGGGCAGAGCGAATCGAAGTATTCCATCATTATCGGGGGCAAAAATTTTGGTTGTGGGTCCTCGCGAGAGCACGCTCCGGCTTGCATGGAAATTGCCGGAGTTCGAGCTGTCGTTGCGGAATCGTACGCGCGCATTTTTTACCGCAATTCGGTAGATGGTGGATTTTTCATTCCTTTTGAGAGCGTCAAGCGTATGGTCGAAGAGATCAAAACAGGGGATGACCTGATCATTGATTTGAATAAGAGTACTCTCACCAATCGTTCCAGTAATAAAACTTATGAGTTGAAATCGTTGGGTGAGGTGATTGAGATTATCGAAGCGGGTAATATTTTTGAGTATGCCCGGAAAACAGGAATGATTCCATCCGCTTAAACCCGGATTGGTTTTCTTGCCGTAAATGGTTTATTGATGTGGTGGATAAATATGCGTTTCGAAACAACCTATAAAAATTCGATGTTCAAGCTTTGGTTTTTCCTGTTACTGCTTTCAGGTTTGGGGTTCTCTGGAGCTTCAAAGGTGGAAGCGGGGGAAATGATCCTGATTCCTGAAGGTCCCTTCACCATGGGAAGTTCGGATGCAGATATCCTGTGGGCCGCCAAGCAGTTTCACTCCGAATCCCTTGACTACTATCGCGATGAAACCCCGGCGCATAGTGTGACTTTGTTGGCCTTCGAAATTGACAAGTATGAGATCACTGTTGGAGATTACAAATTGTATATGGGAGCCACAGGTAAGCGGGCTCCGCGCGAATTTGTCAATGCTCGGTTGAATCATCCCCGCCAGCCGGTGGTGAGTGTTTCCTGGCAGGATGCTAAAGATTATTGTCTCTGGGCCAAAAAACGCTTGCCAACGGAAGCAGAGTGGGAGAAGGCGGCGCGAGGTACTGATAAGCGTTTTTACCCTTGGGGCAACGAGCCGGACGCGCTCAATGCCAATATTCGTGGTAAGGGGGACAATTATCGCAACACCAGTCCGGGTGGTAAGTTTCCAGAAGGGGCCAGCCCTTATGGGGTGATGGACATGTCGGGCAATGTTTGGGAGTGGACGGAGGATTGGTTGCAACCCTACCCGGGTAATGAGTATGCGGACGATTTATATGGTGAACGTTTTAAGGTGATTAAAGGCGGATCGTGGGATTCTAACCTGGACCTGGCTCGCCCGGCGATTCGCGGAAAAGCGACGCCGGATCAGAAAAAAAACTATATTGGCTTTCGTTGCGTTGCCTCGAAATAAAAAGGAGAATTTTATCGTGCTGATTCATAAAAAATTGTTGCAGGGCGTTTTGGTGTTCGGTTGGTTGGTTTGGTCTTTGCCCGCGATTGGAGGAGAGGGGCATTCTCCTCATGAAGGCAAGCTGTCTGAACATGGCTCTGGGAAACACGGGGGCCACCCTAGCGCGGCAAAAAAAGGACATGGTGGCGGCGGAAAACATGGGCATGGTTATGGTCGTCCAAAAGGTCCGCCTGCAGATATCCCGGCTCACATTAAGGAACGGATGGAATCGGATGGCACAAAAGTTAATTTGAACCGGTCGTTGATCGGTGTGAAAGGCATGCAGGTTCTTGCGGACATGCCTGAACTGAAAAATGTAAAGTCACTGGCTTTACAGGGAAACAATTTGGGAGATGAAGGGGTGCGGATTCTTACAGAATCGGCAACATTCAAACATACCGAGAACCTATCATTGTGGGGCAATAAGGTTTCTGCCAAGGGGGCGCGGATGATTGCCGAGTCGCCAAATATGAAGAACCTGAAAGAACTCAAGCTAACTCGCAACGAGATAGGGGATGAAGGGGTTGAAGCACTGGCTGCATCGGAAAACTCTACAGCCCTGACCTTTGTGGATTTTAGTGCTAATAAGATCAGCGATCGCGGTGCTTTGGCGATTGCCAACTCACCTCGATTCGCCAATTTGAAATCCCTGGACCTGTATAATAATCAAATTACGATTGAGGGTATGCAGGCTTTACTGCAATCTGAAAATTTAAAAAGTCTGGAGAAGCTCAGTCTGGTTCGCAATGAGATTGATTTGGAAAAAGCCCATGATATTGCCAAAAACCAGGGCTTGCCAAACTTGAGAAGGTTGGAACTGGAATAACAAAAGAAGATCTTCTATAGCACAGACTGTTAACGATAGCGGCGATCGTTAAATTGATCTATTTTTTCCTGCACTTGGCGGGCGCCCCGCATCAGGGCGTCCAGCATTTCCTGCAACGCTTCTTTTTCCTCTTCCTTGGATTCGGCAATCTTTAAATTATTCGCTTCGTCCTTCACTTCCTCAATAATGGTGTCAATTTCTTTAAGTAGTTCCATAGTTTTTTACCGATTCAGAGTTTTTGTTGAACATGATAAGTAAGGTTCTGTTCTCCCGCATTTTTTTGCGTAATTTCCAGGGAGAATAATAATGAGGAGCGTGAAGGCGAAAGTATCACAGCGCCTATTGGTTTGTTTTTAGATTCAAAACCTTCCGGAAAGTTGTAGGAAAAACCCGGTTTAGGGAGATATTTTTTTAGAAGAGAATCAGGATGAGTGGGGTTCCAGAATATTGCGAACTTCTTTGAGAAAACTATTCTGATCGAGGGTTTTCTGAGAACGGCGGAGCAATAATGTACCAGTGAGTCGTTGAGTATTTTGATTTGTGGCAGAGTAAAAGTGTACCACTCACGTTAAGCTTTCTATCCTGAAGAGAACTTTAAATCAGGAG
>Ga0233434_1003597_pt1 | contig 12484 bp, 18 predicted proteins | sample SI_122_August201_4_FD_182738 | JGI IMG/M metagenome (GOLD analysis project Ga0233434, IMG submission 182738) | Seawater microbial communities from Saanich Inlet, British Columbia, Canada - SI_122_August2016_120_MG | ecosystem: Environmental > Aquatic > Marine > Inlet | place: Canada: British... | reverse complement strand
GCCGAGAAAAAGACAAAAAAGACTGCTAAAAAAGCAACTACCAAAAAAGCCAAAGCACCAAAAATAGAGGTTGTAGTAGATGCACCTGAGATTGCAACTACAGTAGAGGCACCTAAAGTAGATGCTACAGAAGAAACACCTGAAGTAGATGCTCTAGTAGAATCCCCAGAAGTAGAGGCTACAGTAGAAGCACCTGAAGTAGATGCTACAGTAGAAACACCGGAAATTGCAACCATTGAAGAACCTATAGTAAAAGAAATTGAATCTGATGATTCAGAACCAGCAAAAGAGTAATCTCTTTTTTCTTTACTTTTTGTAATCTTTGAATATACCTTTATGCAAATTTTTGTGTGTCTGAAATAAAGTGTGTACTTTTTGATATTGGTGGTGTTTTAGTTGAGTGGCATATGTCTTGGATCACCTCAGAAATTTCAGAAAGATTTGATATTGAAGAATCAAAATTAACATCTGCATTTGACAAACATCTGAAAAAATTGGATTCGGGAAAAATTAATGAAAAAACTTTTTGGGACTATATTGCAAATGAAACTAAATCTCCTTTGTTGACTAAAACTGATGAATCTTTATGGAATACATATTTTAGAAAAAATGCTAAACCTAATGATGATGTTAAAAAAATTAGTACTTCATTAAAACAACAAGGGTTTTCAATTGGAATAATTTCAAATATTGAAAAAGTTACTCATAAAATAGTTGAAGATTGGAATATTCTGGAAAATTTTGATTATAAATTCATGTCATATGAAATAGGTTATTCAAAACCTGATTTAGAAATCTATGAATACGTACTTGAACATTTACCTTTTTCTAAAAATGAATTATTGTTTATTGATGATAAAAAATCAAATGTTGAATCTGCAATGAAATGTGGAATTCATTCTCTTCATCATACTAGTTTAAGTGATTTGAAAATTTCATTAAATTCATTGGGATTATGATATTTCCTACTCTCTTGAGAATCAATCTGGTTAAATTATAATATCATTTGAGAATAGTACTATATCATGACTGATCTTTATCGTTTACTGCCCGAAGAAATGGAGAAACTAGTAATGGATATGGGTTATCCTAGATATAGAGCAGATCAAATTCTTCTCCCACTGTATTACCAATTCCCAAAAAGTTTTGATGACATTCCACAACTTCCAAAAAAACTGAGAGAAGACTTGATCGAATCTGGTTATACAATAGGTTCTGCAAAAGAAACTCATCGTGTTGTAAGTGATGATGGTGATACAACTAAACTATTGTTACAACTCACTGATACTTCTGTAGAAACTGTTCTAATGCAATACGATTCATCAAAAATTGGTGGTCATCCAAGATCAACAATATGTGTTTCAACACAAATTGGATGTGCTATGGGATGCGTATTTTGTGCAACAGGACAAATGGGATTTGAAACAAATCTTGCAGCTGAAGATATTATATCTCAAGTAATTCATTTTGCAGAAATTTTACAAAAACGAGGTGAACATGTAACAAATTTAGTTTTTATGGGAATGGGGGAACCTATGGCAAATTATGATGAAATGGTTCGTGCAGTAAAAATTTTAACACATGATAGAGGTTTTGGATTAGGTCAACGCCACATTACTATATCTACAATAGGTATTTCTTCTGGAATAGACAAACTAGCTGATGAAAATCTACAGATAGGTCTTGCAATATCTCTTCATGCCCCAAACAATGAATTACGAAAAAAACTAGTCCCTACAGCAGGACCTAATTCAGTTGAAGAAATTATTGATGTTGGACAAAGATATTTTAAAAAAACTGGACGTCGTGTTACTTTTGAATATGCATTAATGGATGGAATTAATGATTCCCCTGAAATTGCAGAGGAACTATCTGTACTTTTACAAGGAAATGGATCTCATGTGAATTTAATTCCAATCAATCCTACTGCAGGTGATTTTAAACGACCATCAGATGATCGTGTTTCCAAGTTTGCAGAAATATTGTCTAATGCTGGTGTAAATTGTACTGTTCGTGTGGAAAAAGGATCAGAAATTTCAGCTGCTTGTGGTCAATTAAGAACCGATATTATTGATTCTACAAAAAATTAGTTCTAAGTGTTAAAATAGGGCTTTCGGAGATTTCACACAAATGGCAACTAAGAAAACTTCTGGTCGTTCACATGGATTTAAGCACAAATCACGATCTGTAATGAAGAAAAAGGCACCTAGAGGTGTATCATTCTTGTTACGTGAATACACAGAAGGTCAACAAGCTCTTGTCATTATTGATCCTAGACAGCATAAAGGATTACCACATAGAAGATACCATGGTAAAGTAGGTGTTGTTACAAATGTTGGTAAACGTTCTGTCACATTAAGTGTGAAATTAGGAAATAAACCAAAAACCTTAATCACTAGATTAGATCACATAAAACCATTCGGTGTATAATTATGGAAGAAGTACAAAAAAAACAAGCTGTATCACTTGCAGAAGTTAAAGAAATTTTGGGTAAAGTTGATGTTGAAGAAATGGATCAAATTCAACGATGGACATATGATTATGTTTCAAAATTTGTAACCACTGATTCCAAAGAAGCAAAGAATATGAAAAAATTATTGATTAAAGAATGTGAACTCACAGAAGATGAAGCTGTTGAAATTGTAAATATTCGACCAACAAGTTTGGCTGAACTACGTTCTTTTACATTTGGTTGGAAAAAATTAATTCTTGCTGAAACCCTAGAAAAAATGCTCAAGATTATCAAGGAGCACTCGTAAGTTTTTTAGGAGAGCCGTTCATTTTGCATCGGGCACAATTCCCACCTAGAAAATATGAGGAATACGCATTTGTTTTGGATTTTAACTCTAGAGGAAAATCATCTACTGTACGTGGTAGAGATGGAATAATTATTACAGCTATTGGAGAAGACCGTTTAACTATTTTAGAAATTCTTGGAGTTCCAAATTCAACATTTGAAATTGGTGAGAAAATATACATTGGAAAAGAAGGAAGAACTAAAGTTTTATCTGTTTTAGGAAAACTAGACTATGAAAAAATTTCATCTGCTGCACAAAGTGAATTGGAAACAACTGTTGAAACAATTGTAACAGATAATGAATCAAAATTTGTAGATTATCTAAATAAGGCACAACCATTAACTCCTAGAATTCATGCACTAGAATTGATTCCAGGAATTGGTAAGACCTACATGAAATCAATGTTGGAAGAAAGAGAACAGAAACTTTTTGAAAGTTATCATGATTTACAAGAACGAGTTGGATTTAAAGATCCAGTTAAACATATTTCAGAAAGAATAATGGATGAAATTTCGGGTCAAAGTAGAATGAATCTCTTTGTTAAGAGATGATAAAACGAAAATTACTAGGGCAACACTTTCTCAATTCACAAAATATCGCAAAATCGATAATCACTGAGGCTAAAATTACAAAAAAAGATATTGTCTTTGAATTAGGTACAGGATTAGGCGTATTAACTCCATTATTGTGTGAGCAAGCCAAAAAGGTAATTTCAGTTGATGCTGATGAAAAACTAGTTAGATCTGCAAAATCTAAATTTTCTAAAATTGATAATCTTGTTTTAAAATCAGGTGATGGTTTTATGACTCAAGATACATTTTCCATATTTGTCTCCAATTTGCCCTACTCTAGGAGTAAGGATGCCATTGAATGGCTTGCACAATCTACTTTTTCTCATGGTGTGATAATGGTTCAAAAAGAATTTGCTGAAAAACTACTTGCAAAATCCTCAAAAAATAGAAAAGCAATTAGTATTATTGCGACCCATGCATTTGAGATATCTGTTGTTTCTAAAGTTGGGAAAAATAATTTTTCTCCACCACCAAAAGTTGATTCTGTAATTTTAAAAATAATAAAAAAGAATTCCATAAATGATGAAATAATTCAAACAATTAACAAAATTTTTTCATATAGGCGAAAAACTATAAAAAATATTTTAAAACAATTCAATAAAGAAACTATGGTGGATAAACGAGTAGATGATCTTACAGGAGATGAAATAATTAATCTTGCAAACCAAATCCTTGAAAAATGAAGAATATCCTCCATCTGAGGATACATTTTTCATAGCAGAAAATATTGAAAATGAAAAAGGAGAATATGCTCTAGATATTGGAAGCGGTTCTGGATATCTCACAAAGTTATTGTCTGAGAATTTCTCACTAGTTGTTGGTACTGATATTAATTGTAAAGTGTTACAACATCAATCTTCTTACAAAACAAAGAATTTGATCTGTTGTAATGGTTCTGATGCATTAGGGATAAAATTTGATTTTATTGTTTGTAATTTACCATATCTTGCAACTGATGAAATTTTAGATATTGCAACTGATGGTGGTGCTGAAGGATTTGAAATACCAAAAAAAATCTTTGATTCGGTATTGAATAATCTTAAAGAAGATGGGAAATTTATTTTTGTTACTTCATCACTGTCAAACTATCAAAAACTTATTGATTATTTCCAAAAATTAGGCATGAAAACCAGCATCATTGCAAAAAAGAAACTTTTCTTTGAAGAATTGATTCTTGTTGAAGTATTGGGATAACTATTTTCTTAATTTCTCTTTTGCATATGTGATAATTGCATCGGTCATTTGTGTAGTTCCTGCATCGCCGCCTATATCCCATGTCACTGTCTTTCCTTCATTGATTACTTGTTCAGTTGCAGCAAAAATTGCATCTCTAACATCTCTTTCACCAAGATAATCTGCCATCCAAGCTCCTGATAGAACAGTTGCAGTTGGATTGACTTTATTTTGACCTGCAAATTGTGGAGCACTTCCATGTGCTGCTTCAAACATTGCATAATCTTTTCCAATATTTGCAGAATAGATTAATCCAATAGAACCTACAAGTGCTGATGCCAGTTCTGAAATAATATCCATAAATAAATTGGTACTCACTAGTACTGAACCATTGAATTGTTCAGTTGCAATTACCATTTGTTGTGCCATGTTGTCAATGTAAATTTCAGATAATTCAATTCCTGTTCCTTCAACTGCTTTTTGAGTTTCATCCCAAAATATTCCATCAGTTTGTTTTAGGATGTTTCTTTTAGTGATTGCAACCATCTTTTTCATGTTGAATTTATTTGCCCAATCAACTGCAGAATCAACTAATCTTCTACTTCCTTGTCTAGTAATTTTCCTAATTGCAATTGCTGCATCATCTGTAATTTTTGTCTCTACTCCTGTGTAGAGACCTTCAGTTGCTTCTCTAAAACATACACAGTCAAGTTTTCTATTTGGAGTTAATCTATCGTATGTTTTTGTTGGTCGGATATTTGCATAAAGATCAAATTTTTGTCTTAATGTAACTGCAACACTTCTAGGTGCACCTGGAACTGGAATTGTAGTAGTAGGTCCTTTAAAACAACAGTCAGCATCTTCTAAATTTTTCATAGTTGAATCTGGAATGTATGTTGCATCTTTTCTACCATTTTTTTCCCACTGTTCTGAGCCTACATCACATAGAATAATCTCTGACTGAAAATTACATTCTTTTAAAACTTTGAGCATAGAATCGACAACTTCTGGTCCAATTCCATCCCCTTTCATTATTGCAACTTTTTTACTCAAATCTATAATCAATTGAGACATTAATTATTTAATTCTACCCGTGAAATATTTTCTAAAATTTTCTATAGAGATGATTTAATAGCTATTTTTTAAAAATAAACTCAAATGCAAATAGTTCAAATTTCTGATTTACATGTTGGTTCTCAATTTTTACCTGAAAAATTTGACATCCTAGTTGATGAAGTCAATGAAATTAATCCTGATGTAATTGTCATTACAGGTGATTTAACAAATGAGGGTTTGATGAGTGAATACAAACAATGTAAATCCTTGCTAACAAAATTCAATACAAAAAAAATTATTGTCATTAGTGGGAATCATGATTATAGAAATACTGGTTATTTATTATTCAAAAAATTCTTTCCATTTGAAGCTGTCAATGAATTAAGTGATGATGTTGTTCTAGTTACTGTAGGAACTGCTAGGCCCGATAGAAATGTTGGTGAAGTTGGGTATAGACAAAATTTGTGGTTAGAGCGAACAATGAAAAAATACAAAGATAAAGTAAAGATTGTAGCAATGCATCACCATCTTATTGCTATTCCTGATACTGGTTCTGATCAACTAACTGTAGTTGATGCAGGTGATGTGCTTAGAATTGTTTTGGACACTAAAGTTGATGTGGTATTATGTGGACACAAACATAGACCCTGGGCTTGGAATTTTGGAAAATTAAATGTGGTTAATGCTGGTACTGCCACCTCTGAACGTGTTCGAGGATTGTTTGAAAACACATACAATATTCTTACCATTTCTGAGAAAAAAGTTCATGTTGAGTTAAAAATTGTAGGTGGAAAAAGACTACCTATTGATGAAATTGTAAGTAATTACAGTCAATTTGAGGAAGAATAATTTTTTTAGAAATTTTGATAAAGATGATTTTTTTTATTGCAATAGATGATTCGTATGTTGAATGTGATTAAGGAGTTTTATTTTGCCTTTTAATTTTGACTATTTCTCTAAAAAATTATCTCTAAAATCTAATTTATTTTTCATTCTCAAAATTTCTGGTCTTTTTGCATTATGCTCATTTTTATTTTCATTAATTGGATTAGATGTTCTAAATTTTGGTTTCTCACTTCCACCTGCATATGTTGTAGGGAATCCATTAGAAGTAAGTGGAATTTCAGCTGAGCATTTGTTAGGACATGTTTCTTGGGGGATAGCTGTAGGTATTGCAACATTTAGTTTTCGATATGTAATTTTGGGTGGGTTATTTCCAATAGCATTGGATACAGATCATTTATTGCAATTTCTTGGTTTAGAAATGATTCCTCGTTTTTCACATTCGATTTTATTTGCAATTATTATTTTTGTTATTTTTTATTTTTTATTTGGAAAAAAAGATATTCGACTTCCTGTCCTAGCATCTGTTTCTGTTTTTGCACATGTCTCCTTTGATATTATTTTAGGTGGTTTTTCACAATTCCCATTTTTAATTCCTTTTGTAGGTGACATGATTGAATTTGGTGGTTTTTCATGGATAATTTTTGAAGCGTTTTCCATAATTCCTATGTTTTTAGTATCTGTGTATTATTTGAAAAAAAGAAAATATTCTTCTGTAGATCTCGATTCGTCTAAGAATAAGTAAATTTCATTAATTATGCAAATCAAGGTTTGACTTATTTACAGATTAATTCTAGGCATCAATATGCGGGGGTCGCCTAGCCTGGTAGGGCGTGAGATTGCTAATTTCATGTTCGCAAGAACTCGTGGGTTCGAATCCCTCTCCCCGCGCCATTAAAACTTAATAGACGGATTCAAGAAGTTTTTTCATGGGACGTAGAAAAACACAAAAAATTATTCGTACAGGTCCAAAAAACGCAACTACTGGAATGTGTCCACTATGTCAAACCATTGGTAAAATATTCATTCTTGGCTCACCTGGTGAAGAACGTGCAAAGTGTGAAAAATGCCGTCAAGAATTTGAATTATAGCTCAAAAAACTTACCTTATCATCAACATCTTTACCCAAATCTTTTTAAGACAATTTTTTCCTGATAAATAAACATGAGTTCAGAAGCTGAAACCATTTATGAACGAGTAGCAAAACTCGAAGATGAAATTGCATTACTTCGAAGTGAAGTTGACATCATCAAAGGTGCATTAAGAAATAAAATTGCTCGTCATGAGATAGCAATGATCAAAAAAGGATCAGAAGTTGATTCTATAATTGATTAATTTTTTGACTTTATACTTCTAATCAATTCTAAAATAAAATCTACATCTTCTGCATTTGGATTAATTTCTAAATACTTGTTCAAATATTTCAAAGCAATTTCTGAATTTTGTAAACGTTCTTCTAAAATCCCTTTATCTCTAATATCTTCTGGGGATTCTGGTTGAACTGCTAAAACCATATTCACGCAACGTAATGCTTTATCATACACAAACGATTGGACGTAGGAGTTTTTCAAATTTCTAGCCATTCTTAATAAAATTTGTTCAGGTTTTACTTCATCTAGGAATTCTGGTTTAAATTCTACTTGTCCATCAAAATTTCTATCTAGAATTTCTTGTAAATCATCTACATCTAATAATCGTCCATCATAAAATGGATCTAAAATCATCTCTTCGTTATACTTTACCAAAACATGTCCTGGAAATCCAACAATTTTTAATTCCAACCCTACAAATTTTGCAATCTCTGCATAAAGAATTGAAATTGTAATTGGTAACCCTACTTTTTTATCAATTACCTCATTTAGAAAATTATTGTTTGGATTATAGTAATCATCATCATCCCCACTAAATCCTAAATTTTCAAAAAGATGTTCATTAAGCATTGAAATAAGATATGTGGGATTTTTCACATCACTAATTGATTCTTTTAGTGATTTTCCAATAATGCTAATTTTTTTAATATATTCATCTACCTCTAAATCTGGAAATTCTAAAAGCTGAGCAAATTTTAGAGATTTTTCAACCATATTGAAATTTGGATTTTTTACAAATGAAATCCATTCTGCTACAAATGGATCAAATTTTTCTTCCAATTATCACTGACTCAATTTTTTGAGATATAATTGAGGATCTTTGAGTTCTCGAGTATTTGGAGGAATATCTATCATTTTCTTGAATGTATCTTTGCCTAGTTTTTCATAAACCATTTTTGTAAAGTCTTTACCCATACTTTTTCGTACTTGGTAAGATGAGAAATCAGTTCCCATGAATGTGGAGAGATAATTTTGAAAATCTTTATCATCTTTTAGAATATTTTCAATTGCAAAAGCAGCCATTCCCTCCATTGCAGTAAATGCTGCATGATGTTGTTGAATTGGGACTAACCATTTTTTGTAAATTCCTAGTAATTCTGGAATTAGTTCCCCAATTTTTGGGTCCATCTCAACGTGTGTAAATGTCATTACATCAGGTCCAATTTGCTCAATTAGAAAATGATCTGGATTCAAAAAGAAAAACAAATTTGCTTTTTTTGCATATGGGAAATCATCTGGAACTGCTTGTAGCTGGCAATATTCTGATAGTTCATTTACAATTTTTGTATCAAGTGATAAAATGATACCTGCCAATTCTTCATTTATTTTATTTACTTCTCTTGCAGCATTCATGTTTACTTGTTGTAGATTCTCTTGTGCAGAATGAATCACTTCTTCTAATACTGTCATTTTTACTGCACCCTGATACCCTGAATTTACATTTTCAAAGTTTGATTCGTATGGTTCTCCTTTCTTGTGTAGAATAATTTCAGGATATCGTGATAAAATGAATTTGTTTAGATAAATTTCTCCATCAAGATAATCTCCATATGTTGTAGTAATTTTTGAGATGTATTGAATAGCATATGTGGAATATACAAAATATTTTTTTGTATCTTGTTGCATTAATTCTGCAATTTTTTTGTAATTTTCTTTTGCAACTGCATTAAATAATTCTGTGACAAATTCATTTGATTTTTCATCTGAAAATACTTTTTTGCCCTTTATCCTCTTTAGTTCTTCTAACTCTGGAAATTTTAATTCAATATTTTCTGGAACTTTGACTCCTAGAAATTCCTCTGCTTTACTTTTTAAAATTGGAAATACATCCTTTGCAATATCTTCTAATTTTTTGAATTCTACCTTACCTGCAATGTTATCTCGTGCTTTTGTTGCAAGACCAATAATCTCTTTTTCTTCATCAATTTCGACTGTTAATTGACCAAATAACGCCTCTGCAAACTCTTGATATTCTCCCAAGTTGCATAAAATTAAAAAATACTACATTTATTTTTTCATATCTTGCTGTTTTGAAACATCTAAAATTTGATTACGATTATTTTATTGATTTTTTATCCACATGAATTACATTCAAACTTTTTTTTAGATTTGTGAGCTTTTTCCATATGGCGTAATGTTCTCTGAGAGTCTGAAAATTCCATGTTGCATTTTGGACAAATATTGCCTACAACTATCTCTTTTTTGCGTGAAAATAATCCCATAAATCATCTCAAAAAAGATCCTCATAAAACTATTTTCCTATATTGGTTTTGGAAAAACCTTAAGGGATAGTTTTTTTAAAAAATTTTGATTGTTTTGAATATTGCAATAATTTTGGGTTCTGTTAGAAGTGATAGAAATGGTGAAAAAGTTAGCAAGTGGGTTGCAAAAAAAATTGAGAGTCGAGGTCACACAACAATGATAGTTGATCCTATGGAATTAGAATTACCTATTTTAGATAGAATGTATAAGGAAATGAAAAACCCTGAACCCAAATTTCAAAAATTACAAGAAATGATTTTGTCTGCTGATGGATATGTTCCAATTACTCCTGAGTATAACCATACAATTTCTGGTGCTCTGAAAAATACACTTGATTATTGTTTGGAGGAATATTTTTTCAAACCATCAGCTATCGTATCATACTCTGTTGGTGCTTTTGGTGGAATTAATGCAGCCCAACATTTACGACAAATCTTTGCAGAATTAGGCTCACCATCAATTCCTTCATCTCTTCAAATCTCCAAAGTTCATGAGACCTTTGATGATGATGGGACTTTGTTATCTCCTGAGTTTGATAAAAGAATAGATCGTTTTCTTGATGAATTTGATTGGTATCTTGAAGCATTTAAAACTCAAAGAAAGAATGGTACTCCTTACTGATTTTTCACAATAGTAGCTTGGTATAATAGTCCCAATCCTTAACCAATAACACTTGTCTAAATATCAAAATCCTCAAGTTAAGGTAAATGTCGGTGCTGCAAAAGGGATTGTTATTGGAATTATTATTTTAATTATGATTGGTGTAATTGCAGCCTCTGCTGTTCAAATTGTAGATGCAGGACATCGAGGTGTTTTGTTACATTGGAATGCAGTTGATATGACTGCTCAACCATTAGAAGAAGGACTGCACTTTGTGACTCCATTTGCAGATTCTGTAGTTCAAATGGAAGTTAGAACCTTGAAATTTGTAAAGGCAACATCATCTGCATCACAGGACCTTCAGACAGTATCAACTGAAATTACAGTAAACTATCATCCAGCACCAAACTCAATTAACAGACTATACCAAACAGTAGGATTAGATTATGAAAATAGAATTATCACCCCAACTGTAGAGGAGGTTGTAAAACAAGTCACTGCAAACTATAACGCAGAAGAACTAATCACAAAAAGACCTCAAGTAAAATCAGACATTACAGCAGAAATCTCTTCTCGTCTAAATGAATTTGATGTAGTTACAGAAATTGTATCTATTACTGATTTCCAATTCTCATCATTATTTGCCCAAGCCATTGAATCCAAAGTAGAAGCAGAACAAAAGGCATTCCAAGCAGAAAATGATTTGAAAAGAATCGAAGTAGAGGCAAGACAACATGAGGCACAAGCAGAAGGTATTGCTGCAGCAAACATTGCACAAGCAAATGGTGAGGCAGAAGCAATTTCAATTATCAATCAAGCATTGGCAAATAATCCACAATATTTAGAGTGGCTCAAAACTCAAGCATGGGATGGTAAATTACCTCTAGTAGTTGGCGAGGGTGGAACACCATTCATTTCAATCCCAGTATCACCTTAAGTAAAATATCTCTAGTAGAACACCATTCATTTCAATTCTAGTATAACCAAAGTAACTTTGAAATTTTTTATTCTTTGTCTTTATTTTTGATATTATCTCTTACTGCATCATACATTGAAAGGAACTGTTCTGGTTCTTTTTGTCTGTAATTTTTCTCCAAATTTTGAATTTCTTTTTGTGTAATTTCTTCTCCTTTATCCTCATAGTATTCTTTAATTATTTGAGAAGGTGTTTTTTTAATATTATATTTTGAAAGTGTTTGGTTTACTGATCTTTTACACATTAAATCATACATGACATATCTATACACCAAATATCCTGTCAATCCTACTATTGCAACAATGAAGATTGGAATGATGAATGGTGTTACCATACTATATCGCTGATTTTTTCCTATTTCATTGTTCTTTTTTTGATATTTTAATTATAATAAAATAATACCAAATGCTTGTACGAGAATTGCGACAACTATGAAGATTACAATTTTAACTCCTAACTTCATGAGGAAAAACTATTCACCGTATTGTATAAGCATTTCAAAAGTAAATCTGTGACTGCTGAATCTCTTATTTGAAATAAAGAGTTTCAAAGTACATAATAGATATGATTGAATGAAAATTCTGTGAAGTATTTTCTTTCTTTGAGTTTTTTGATATTTTTTGCATCTTTAGCATCAATTGATGTTGATGCTAATGGCCAAGTATCTGAGGAATTGATATGTAATGTATCATCTTGAGCTAATTTCCAAGAAAGCCACGTGGTGATTTTATCTCCCTTTAGATTTTGAATGGTATACCCTGATGTTTGTGGTTCAATTTGAACTCTATATTGTTCTCCTGCAATTTCTGCAAACATTACTGAATAAACTCCTGC
>Ga0233434_1003592_pt1 | contig 12491 bp, 7 predicted proteins | sample SI_122_August201_4_FD_182738 | JGI IMG/M metagenome (GOLD analysis project Ga0233434, IMG submission 182738) | Seawater microbial communities from Saanich Inlet, British Columbia, Canada - SI_122_August2016_120_MG | ecosystem: Environmental > Aquatic > Marine > Inlet | place: Canada: British... | reverse complement strand
ACCACGTCCCCAATGGATCGTAGTTTGATGATAAGAATTTTCGGGTTTTTAGGTGATTTTTCCCGGGGAAAAATTAGCAAAATAACTCAGAACTCCAAATAGGTTTGATTCTTTTATGAGAGCAGATGTGACAGCTTATCCTTGGAGATTATCATGGTTGCTTTATTTCTTCTATTTAATTATTGTGATGTTTTAGAAAGATATTCTGCAGATCTTATTTTTTTAATATCCTTTCCTTTTATTCGCTATACATTATTTTATGTCGACCTTTCTTCAAGACCTCTTCAGTAAGGCAACTGAAAAGCAACTTGTTTTCCTTTGGTTGGTTTTTTGTTTTGCCGCCTTGACTTATCAGCTTGACGGGGTTCCTCCTTATCATAGTGATGAAAATTATTATGTCGAGTCCACTCGTAACATGGTTGAGTCGGGAGATTACCTCACCCCCGTCCACCATGATGCAAAGAGATTTGCCAAGCCCATCCTTTATTACTGGTTGATGTCTGCATCGTACAAAATATTTGGAGTGAATCTGGTTTCGGCCCGACTGACCTCCGCGTTATTTGGAAGCCTTGCCATAGGTCTGCTTTATCTTGTTTCCAGTCGATTGTTTGAAGGGCGAACGGCTTTGTACAGTGTTTTTATATTGCCGGCTACGTTCCTTTATTTTCAGATTTCCCGATGGGCCACAACAGACATCGTTATGAATTTTTTCGTCCTCTTGGCGATTTATTATTTTGTGCGTTTGTATCAGAGTGACTTTAAGGAAAAAAACAGTGCCTATTTGTTTTATCTGGCGATGGCTTTAGGGTTTATGACTAAGGGGCCTCCGGCAGTCATCATCCCCGGTATGGTTGCGGTGTTCTTTTTAATAGCTATTAGAAGGCAGGGGGCCTGGTCTCAAATGCGTATTGGTCCGGGTCTGGTCATTTTATTGCTGGTGATTCTTCCCTGGTTCACGACGATGCACTTGTTGCATGGAGATGAATTTAAAAATCATATTGTTGGGGCCGAGATCGCAAACAGGCTGGTTCACGATACCTCGTTCAGTCTTTACTTTTTTGGAGTGTTGTTTCGCTATCACTTGCCTTGGGTATTGTTTTTTCTTGTGGCATTTCTCCATCAGTTTGGCATTTATGGTCATTCCCTTTCCCCGGTTTCGGGAGTGTCGGAGTACTTCAGGCAGGTTCCAGGGAGCATAAAGGCTTGCGTCAAGCTGTTGTTTGCCAGAGAGAATGAGTCGGTTCTACTTTGTTATATATGGATACTAGTTTGTCTGGTGCTATTCACCCTTGTGAGGACAGAGCACAGCCGATATATGTTGCCAGCTTCTTCGGCGGTTGCCATTCTGGTGGCAAAATTTTTCGCGGACATGGAAAAGGGTGAGGCGGATTGGTCGGGTTATAAAGTCACGGCAATTTTAACAGGCATTGTTCTTTTAGTGGTCGCGATACTTTCAGGCGCGGCATTGTATTTTGTGAATTTGATTTATAGTGTGCCCACCCATTTTTTCGTATTTCCGGCATTGTTTTTGGTAGTGGGTGTTGGCGTCTTCAGATTTAGAAAGAAACGGCAATATGGGAAACAAGTTTTCACCATTTCGTTTGCGCTGGTTTTTGCCTTTTCTTTTTTGAGCGGGGACATTCTTCCTCATCTTAGTCGTTATCCAATGAAGCTGTTTTCTGAGAAGATATTAGCCGATAACTTTTCTGGTTCTACAGGGGTGTATCGGTTGGGAAACCAAAGAGCAAAGCTGGGTGTGTTGACAGGGCGAAAGGTTTTTGGGTTTTCTCACCCCAGTCAAATTCAGCAATTTATTGATACTGATGATCGGGTTTTGATTGTCATGCGAGAAACAGATTTGCAGAAGAGCTTTTCCAGTGCCCCACTCAAGATCGTAGCAGAGGATATTGCCTGGTTGAGAGGGCGTGTTGATTGGGAGAGGACGAAAGAGCTTTTTGGGAAAGCAGAATCTGTGGGTGTTTCCAGCCTGACGGAAAAGATCTATCTTTTATCGAATAAATAGCAGGTTATTTAATGAGAGGTAAGCGCATTGCTGAGAAATCATATCTGACATTCTCCCGGTTTTTCATGGAAGTAAAAAAAGCGTATTTGCTATTGGCTTGAATCAAATAAACCTTATTGGGATGCTGAGAGGCCAATTTTCTAAATTCTCCGATGGAGGACAGCCATGTTTTGTTCGGGGTGGAAGATAGGGCTATCATTAGCTTCTCTGGGTCACGTGTGATGGAGGGTTCTATGTCGCGATTGGAATAGAACAGCATAGCCAGTCTGGGGTTCGAGGGTGTTAGACCGTAGTTGCCGATGGTTTGGTTTTTTGGTGTGTTGAGATTTATGACAGCCGCCAGTTCTCTCACTTCTTTACTGCCTTGCGAAAGAGTTACTTTAACCTGAAAGGGAGTGGCATTGACGAACAGAATCGTCACTGCAATAACCCCGACCATTATGCCCAGAGCGCGATTTTTATTGTCAGGTCCCAGCCAGTTAGAAATAGTTTTCGCAGTGATGATGGCGAGGGCTGGAAACATCAGGACTAAATAACGCAGCGTCTGATTTTTGCTCGTGCTCATCACCAAAAAGGTGAGTACCGCCCAGAGAAAAAGTAATAATGCTGTTCGGTCTTTTTCTTTAAAAAAACCGTGTTTGCCAAATTGTATCAGGCCTACTAGGGTAAAAGGGAGCCACGGCCAGTAATTTCTTGAGAAGTCTTTTGCATAACCGAGAAAATAAAAAGTCTCTTTAACCCCTCCAAAACTCCGGTTGATAATCAGAAATCCAAAATGAGCGTTTATGAATCCTTGCCCGTAGTGTTGCCAGTTAATGATGTGCCAGCTGAATCCCAAAAGAAGGGCAATCATACACCCTGATAAAAACCAGGCATTAATGATCTCTCTCCATTGTCGACTTAAAATTAAAAAAGCACCGACGATTGTGAGGGGGAAAAGCCCAAGAACGCTTTTAGACAATATGGCACATGCGGTTGCCAAACCGAAAACCAGATACCAGGGTTTAATATCCCGTGCCTTAAAGAAAGCGTAGAACGCCAGAGTGACAAAAAATGCCACGGGAATATCGACCATGCCTCGACGAGACGAGTCAACAAACATTCCTGGAAAAAGCAAAACAAAGGCTGAGGCGAAAGCGATCCAGTTATCTTTGTAGAGCAACAGACTCAACCGATAAGTTATGAGAACTATTCCGGTGGCAAATAGGGCTGAAGAGAAAATTGCTGAGTAACTGGAAACCCCAAAGACAGTGAAAGCCAAAGCCGTTAACCAGAAAGGCAGAGGCGGGTTGTCAAAAGTAGGTGTTCCGGTGTGATTGATGATCCAGAAGGATCCCGTGTCCAGGATTTCCTTTGCCTTCTGAGCGTAATAGGCATCGTCAAAATTAGTGATGCCGGTGTCCAGTTGTCGACCTAGAAATATTAAAAGTGAAGAAAAAATCAGAAATAAAACCTGAAGTCTCTTGTCGTTCAGTGCGGAGTTCAAATTAAGGGATATGATCGGTTGAAGGGTGGAAGCCGGTGCTGAAAACCAAAAAGAGGTGATGCCCCGGACATAGTTATTTTAAACATTTATTTATATGTTTTCGGTCGTCTTCATTTAATCGTTCGCTGAACAAAAACCCGAAGGTTTCAAGTCGCCAAACCAGAATGTCCAAGCCCTTGAGCATATGAAACCAGTAAACTAGGGCAGAAAAAAAAGGTTTTTGTATTAAACCATTTCGGCAAATTAAAAATTCCCACAGCTGTTTTTTTGATTTTCGAATAAGGGGCCAGTTTCCTCGTGTTTTTAAAATTTTGCAAAGCTTGAAAAGATTTTTCAGGTTTTGTAGCATGTTAAATTTCAGGGGAGAAAACTCGTGGGACGAAAGCTCTAGTAAAACATTCAAAAACACTTTTGAATGCTTATTTGAAAGATTTTATACCATGCATACCATGAAGTAAAGAACGCTTAACTAACTCAAAAAAAGCACCTAGGTTGATCTTTTAAATGATTTGAGCGATTATGCTTCTTTCAGAGTGAAAGAGATAGAACCTTTAATTTTAAGGGAAGTCTATGAAAGTCCATTTAGATAAATCTGATAATTTAAATGATCATGCCCAGTCTGCCCTGAGACTGACATGTTTGTTGGGCGAGATTCCCGCTCCTGCCTTAAAATGAAACCTGAATCCCTAGACTCTTTTTGCTCCAAAGTCCTGTGTTCAGACTCCGAACTGGTGCAAAAGCATTTGCAGGTGCTTGAGCAAATGGTGGGCATTGATAGTCGGAGTTTTGGTGTCAATGAGTTTGAGGGTGACCGTACCACACCCAGCGACATGCGAGAAATTCTTGAATGCGCCCGTGATTACCTTCTGCGCATTGGCCTGTCACAGGTCAAAATAAATGATTCGCGTAGTCCGTTTCCCATATTGATGGCAGAAATTTTTGTCTCCGCAACAAAACCAACGGTTCTTTTTTACGCACACCTTGATAAGCAACCTTATATGGACGATGGGCGTTTTGAGAAGTGGGGAGGAATTCCTCCGACGCAATTAAGGTGGAATGAAGATCGCACAAGAGCTTATGGGCGTGGGGCCGCTGATGACCTGAGCGGGGTCGTCTCTATTGGTATGGCCATTGATGCGTTGTTCAAGTACTTCAATATCAAGGCGGGAGAAAATGACAGAGAACATCTACTTCCCTGCAATATTAAAATAATATATGAGACTGAAGAAGAGAGCGGTTCTCATAGTCTGATTGACCAAATCCAGGAAAATAAAGATTTTTTTCAAGGCACCCACTGTGTTGTTATTACTGATGTGGTTAACCCAGCTCAAGGCAAACCGGGGCTCACCACCTCCTTGCGTGGAATTCTCCAGATGGATGTGACGGTTAACGCTGAACAAGGGCAGGTTGCTGTTGATGAACAAACGGCTCTTTATAAGCTCCTTGCCACACTCATTCGAGACGACCATTCTCTGAAGATCGAAGAGATTGCCAATGCGGACGTGCCTGTGACAGATGCTGAACGAGAAGGTTACTCGCGAGTTCCGACTTCTGTGGCGGCCTTGAAAGAGACTGCAGGGTCATTGCCCAATACTCGACTCACGGTTCCCGAAGACATTTCTTCAATACTAATTGCGCAGTTGAGAACCTCGTTTGCAAATGCTCGCCCAGGGCATCGAGTTTCAGGGAGTGTGATCCTCGGAGTGGCTGGGGCTCGTTTAACTTTTCCTGATATCAGTGACCCTAAAGAATTTGAAGAAAGGTTGAATAAAATTCTTGTTGACCAAAATCGTTATCACTTGGAAATGAAGACTTCAGTGATCAACGAAAATCCATTGTCGATAGATATTCTATTACGCTCGTCTGAGAAAGATCCTCACTCGGGAGTCAATGGTGGGCCGGTACCCGTTCCAGAACTGCAATTGGCCTGCATGATTGATGAACTCATTTCTTCCGAAGGCCGTTGGTACCCCAAGCTCGAAGAGTTACGCAATCCGAGGGGGGAGATGGCCCGAGTGCAATCTCTTAGAGTTGATCACGATTTTTCGGCCCACCCTTTTGAGGAAAAGTCTGCCCGGTCTTGGGTGGAGATCAGATTAGCTCCAGGCAACAACGAAATACAAGCTGGAGAGGCACTTCAGTCCCACCTTGAAAAAAATATTCTGCCCGGATTTGCTTTGGATATAAAGGCTGATAAGGGCGCTTCTCCCTGGATGACTGGAATTGAACATCCCGTATTTCCTTTGATACTGGATTCATTGGAAAAAGGTTTTGGTGAGAAAGCTTGCCTTTATGGATGTGGCGGCACGATTCCATTTGTTGCGAAGCTCATGCAGGCCTTAGGAAATGTGCAACCCCTTTGTTTGGGTGCCTATGATCCTGACGCCAAAATGCATGAACCGGGGGAAAGCTTATCCATGCCCGATTTAATGGGGTGTACGCGATCAATCCTGCATTTTTTGTCTAAAATTGATGATGTGTACGGAGAATTCTCTTCCTGATTTGTCCTAATAGCACTTTAATACCCTCTTCTTGAAGCCTGTTTCTTTCAAGAAAATGAGTGTAAATATACGTGTGGGAATTGTGACAAAAAACGGGATTACTTTTAAGTTATGAAAGGTTTATAATGAGCGAAACAAATGTGATAAGAATTGAGTAGAAATTTACGCCTATTAGGTATTCGCTGTTTATTGTGAGGGTAGAGTGGGAACAGTAGCTGAAGAAGATAAGTTCAGAGAAATTAATATCGAATTCCTCTCCAAGGGCGGAGATGAAGCCTTTGATATTTTCTATTAAACCGATAGTTTTGGGACAGAAAAATTTGTAAAGTTTGCTAGCACGGAGCGCAAACATCAGGAAAAGGTAATGCGACTTCTGGAAGAGGGAACTGACCAGGAATTTTATATCCATGAATCAGACCTTTTCAAGTATTACAAATATGCCACCAAATTCCCTGCGGGCGGTGATGGCTAACCCTGATGTGCCTATCAAGGTGAAGACCGAAAAAATTTATGAAGCTTCCAAAGGAGTGATGAAGGAGTTTTTTGAAAACAACACTTCAGAAAAGATACTGGAGACATCCGAAGAAGTCATGGAAATGATGGAAGAGTGCATGACCACTGCAGAAGCAGGGTTTCATGGGATTTCGGAAATAACCAGCAAGGACTACTACACGTACACCCACAGCGTTAATGTGGGGTTGTATTGCATGACTTTTGGTGTGAAAAGTAAGATGTCAAAAGGAGATACACGGCAACTATCTCTGGGGGGAATGTTGCATGATGTAGGAAAATCGAAAATAGACCATGCTTTGATCAACAAGGATGGCAAGCTAACAGATGAAGAGTTTCTGAAAATGCAAGCCCACGCCGCTGAGGGGGGGCAAATCCTTAGCGGGATGCATTGTTTTGCCAGCAATGTGGTACGAATGGCGTCATAACATCATGAGAAATTCAAGGGCGGGGGGTACCCGATTGGGAAAGCCGGTAATGAAATCCATTTATTTGCACGGATATGCAAAATCATGGATGTCTATGATGCTTTGACAACGCGACGGTCTTAAAAAAAAGCTCTAAGTGCTTTTGATACACTAATTATTATGAAAAAACAGATGGCTCATGATTTCGACCCGGATCTTTTGCAAAGTTTTATTCGCCTGATGGGTCCAGGTTTATAGAGGCGGTACATCCTTCAAGGAATTTTCATCGTATCGAGAGAATACTCCGCATATTTTTTCAGCTCAGGCTCCCACTGTTCTAATTCTTTTTCCGAAATTCCAAGTAGGTCCAGCAAGTTTTCTCGTTTAGCGGTAGTAAAACCTTTTAAGCCGCTAGGGAAACCCCATTCGTAGGCAAGAGAGTTTGCCAAGGCCACAACTGCGGCTATTTCCCAATTTGCATTATTTTTTTCTGGTGCCGCGTATTGCAAAATGACTTGAGAAAGTTGTGCGGGTAGGCCCCAGGCATCTATCATTTCTCCCGCTACTTCAAGATGGGAAAACCCGAGCGTTTGTTTCTCCGCCTCTATAAGGTCAACTTGATTTTGATCCATAAAATCCTGGACCTTGGCGAATGCGGTAGGGAAATAGACTGTTAAAGCGATCACTCCTGCATGATGGATGAGTCCTGATGTGAAACTGACATCCGACTCCATGCCCCCAATAAATCTACCCAGCCCTCCAGATATAGCCGCCGTGATACCGCTATGGATCCATAACTGAAGGTAGTCAATAGGCAAGACAGACTTGTCAGAGAATCGTTCGATGATAGGTGTTCGCAAAATAATATTTTTTATTGCACCGGGGCCCAGTAAACCTGCGGCTTGTTGCAGGGATGAAATTTGCCCAGGGTAACCGTCGTATATGGGTGTGTTGGCGACCTTCAGGACCGCCATGGCCATAGCAGGGTCATGCTGAATCATCTCTACAATACTGTAATCCATGGATGATGAGGTTCCCGTAGCCATGAGAACATTGTCAATTTGTTCTGGCAGGGAGGGCAGATTTTTTAAAGACCGAAACCGGTCAAGCGTCAATGAGGTCATCAGCGGAGCCTTTAATGGTGCGGTTTCTTCCTTCATGTTTGGCTTTATACAAAGCGAGGTCAGCGACTTTAATTAAGCTTGCCGCTTCCTGCATGTGAGTGGCGTCAAATTCTGCGATTCCACAGCTCACTGTTACTTTAAAGTCTTTGCCCTTGGTCTGAAAATTATGATTGGCCATTTCTTCTCTAATACGTTCGGCGATATGCAAGGCTCCCGCTATCGGGGTTTCCGGCAGGATCAGAAAAAATTCTTCTCCTCCATATCTTGCGGCCACATCGTTGGACCGGCAAAACTTTTTTATAATGGACGAAAAGTCCAATAAAATTTCATCACCCTTCTGGTGCCCATGAGTATCGTTGACATCTTTGAAATGGTCGATATCCATCATGATCACTGAAAGCGGAGAATTATATCTTCGGCAACGTACTACTTCGTTTTTCAGAAGCGTTTGCATTTGCTGATGGTTATCCAGCCCCGTCAGTCCGTCTGTTATGGAAAGCTTCTCTGCCCGTTCATATAACATGGCGTTGCTTATAGAGAGGGCAACGAACTCAGAAACATTCAACGCAAAATCCAGATCTCCTACATTGTAGAAACCCTTCTCATTATCGTTCAGGTTCATGACTCCAATAATTTCATTTTCGATCATCAGAGGTATGGTGACAAAAAAATTGCAGGAGAAGAGAGGATTTTTTCTTCCTAGAAAATAGCGTGACGTGGAAAAATCCTGTTCAAAAATATATCTTCCCGAAGTTGTCGCCTCCCTCATGATAGGGGAATCATTTTGATATAAAGAATATTCTTCTTTGATCTCAGGATGGTTGTGACTAACGAGGCTCAGTCTGCGCCGGTTTTTATCAAAAAGAAAAAATGTGAAATATTTTATCGATAAAATAAAAGGAAGTTTCTCCACCATTACCTGGCAAATCTCCTGCAGGCTGAGGAGATTAATGCTTTTCTGCAGATAAATGAGATGATCGAGATTTTCGAGGGATTCGCCAAGCAACGAATTTTGTTTTTTAAGAAGATTGCGAACAGTTTCCGCTTCCTGCCATCGCAGTTTTTCGAACTCAGCTGAACTCATATTTTTGCTCGTTTCCTGAGAATTCCAGAAGCAGTGTTTTTATTTCTGAGCCCGTCAAGTTTCCGGCTATTTTCACTCGAAGGTCATGTTTTTCAGAAAATGGCCGAAAAAATTTATAGAGCTATTTAGATTATATTATTGATTAAAGCGTTTTAAAAGTTAGATTTTAGCCCTGTTGAGTCAGGGGCGGCAAGACTATGAAGTCAGCTTGGTATAGTTTTTGCTTTATAATACAGAAAAAAGCAATTACGTCAAAAATTATGGCTATCTCTTTAAATTCGATCAGGTTCACTTTGTTACTGCTGTTGCCCCTATTGGTGGTGCAGGGGAGCAGCAAAGTTGCGTCAGCTCAGGAGATTGAGTCTGAATTTGTACAACGCTCACAGGTTTCGACAATAAGGATAGGGCCTCACCCTATTTATACCCGAATCTTGGTCAATCTAACCGAGTCTGTTTCTTACCAGGTTAAGCCAGACTTTGCCAATAAGCGGATAACACTGATTTTACCAAATACGACAAAAAGTGCCAGGTTAAGGAGTAAGTCGTTTAATGATAAGAATCTGGAGCAATACTCAGTTCGTTCCTTGAATGAAGATTTGCAAGTAACCTTTTTGTTGAAAAACCCAAATACCCGGTTTTTTCATTCTGTGAATCCTCAAAAGTCACAGATTATTTTGGATCTCAAGAGCGAGAGTCGGCCCATTTTGAGAACACGGATCGGAAAGGCTGAGCGCAAACCCAGGTTTCAGACAGGCGCTGAACCGAGCCCTGAGCAGACACGTCTACCCAAAAAAGCCAGACTGATAGGTTTTAGCCCTAAGGAAATCCGGGCACTGGTTGCTAAATCCCAGGAGGAAAAAGAAAAGAATGGCTGGGAAGATTACCAGAAAGCTTTGACAGAATTTCAGAAGGCGGAATACCCCTCTGCCTCGAAAATGCTTAGAAAATTTTGGTTAAATTATCCTGAAAGCAAATATCTCGACCATATCCTTTATTTAAAGGCAGAGGCAGAATTTCGCATCACTTTCAGAGAATTGAACCCTATTTTTGATAGGGCTTTGGCTTCTTACAAACTTGCTATGCGGGAATTTCCTAAATCAAAATTTCACGATCATGCTTTGTTGAAGGTGGCCAGTATTTTTGATGAAATTGGCTATAGCCTGGAGGCGAGAGCACTTTTTAACCAAGGGCTAAAGTCCAAGCCGAGTAGCCTCTATAATGAAGTTCGAAAAAATAGCCTGGCCGCCATGCTGATGAAAGAAGGTCGGTTGGATGAAGCATTTAACTCATTTCAGAAGATACTTAGAAAGTCTCCAAAAAATATTGAGGCAAAGGCCGGGATTTTTGAAATTGCTAACAAGTTTTTCGAGGAAGAAGATTATCCCCGTGCGCTAAAGATCTTTGAGACCGGGGCCAGGCGCTGGCCGGGCGAGCTCAATGAGAGGCCCGAAATCAATTTTGCCATGGCAGAAATTTATTTTTCACAAAAAAAATACGAGAAAGCCAGAAAACATTTTTTTAATCTTTTGAACCTGGACCCGGTTTCCGAGAATGCACACAAAGCTCTAAATCGAATTGGTGACTCTTTTATTGTGCAAGGTCAGTATCAGAATGCCCTGGCCGTTTTTGATGAATCCGGGAAAAAAAGAGATCGGAAATTAGATGAAAAAGGCAAGCCTGTTTTAGATGAAGAGGGTGATGAAATCCGGGAAGAAACTGCTGAAACCCAATACGGGAAAGTCCGAATGGCTGATATTGGAGTCCGTCAGCCACGTCTAAAAATAAGAGATATTGTATTTGATGTGGGGCCTTATTATAAGCCGTTTAAGACTTACGAAAAAATATTTGCAGAAGCTCGAAGCGTTGATATTCTCGCAGAAGTGACCCTGAGTCGAGGTATTGCTTATCTGCTAGAGCAAAATTATCTGAAGGCGATAGAAGAGTTTAAAAAACTTTTTCCGCTTGGGTCGGAATCCCGGTTTTTTCAGGAAGCTGATCGGTACATCCGTCAAGCTCTAATAGCTCTGGTTGATAAATATTCCAAGCAGGATGGAAACCTTCCCATTCTGTATTCGTATAGCGACTTTATTAGTCTTCCTGTTGGGGACATTAATAATGCCCAAACCCTCTTTCAGGTGGGCGAAGCTTATCAGGCAATTGGTATGTTTGCCGAAGCTGTTAAGTTTTATGAAAAAGTGAAGGCGATGGATTCTCAGAAAACATATCGGGATAGAGTATTCCTCAACCTGGGCCAAATTCACTTGGAAAATTCAAGCTATGATGAGGCTCTTTTAGTTGGGCGAAATTTTTTGAAAAACTTTCCAAGAAGCAAGTGGACTCCAGATGCCATGAAACTATTGGCCAATGCTTTGAAGGGCAAGGGAGATTTTTCAGCAGCCCTTGATGCTTATGAAGATTTTCTGGTGAAGTCTGAAGACAAGGCGGAAGTTCATTTTCTCATCGGAGAAACTTATGCGAATATGAATCAATTGGAGGATGCCGCGCAATCTTATCAAAAGGCGATTGCGACTTATGATCGTCAGGAGAGGGTAATCCCTGAGTATTTACAAAAGGCTTATTACCGCTTAGGCATATCTTTTTATAAGTTGAATCGTTTTGGTCCGGCAGTGGAGGCATTGAAATCGGCCAGAGAGCTTTTCCCTGATAATCCGCTTCGAGACTGGGCAGATTTTCTCATGATTGAGAGCCTTGAGAAGCTAGGCGATCCTTTAAAGATCACTGAAGGGTTAAATCGGCTGGTGAAAGCCGAAAATGCTGATAATCTTACCCGGCAGGCGGCTGAATCCAAGGCGAAAATCCAAGAATGGGAAAAACAATTAAATGAAGGATGATTATATTTTATAATAAAATCGTGTCTTTCGTCCAACCTGCCTCATACTCCATCCACTAGCCATGGGGGCAATAAGTAAAAACTCATAGTATTGAGGTAAACTCTTTGAGAGCTGTACAAAACTATGTAAGTTACCCGCAAAGGTTCTCCGTCCATGACTGAAGTCGGAAAAGAAAACAGCAAAGATATAGAAGCCCTCATTAAGAATATGGAGGCCTTTAACGAAGTCACCGAACAACTACAACGTTCTTATGACGAATTGCAGGTAAGAGTCAAACAACTTGATCTTGAGTTGGAGGGTAAAAACACTGAGCTGAAAAAAAACCTTATTGAAAAAGAGGAAGTTAAAAATTATTTAAACGACATTTTAGAAAGTCTTACCAACGGTGTTATTGTGGTGGGCCGGTCAGGACGAATCACAACGTTCAATCAAACTTCTGGAACTTTAACGGGTTTAAAGCCGCAAAACTGTTTAGGAAAAACCTTGAAAGAAGTTTTCCCGTTT
>Ga0233434_1003589_pt1 | contig 12504 bp, 12 predicted proteins | sample SI_122_August201_4_FD_182738 | JGI IMG/M metagenome (GOLD analysis project Ga0233434, IMG submission 182738) | Seawater microbial communities from Saanich Inlet, British Columbia, Canada - SI_122_August2016_120_MG | ecosystem: Environmental > Aquatic > Marine > Inlet | place: Canada: British... | reverse complement strand
TATTGGTAATGATTCTGACTTGGGTGATTTAGCAAAGAAATATGAATATGCTTTAATAACAGTTGGACAAATTGAATCACCATCACTTAGAATAAAATTATTTGACTTGGCTAAAACAGCTGGATTTATATTGCCAAGTATCATTTCTCCGAATGCTTATGTGTCTCAACATGCTTCCATCGGTAATGGAGTTATTGTGATGCATGATGCATTAATTAATGCCAACACCACAATAGGAGACAATTGTATTGTAAATTCAAAAGCATTAATCGAGCATGATTGTCAAGTATCTGAGCATTGCCATATTTCTACAAGTGCTACTATTAATGGTGGAGTTGTAGTAGAGTCTGGGTGTTTTATTGGTAGTGGGGCAACAACCAAAGAATTAATTACAATTAAGAAAAATAGTTTTATTAAGGCAGGAAGTTTGGTGACATGAGTGTATTTATTATTGCAGAAGCTGGTGTCAATCATAATGGCTCAGCTGATCTAGCAAAACAACTGATTGATGTGGCGGCTGATTCTGGTGTAGATGCTGTAAAGTTTCAAACCTTTAAAGCTGAAAATTCAGTATCAAAAAATGCACAAAAAGCTGATTATCAAAAGCAAACCACTTCTGCATCAGAATCTCAGTTTGATATGATTAAAAAACTTGAGCTTGATGTGGAAACCCACAAGGAGTTGATTGCTTATTGCCAAGAAAAAGATATAATATTTTTATCTACACCTTTTGATCATGAAAGTATTGATTTGCTTAGTGGTTTAAAAATGGAAATTTTTAAAATACCCAGTGGCGAGATTACAAACCTGCCGTATTTGAGACATATTGGCTCATTAGGTAAGCGGATTATATTGTCCACAGGTATGTCAAATATTGCAGAGGTTGGGGAAGCGTTAAATATCTTGACTAATGCAGGAACGGCAAAAGAAAATATCACTGTATTGCATGCAAACACAATGTACCCAACGCCAATGGAAGATGTGAATCTGAACGCAATGCTAACAATCCAAAAAGAGTTTGGCGTTGCTATAGGCTATAGCGATCACACATTGGGAATTGAAGTGGATATTGCAGCTGTAGTATTGGGTGCAAGTGTCATTGAAAAACACTTTACTTTAGATAAGACCATGGTTGGCCCTGATCATGAAGCATCGTTAGAGCCTGAAGAGCTTAAAGCGATGGTGTCGGCCATTCGAAACATTGAAAAAGCATTGGGCAGTTATGAAAAGAAACCATCACCAAGTGAAAGCGTTAATATAGATATTGTTAGAAAATCCATTATTGCTAGTGCATCTATTAAAAAAGGTGAAATTCTATCTGACAATAATGTCACTACAAAACGCCCAGGTGTCGGTATAAGTCCAATGAAATGGGATAAAGTAATTGGTACAGTTGCTAGCAAGGATTATCAGATGGATGATTTGATATGACCAGGAGAAAAATATGTGTTGTAACTGGAACACGAGCAGAATACGGCCTTTTATACTGGCTGATGAAAGAGATAGAGGCTGATAAAGAGTTGCAACTTCAGTTGATAGTAACAGGTATGCACCTAAGTCCAGAATTTGGATTGACATACCAAGAAATAGAGAAAGATTTTAAAATTGATAAAAAGATAGAAATGCTTTTATCTTCTGACACTTCTGTTGGAATTTCGAAATCAATGGGATTGGCTCAAATTTCGTTTTCAGAAAGTTATGAAGATTTACAACCTGATTTGCTAGTTGTTCTTGGTGATAGGTATGAGATATTTAGTGCTGTGAGCGCGGCGATGATTGCGAAAATTCCAGTGGCGCACCTACATGGTGGAGAGATTACAGAAGGTGCATTTGATGAGTCAATTAGACATTCAATAACTAAAATGAGCCACCTGCACTTTACCGCTACAGAAGAGTATAAAAAGAGAGTAATCCAATTGGGTGAGCAGCCAAACAAGGTGTTTAATGTTGGCGGTTTAGGGATTGACAATATCAATAAGTTGAAGTTGTTGTCCAAAGCTAATTTTGAAAATAAAATTGATTTTAGTTTGGGTGAGAAAAATATCTTAGTGACTTTTCATCCGGTGACACTTGAGAATTCTACTGCTAAAGATCAATTTCAAAATTTGTTAAATTCTATTAATAAATTAGAAAATACAAAAGTAATCTTTACAAAGGCTAATAGCGATACAAATGGCAGAGTTATAAATAGTATGATTGATGATTATGTTGCTGCTAATGATAATTCAATTGCTTTCACTTCAATGGGGCAGCTTAATTATCTGAGCGCCTTGCAATTTGTAGATGTTGTTGTGGGCAATAGCTCGAGTGGTCTGCTTGAGGCACCAAGCTTTAACATTGCAACTATTGATACAGGTGATAGGCAAAAAGGGCGTATTAAAGCGGACAGTGTTATAAGTTGCAAGCCCACTGAAGAAGATATTGACAACGCATTTATCAAGTCATTTTCTGAAGATTTCCAAAATGTATTGATCAATACCCAGAATCCTTATGAAAATGGTGGCGCAAGTAAAAAAATTGTTAGAATGATTAAAGATATAAATTTTAATGGTATTTTAAAGAAGCATTTTTATGATTTAGAGAACGTGATTTGATGATAGTATTATGCTAATTAAAGGGGTAAAGCAAGGTTAAATATGAAAAAAATATTTTGGTGTAAAAATTGTTTAAATATGTCTACTAGGCCAAGAATTACCTTTGATGATCGTGGCTGGTGCAATGCATGTCAGTGGATGGAAGAGAAGAAAACAATGGATTGGAGTTTAAGAGAAAAAGAGTTGGGAATATTGCTTGAAAAACACAGGTCTACTAGTGGAAACTTTGACTGCATTGTTCCTGTTAGTGGCGGTAAAGATGGGTCATATGTCTCTCATACATTAAAGCATAAATATGGAATGAACCCTTTAACTGTAACAGTAAAGCCGGCACTGTCTCTTGATATTGGTGACCAAAATTTAACTAACTTCATTCAATCTGGATTTAATCATATACATATTTCTTGTAATCCTATTGTATTAGATAGATTAAATAAGTACGGTTTTATGGAAAAAGGCTTTCCGTATTATGGTTGGCTAATAGCGATTATGACTGCAGTAATTAGGACCGCATTTAATTTCAAAATTCCCTTGATTTTTTATGGAGAGGATGGTGAGATCGAGTATGGCGGATCGACAGAAAGTAAAAATAAGGCGTTTTATAATATTGAATATATGAAAAAAGTCTATTTTGAAGGGGGTTATGACAAAATTCTTGAAAAGATTTTGCTGGATGATGATATTTCAGAATCAGATTTATTATTCTTCAAGTTTCCTTCTGATGAGGAAATATCGAAAGTTGGATTGTCTTTCGCACATTGGTCTTATTTCCAACCTTGGGATTCTTATCGGAATTACATCGTCGCAAAGGAATATTGTGGGCTAGTTGAGAAAGATGAAGGAAATCTTGATACATTTACTAATTTTTCACAAAATGATCAGTCTTTATACGCATTGCACGCATATATGATGTATTTGAAATTTGGATTTGGGAGAGCAACACAAGATGCTGGAATAGAAATTAGAAGAGGATCTATGACAAGAAGGCAAGCTATCAATTTAGTGAAAATGTATGATAATGCTTATCCTTATGAGTTAATAGATGCATATTTGGATTATTATGGAATGACAAAAGGTGAATTTAATTTAATTTTAGATAGTTATGTAAATAAAGATTTATTTAAAAAGATTGAGGGTATATGGCAACCAAAGTTTGAGATTGGAAAGAGTTTTTTTATATGAAAATAGTGGTTGTAGACTATGGCATGGGAAATATAAAGTCAATTGTCAGTGTTTTAAAGTATCTAGAAGTGGACGAAATTTCCGTTTCGAATAATCCATTTGAGATAGCATCAGCAGATAAATTAATACTTCCTGGGGTCGGATCTTTTGCTATGGCAATGAGTAACATTAAAAAACTGAATCTTGACAAATATTTAAAAGATGCTGTTATTGTTAATAAGAAGCCAATTCTAGGAATTTGTCTAGGAATGCAATTAATGGGGGGCAGTAGCACAGAGGATCTGCATAGTTTCGGACTAGGGTTTATTCAAGGTTCAGTCAACAGGTTTAGCGCACCAAGTTTAAAAATTCCCCATATAGGCTTCAATCAAGTTAAAGTTAATAATAATTTAAAATTATTTAGAGGAATTGATAATGTAAGTGATTTTTATTTTGTGCATAGTTATAAAATGATGAGCGAATATGATATTAATCAATCGATATGTCATTATGGCAATGATTTTGTTTCAAGCTATGAAGTAGGTAATATAGCTGGAGTTCAGTTTCATCCCGAGCTTAGTCAAACTAACGGCTTAAAGCTATTAGATAATTTCATTAAATATTTGTAATGTTAAGAAAAAGATTGATATTTACACTCATTTATAGTGATGGTTTTTTTAATCAAAGTAGAAATTTTCGCCTTCAAAAAGTAGGTGATATTAATTGGCTTGAAAAGAATTATGCTTTTAAGAAATTAGCATTTTCATTAGATGAATTGATAGTATTGGATGCATCAAGAGGTAGTAGAGATATAATAACATTTGCAAAAAATTTATCAAGATTAGTAGAAGATGTTTTTATACCAATTTGTGCTGGTGGAGGTATACGATGCATGGAAGATGCGGAGGTATTGTTTAAAAACGGCGCAGATAAAATTATATTAAATACTATTATTTATGAAAATAAAGATTTAGTGGGCGCTCTTATTAAGAAATACGGATCCCAAAGTATAGTTGCCTCTGTCGACTACAAGAAAAACGACGTTTTTGTAAAGAATGGTGCACAGAAAATAGAAGTTAAATTACATGATTATATAGACTATATAAATAGTCTTGGCGTTGGTGAAGTATACTTAAATTCTATGGAAAATGATGGCACAGGCTTTGGTTATGATCTTGAAACGGCTGAAAAAGTTGCCGAAATTTTTTCAATACCTTTGATTGTTGCAGGAGGCGCTGGCAATGGAGAGCATTTGTCAGAAGGAATAGCGAGCCCTTGGGTTAATGCGGTAGCTACTGCTAACTTATTTAACTTTATAGGTGATGGACTGCCAAATGCTAGGCAAGAAATAATATCAAGCAAAGGAAATATAGCTCAATGGAAGTAATGAGAGACTGGCATAGAGTTCTAATAAAGCCGACAGATAATTTAAGCAAAAGCATTAGAGTTTTACATGATGGCGGTTTACGAGTAGCACTGGTGGTCGACCAAGATAAGAAACTATTAGGAACAGTTACTGATGGCGATATTAGACGTGCATTAATTAGTAATATCTCCATGGATGCTGTAATTACACTGGCAATGAATGCACATCCAACTACAGCAAGTGTTAATATGAAAAAACAAGAAATTCTTGCCTTAATGGAAGTTGATGATTTATTACATATGCCAATTCTAGATAAGCATGGTGTATTGTGTAATTTGCTAACATTGCAGCAATTATACAAAAAACCAGTACGCGATAATCCTGTGTTTATTATGGCTGGCGGCTTTGGAACAAGGCTGCACCCACTAACTAAAGAAACCCCTAAACCCTTATTAAAAGTTGGTGATAAACCTATTTTAGATACTATTATTGAGCAATTTACTAACTTTGGATTTAGTAACTTCTATATTTCTACTCACTACATGTCGGAAAAAATTCAAAATAATTTTATTGATAAGGATCTAGGTGATATAAACATTAAGTTTATACATGAAGAAAATCCACTCGGCACAGCAGGATCTCTAGGCTTGTTACCAGAAGATATCTCGGAGCTTCCAATGATTATAATGAATGGAGATCTCTTAACAAAAGTAGATTTTAGTCGTTTATTAGACTTTCATGAAGAAAATAAGGCTGAAGCAACAATGTGCGTTAGAGAATATGATTTTCAAGTGCCTTATGGTGTAATCAGAATTGAAGATAATAAGGTTGGAGAAATTAAAGAAAAACCGATACATAGTTTTTTCGTAAATGCAGGTATTTATGTTTTGAATCACAGCCTTGTTCAAAAAGTTGATGGTAAATCTTATCTAGATATGACAGGTTTTTTAGAAAGTGAACTAAATACTGGGGGGGTGAGTGCCTTTCCTATTCATGAGTATTGGCTTGATATTGGACAAATAGATGAATACGATAAAGCTAATCGTGATATTCACTCAATATTCTAGTTTTTCATGCAGGGGCGTACTATAAATACAGTGTTAGTTGTTGGATTGGGTAGCATTGGAAGGCGACATGTTGGTATTATCAATAAAATCTTTCCAAAAATAAACATTGTTTTATTAAGACATAAAGAATGTGATAAAGAGGAGAATGAATCGCTAGGCATTAGTCAATGCGTCACTACTTTAGATGCGGCTATTAATGCCAAGCCACAGGTGGCAATTATTGCAAATCCAGCTACAAAACATATTGATACCGCTAAAGTATTGGCTATGCATGGGATTGATGTAATGGTTGAAAAGCCAATCTCAACCAATTCTAAAGATGCACAAGAATTGGTTGAGATTTGTAAAAAAAATAATGTCATTCTTATGGTTGCTTATAATTTGAGATTTTTACCATCATTAATTTATTTTAAACAATGTATTCAGTCAGATTTGATTGGGGGAATATATTCAGTCAGGTCAGAAATTGGACAATATCTACCAAGTTGGAGGCCAGGGTCTGACTATAGGTGCGGTGTATCCGCTAAAAAATCTCTAGGCGGAGGTGTTCTATTAGAATTAAGTCATGAAATTGATTACCTTAGATGGATTTTTGGATCAATTTCTTGGGTTAAATCTCATACATCTAAACAAAGTGATCTAGAGATAGACGTGGATGATAGTGCAAGTATAATTTTAGGTTTTAAGAAGAATGGTGATAATAAAGAATTGGTAGCTTCTTTAAATATGGATTTTATTCGACACGATGTAACAAGACGGTGTTATGTAATTGGTGAAAAAGGTACTCTATTTTGGGATGGCATTACTGGAGAAGTGAAGTTGTTTTCAGAAGTAGATAAGTGCTGGGTAAAATTATTTGATTCATCTCCAGAAAGAGATTACACATATTCAGAAGAAATAAAGTCTTTCTTTGCATCTGTAGAATCTAGATTAGTACCTTTTATTTCTGGAATAGACGGTGTAGAGACTGTTTTAGTGGTTGAGGCAATTGAGCGGTCTAATTTAACTAATTTAAAGGTTTTATTATAAGTATGAAATATGCGGTGTTAATTTGTGCAAGAGGAGGGTCAAAAGGCCTACCTGGTAAGAATATTAAACTCTTGGATGGAACTCCACTTATTGGCTGGTCAATTAACGTCGCAAAAGAGTTGAGTGATATTTTCAAAATTATTGTCTCAACCGATTCGATAAAGATTGCACAAGTGGCAAAAGAGTATGGCGCTGAAGTTCCGTTTATGAGGCCAGATTATTTAGCTCAAGATGATAGCCCTGAGTGGCTAGTTTGGAGGCATGCAATTAATTATATGGAAGAAAATGATAGTGAGAGCTTAGATGCCATAATAGTTCTACCAGTAACAGCACCGCTTAGGTCCATTGAGGATGTAAATGCCTGTATTGATCTTTTTGAAAAATCAGAGGCAGACTCTATCGTGACTGTTAGTGAGGCAAATAGAAGTCCATATTTTAATATGGTCGTTAATAATGGTAACGGCTATACTTCGTTAGTAATTGCACCAAAAGATCAAATAACAAGACGCCAAGATGCACCCGAAGTGTTTGATATGACAACCGTCGCCTATGTTGTTGATGTTAATTTTATTAAAAACTATAATGGAATTTTTGAAGGCAAGGTAAAAAGTGTAACCATACCTCGAGAAAGAGCTATTGATATAGATAATTTAATGGATTTTAAAATTGCAGAGTGCCTGTTAAAACAAAAAAAGGAGTTCATAAAATGAAAGCAATTTCAGAGTTGATGAGCTTAAGGGGTAGAACTGCACTAATTACAGGCGCTACTGGTGGAATTGGACAAGAGATTGCACTCACAATTGCGGAATTAGGTGGGAGCTTGATATTAGTAGATCAGCCTGATTCCAATTATGATCAGATGAAGCAAACTATAACTCATAACTGGAATGTAGATGTTGAGTGTATAGATTGTGATTTAGAGTATGAGAATTCAAGGCTAGAACTTATAAAATCTGTAATTAAAAGCAATGTAAATTTAGATATATTAATTAACAATGCTGCTTTTGTTGGAGAATCTAATCTTAAGGGTTGGGTTGAAAATTTTGAAAACCAAAGTTTAGAGACATGGAGGCGAGCAATGGAAGTCAATCTTACTGCGCCCTTCCATTTATCGCAAGCATTTACTCCTTTATTGAAAAAAAGTGGTAATGGGTCTATCATTAATATTGCATCAATTTATGGAGTTAATGCTCCAGACTACTCATTGTACGTAGGTACCAATATGGGCAATCCTGCCGGATATTCAGTATCTAAAGGTGGATTAATTCAGTTAACTAGATGGCTTGCCACTACAATAGCTCCAGAGATACGTGTAAATGCCATCTCTCCAGGAGGAGTGTGGCGTAACCAGTCCAAGAAGTTTGTTGAACGTTACGAGTCTAGGACGCCTTTAGCACGGATGGCAACTGAAGAAGATTTTAAAGGGGTTATTGCGTATTTATCTAGTGATTTATCTGCATATGTCACGGGCCAAAATATAGTAGTTGATGGAGGGTGGACGGTATGGTAGGAAGGGTATATCAAATCTTGTTTAAATTATTTAGAAATAAGCTTCTAAAGATATCTTGACCCTTGGTAATTTTTCATAGGCATTACTGTATAAAATAAATCTAATTTTATTAAATGAAAAATGTTAATAATAAAAAATATATAGACACCATAAAGAGTCTTCCCAGTGGCTCTATTTGGCTATTGTGCAATATAAAAATACAGAATGAATTTATATATGGAGGCGCTAAAGAAAAGGATATTGGAAGATTTTATTGTGGTCCAAGAATATATCTATATTCATTATTAAAAATTTTATTTTATTATATCAAACAGTATTTCATTTTAAGAGTGAAGCCTTACTTAAAGGATGCGCCTTTTATTTTAAAAGTGTCTAGAGGATATGATCATAAAAATATTTTAAAAACACTGAAACTAAGTGAAGAAGAGACAATTTTAGTTAATGTGTTCAACTTTAATGATTTAATGAAACTTGAGAAAGTTTCATTAAACTCACTTATTAAAAACCTTATTTATTTAGTTAAATGTTTAAATACTATAAAGATTTCCCCATCGCTCCCTAGTAATGTAATAAAAATCACTATTAATGAGGGTTATAAAAATCTTGCCACTTATGCTTATTTACTCTCTTTTTTTGCTAAATTTAAGGAAAATAATGAAGAAAGTGCTATTTATTCTGGCGGAGGGTGGATTGCGTCACATATAGCAATTTTTGTTGGCATAAGGTGTTCTTTTATGTACCACGGACTGATGGGGTTAGTCTATATAGCACTAATGCCAAAATTTAACACTATTTATGTTTATAGTGAGGATGAAAAAAAATATTTGAGATCGACAGGTATATTGTCAAATATTATAATTTACCCATTTCGAAAATTACATTCAAGAAATAAATTGGTGGTTATATTTTCTAGAGAAGAGGGCGAGGGTATAGATTATAAGACATTAGAGTCCATTGTCGGTCTTTTTAAACATTTTGGTTATCATGTTCATCTAAGGGGCCATCCTAGAGTTCCTATGAGTAAAGGATTAATAGAATGGTGTAATAATAATGGATTGACTATTATTGCAAATGATATCAATCAGAATGGATCCTCAATTATTGAAAAAATAGAGCCAAGTTTTGTTATTGGCATCTTAAGTACAGTTCTTTGTGAGTCATTAAATATGGGGGTAATACCGATTAATGCTTGGGGGAATAAAGCTATAGGACTTATTCAGAATATGAATGATGGACCTTATAATTTTGACAAGAGATGTTTTTCTTGGGAGACCGAAAAAAGAACCATAGATGACATACTTCTAGAAAGGATTGGTTACAATGAGGCGTTACATACCTTGAATAGTAGATAGGTTTAACAGGGATAGCTAAAAAAATACTGAAAAGATAGATATAATGGTTTATCATATTTTTTGCTATAAGAGGTGCTTCAGAGTGTAACATGACTTGAATTTGTCATGGAGCGGACTCAACACAAGGACTCGAAAAACACGAGGTGGGAAACAGTCTGTTGAGTTATTTTTAGGAAAAGCAGTTGATTTATTAACAGCTTAGAAATAATTGCACTTATTGTGCGAATTCAAGTAAATTATAGTCATGATAGAACTGTTTTTAAAAAAAACTAAATTTATTAGTGCTGGATACGATTTAGAAAAAAGTATTATGAGTGTAACTTTATGACATTCAAATTTAGTAAAAAGGAGTAGAACTAACAAATGAAAGCAGTTATATTGGCGGGTGGTTTAGGAACAAGAATTAGTGAAGAGACTGACAATATTCCAAAACCAATGATTAAAATTGGCCATAAACCAATTCTTTGGCATATTATGAAAATGTACTCATTCCACGGTATAACAGACTTTATTATTTGTTGTGGCTATAAAGGGTATGTAATAAAAGAGTATTTTTCAAATTATTTTTTACATATGTCTGACGTAACTTTTTGTATGAAAAAAAATCAAATGAAAGTTCATCAGAAACGCGCCGAGCCATGGACTATTACATTAGTTGATACTGGTGAAAGAACAATGACAGGCGGTAGAATAAAACGTATAGAGGAATATGTAAAAAATGAAGATAGTTTTTGCCTTACTTATGGTGATGGTGTAAGTAATGTTAATATTACTGAGCTTATTAATTTTCATAAACAACAACAGACACTTGCGACGCTAACTGCTGTTTACCCTCCAGGACGTTTTGGAGCTCTAGATATCTCTAATGGTAAAGTTGATTCTTTTAAAGAAAAACCACAAGGCGATGGTAATAGAATTAATGGGGGTTTTTTTGTTCTATCGCCTAAAGTGATTGATCTAATCAATAATGATTCGACAGTTTGGGAGTGTTATCCAATGCAAACACTAGCCCAACAAGGTGAAATGTCAGCATTTGAACATAATGATTTTTGGCAACCAATGGATACACTTCGTGATAAAAATCATCTTGAAGAGCTATGGGGAACTGGCGAGAGTCCTTGGAAAATATGGGAATAAGTGAGGTTTTTTGGAAGAATAAAAAAGTTCTAATTACTGGGCATACTGGCTTTAAAGGGGCTTGGTTGTCGCTCTGGTTACAAAATCTTGGTGCAGAGGTAATTGGTATCTCACTTGATTTGCCAACAACACCAAGTCTTTATGAGCAAGCTAATGTAGCAAAAGGAATGATAAGCCTAAGACAAGATATTCGTAAGGGTAAAAAGATTAAAGAAATCTTCCGGCAGTATCAGCCTGAAATTGTCTTTCATTTAGCGGCACAGACATTAGTTAGACACTCATATCGTGAACCTGTTGAAACATATGAGACTAATGTTATGGGTACTCTGCATATTTTAGAAGGTATACGTAGTATTGACTCTGTGCGTTCTGCAGTTATGGTTACTACAGATAAATGCTATCAGAATAAAGAGTGGGTATGGGGATATCGTGAAACTGATGCTCTTGGAGGTCATGACCCCTATAGTAGTAGCAAGGGGGCTGCAGAATTATTAATCTCTTCATATAGAGACAGCTATTTTCCACAAGACAAATATAGTAAACACAAGGTGGCTATTGCATCAGTTCGAGCTGGTAATGTTATTGGTGGCGGTGATTGGGCAGATGATCGACTTATTCCAGATATTATTCGCGCTTTCCAGAATAATGAAAAAGTTGTTATTCGTAATCCAAAGTCAACCCGACCATGGCAGCATGTATTGGAGCCTTTGTCTGGTTATTTGGAGTTATCTGAACAGCTTTATAAAGAAGGTCATAAGTTTGCAGAAGCATGGAATTTCGGGCCAATTGATGAAGGCGAGCGTTCTGTAGAATGGATTTTAGAAAAGTTGGTTGAGTTATGGGGCAATGGCGCTCGCTGGATTAATGATGACACTAATCACCCTCATGAAGCAAATTATCTTAAATTAGATTGCTCTAAAGCAAGCAATAAACTTAAATGGCATCCAAAATGGGATTTATGTCAAACACTTTCTAAAATTGTCGAGTGGCACAAGTTAGATTGTTCAGGTAATAAATGCAGGGATTTGTGTTTAGAGCAGATTAATGAATATATGAATACAAAATACAATGGCGAATAAAGAAAAGTTGAGAGAGGAGATATTGCAACTAGTTGAACAATATGGGGCACTTAGCCCAGATATTTCATCTTTTAGAAAAGGTGAATCAACGATACCTCCTTCTGGGAAGGTAATCGGTAGTGGCGAATTAAGAATGATGACAGATGCTATTCTTGATGGTTGGTTAACTGCTGGACGCTTTAATGAGGAATTTGAAAAAAAACTTGGAG
>Ga0233434_1003587_pt1 | contig 12518 bp, 10 predicted proteins | sample SI_122_August201_4_FD_182738 | JGI IMG/M metagenome (GOLD analysis project Ga0233434, IMG submission 182738) | Seawater microbial communities from Saanich Inlet, British Columbia, Canada - SI_122_August2016_120_MG | ecosystem: Environmental > Aquatic > Marine > Inlet | place: Canada: British... | reverse complement strand
GGAGCGGCGCCGTCAATGCCTGGTTCGAGGAACACCTACGCCGTCACGGCGTGAAGTGACCGTCCGGGAGCCGTCAACAACTCGGGCCATTTTGGGGCACGACCAAATAGGGCTTGAACTTTGGGGCGGTGTTGAGTCTTTTGCGGGGCCGCTGATGATAAAAAAAACTGGAGCCTTCACGCTGATAGAGTTGCTGGTGGTCATCGCGATCATTGCGATTTTGGCTGCGATGCTGCTGCCGGCGTTGGCGTCCACAAAGAAAACGGCCCAACGCGCGGCTTGTTCCAGTCAACTTCTCCAGCAATCCTTGGCCACACTTCTTTACGTCGATGACAACGAAGACGGACTGCCTTCCCATAAAGGCGGCCCCGTGTTGTCCTATTATTCTTGGGGAGGCAAACGAGGAACGGAATACTTGGCCCAGGAACGGATGATTAATCCGTATGTCACAATTAACCGAAAGGTCAAACAAGACGACAACGAGGGAGTCTTCCGAATTTTCAAATGCCCGAGGGATGACGGAGCCACACCGGGCCGGTGGGGTGCCAAGCGCAAACCCAGCTTATTTGACACATTCGGTAACAGTTATTTTTACAACAGTGGCGGCAACTCCAATGGATCCAACGGACTCCACGGCAAAAAGATGAGTCAGATTCGCGCACCGTCTCAGGTCATTTTAGCCAACGACTATTCGGTCTGCGCCTACGGATGGCAACAGGAGGTTCCGGGACCCACTAACAAACCCTTTCAATACAGCCTTTGGCATCACGATTCCGAACCCGGGTGGGGTAACGTGGCTTTTCTCGATAACCACATTGATTATTTTCGAGCCGCATACGACAAACCGGATTTTCAAAATGGACCGAACTGGACCTTCTTGTTCGATGGACCGCGAAGACCGTCGAATTAGCCTGGGTGCAAACAGTATGATGTAACAATTCCCATGAAGACTAAAATGAAACCCCAAAGGCCGGCGGCATTTACGTTGATCGAACTGCTGGTAGTCATTGCGATCATTGCGATCCTGGCCGCCATGCTGCTGCCGGCATTGGCCAAGGCCAAGTCCAAGGCGCACGAGGCGTACTGCGTCAACAACAACAAGCAGATCCTCCTCGCCGGCAAAATGTACACTTCCGACAACGAAGACAAAAACGTCGTGATCTTCGTCCACCCGCCCTTTTCAAAAGTGTTCCACACTTGGTACGAGTTGCTTGATCCGTACCTGAACACGACCAACATCCTCGTTTGCCCATCGCGCAAGGGCAAACGCATCAAGACCACCCACGTCGGCGGCACGCCCTTCCCCTATCCCGTAGCGACCGACTACGCGATGAACCACGTGCTTGGAGGCGAGTTGAGCCACTGGGTCAATTATGTACACACCAAGGATTCCAGCGTGAAGAACCACTCGAAAGTGGTGTACCTCGTGGACTCCGGCGTGCAGGCCAACGCCAGCAAAAACCCGAGTGTCGATGTGAATTCAACCACCAAGCTCGGCGCGTTTATGATTGGCGATCCTGCCGTGATGATCAACGGCTCTGGTTGCCCTTCCTGCATGACCGGGCTTGGAAACCCGTGGTGGGGCGGCCCGCACCTGCGTCACGGCGGGCGCAGTGTCAACTCGCTCTCCGACGGTCATGTCGAGGCGATGAAACCGTTCTGGTTTTACGCAAGGACGCCTTGGCTCAACCCAGCCTTCGGCGGCCAGTAAGTCGTGTTCTGCGCTTGGCCAAGTGCAGCTTGAAGGAAGAAAAAATGGTGCGCTTGAAAGGACTCGAACCTTCATCCCTACCGCCCTGTCCCTTGACACAGCGCTTCGCGCCCAACTACAATAGTCCATGCAATGCTCCGACCTGAAGCCCACTACCCGGGCCAAAATCGAGGCAGCACTAGGCAGAAAAAATGAACCTCAAGAAACGTTATGTCCGAAATAAAGTTCATTTAGCCCTAATCTTCAGTTGCACTGTGGTGCAACTAGCCATTGCTCAGCCCGGTGTTTCTAGAATTATAACCGTAGAAGAAACCAAAAAGCTTAAGGCGATTAGAAACGAGATAGGGTCGATCAAGAACCTCGATACGCTTTACGAAGATCGGAAACACAACAACGGGCTGCCTTATCACTTCTATGTCCCGAAACATCTCAAGGCCGGTGTGAAGTATCCGCTGGTGACTTTTCTTCACGGCTATACTGATCTTACGATCGATACGCACAAAGGTTTCCCCAAGGGGGTGTGGTCGCTGCCAAAGATTCAAAAAGCCCACCCGCACATTCTTTTCGTGCCTCGTAATCGGAAGAAAGAGGACAATTGGTCGAGCGACGAATATCGAACGATGACCATCAACGCCCTTGATGACATGGTCGCTGAACTGAATGATAATCCAAATACCGCTAACGTAGACGTGGATCGGCTCTACCTGACCGGTTTTTCTCGAGGAGGCCAGGGTACGTGGAATTTTATCCGCGCATTTCCAAACAAGTTTGCAGCCGCTGCTCCACTATCTGGCTACTTCCACGGCCCGCAAAATGCTGAAGAAGCAAAAGCCATCAAGCAAATCCCCATTTGGATTTTCAACGGGGATGGCGATAAAGGGGTCAAAGGCTCACGCATCAGCTTCAAAGCCCTAAAGGATGCAGGTGCCGCCGACGTCAGGTATCACGAATACAAATCACAAGGTCATGTTATTGACGACTTCGCGTACTTCACAGATGGGTTTATGGAGTGGATGTTCTCTCAGAAGCGAAAGAAATGAAACACCTCCTACTCACAAAAATCGCAGCCGTGCTGCTGGTGGTGGGGCACAGTTGTTTCCAGATATTTTCACTTACAATATAAACAATTATTCTATGATGAAAGTATTAGCCATTTTGTTTGTTAGCGTCGTCGGTTGCCTGAAAAATTATGCTGAAATAAAACCCTTAATCAGTTTGAAGGTTGAGCAACTGAATTCTGGCAAAAAGCATCATTTTTTTGGCTACATCGGCCAATGCCAGACGATTCCGTGGAACGCCAGTGGACGATATGTGCTGGGCCTTGAAATAGACAGAATCGATCGCATGCCGAACCCTGATGAGGCCTCTACTGTGTTTGTCATTGATACCGACCAGAACAACAAGATTGTACGGTTAGACAAAACACACGCATGCAATCCCCAGCAGGGCACCATGTTTTATTGGAACCCGTTGAAAGCTGAAACACAGTTCTTTTTTAACGACCGAGATGTCAAGACGGGCAAATTATTTACCGTCCTGTACGACCTTGAAAAGAAAAAGCGTGTGCACGAGTACAGATACGATGATTCCCCCATCGGCAATGGTGGCGTCGCCGCTGATGGATCAGCTTTTCTTGCCATAAAATATGGCCGTTTGGCACGCCTACGATTGGTGACTGGTTATCCAGAAGCACTGGATTGGTCCAGAGACGAAATAGCACCAAAAAACGACAGGAAGAAACAGTATGAGAAACACACGTAAAAAAGAGCTATCACGCCGGTCATTCATCAAAATCGGTACCACCGCGGCCACTGTTTTTTCCATCGTTCCCGGGCATGTGGTCGGGGCGAACGGAAAGACTCCGCCCAGTGAAAAGTTGAACATTGCCGGCATCGGCATCGGCGGGATGGGGCGGGGCAACATCGGAGCCTGCAAAGGGGAAAATGTCGTCGCCCTGTGTGATGTCGACAGCGCGTACGCGGGAAAAACGTTTAAAGCCCATCCCAACGCAGCCACGTATGTCGACTATCGGCTAATGCTTGAAAAACAGAAGGATATCGACGCGGTCGTGATCGCGACTCCGGATCATACCCATGCAGTCATCACCATGGCGGCCATCGAGATGGGCAAGCATGTCTACTGCCAGAAACCGCTGACCCACACCGTCGAGGAAGCGCGCAAGATTACTGCTGCGGCACGCGCGTCCAAGGTTCAGACCCAGATGGGCAATCAAGGGCATTCCTCGGATGCCATCCGTGTCGTCCGCGAGTGGGTTCAGTCCGGTTCCATCGGCGATGTCAAAGAAGTGCACGCCTGGACCGATCGTCCGGACGACGGCCCCTGGTACGCCAACTTTGGCGCTCGAGATTTACCCTCGGACTTTCCTGCTGTACCCGACAGTCTCAACTGGGACCTCTGGCTCGGCCCGACGCAGGATCGGAAGTTCAGTCCAGCCTATCATCCGTTCAAGTGGCGGGCCTGGTTGGATTTCGGAACTGGCGCGCTGGGCGATATGGGTTGTCACATTCTGGATCCCGCATGCTGGGCGCTGGACCTCATGAATCCCAGCAGCATCACCGCTGAAGTCAAACACCACAAACCTGAATTAGCCGGTAAGGCCCACCCCATAGCGGCCACCGTAACCTACGAGTTTCCTCAACGTGGAACACTCTGCCCGATGAAGCTGGTCTGGCATGATGGGGTCTACACGGTTCCCCGCCCACCCATGCTGGAGGAAGGTCGAAAACTACCGGCAAGCGGTGCGGTGATCTACGGCGAGAAGGAAACTATTTTGCACGGTTCTCACGGAGCGGGTGGGGCTCGCCTCATTCCGGAAATCCGGATGAAAGGTTTCGTCCGCCCCGAGAAAACGATTCCGCGCGTTAGGGGCGGACACATGGGCGATTGGCTTCGCGCCTGCAAGGATGGCAATCCCGCCAGCTCCAACTTTGCCGACTACGGCGGACAGCTCACTCAAATGGTGCTGCTCGGCGTAGCCGCCCAGCGAACGCCCGGGGTGAAGCTGAACTGGAACGCGGAGAAATTCGAATTCGATCACGCAGATGCCAACGAATTTCTTCACACGCCCTATCGAAAAGGTTGGTTGCTGTGAGGGTTCCGAACTCGGCTGCTTCGGCGGAGAGATCGACAGGCAAAATGCGATCTGTCTTAATGGGCCAGACCGCCGATCTCGGAAAACTAGGATTTAGAGAAAAGGTGTCAGAATAGAGAGCTCCTTTTGAGTTAAAGAAGGGCGAAACACTGCAATTAAATATTTTCATTGATAAGGCTATTATTGAAGTATTTGTCAACGGAAGACAGTGTATGACTCAAGTTGTTTATCCTGAAACTGAAAATAGTAATGAGGTGAAAATCTTTAGTGGAGATGAGCAGATTAAAGTAGACAGCGTGGACGTGTGGAAGATGGCGACTACTAATTTTTATTAAATAAATTCCGTATATATCTTATGATGCACTGCCTGTTTCCCCAATTCTCCTGTTTCCGTAGTTTACGGCCTCTCACTTGGATCGGTCTTGCCTTGTTTTCAGGCAATGTGCTTCTTGCAGAACCCTTCGATCAGAAGCTCTATGATACCAAAGCCCGCACCTATTCGCCGGAAGAAAGCATGGCGATGATGGAGCTCCAGGAGGGCTATCGCGTCGAGCTTGTGGCCGCTGAACCGATGGTGCAGGAACCAGCAGCGATTGCATTCGATGGCGATGGAAAACTCTACGTGGCGGAGTTGAACACCTACATGCAGGAAATCGATGGCAAGAACCAGCACAACCCGATCTGTCGTGTTGTGCTCCTTGAGGATACCGATGACGACGGCCGCATGGACAAACGCTCGGTGTTCGTGGATGGGTTGAAGCTGCCGCGAATGATCCAGCCGATTGATGATCGGGTATTGATTCGTGAAACGGATACCTTTGACCTGCACAGCTATCGAGACACGGACGGCGATGGCATCGCCGATGAGAAGAAACTGGTCTACGAAGGGGGCAAGCGCGGGGGTAACCTTGAGCACCAGCCCAGTGGACTCGAGTGGAACATCGACAACTGGATGTATGTGACCTACACCGCCAAGCGTTACCGCTGGGCAGGGGACAAGGTGATCGCTGAAGATATTCCCGGTGGTTCTGGTCAATGGGGCGTGACGCATGATGACGTCGGGCGCAATTTTTTCTGCACGGCAGGTGGGGAGAACCCGGCAATGCATTTTCAACGACCGCTCGTCTACGGCAAAATTTCTCTCCCCGGTGAGCAGGTGAATGGTTTTCGCGAAGTGTTCCCGCTAGTACAGATTCCCGACGTGCAGGGTGGCAAGGGACGATTCCGTGCCGACAGTCTGACGCTCAATAATTTCACCGGCTGCGCAGGTCAGCACATTTTTCGTGGAGATCGCCTGCCCGAAGATTTCTACGGCGACTACATCATTCCAGAACCGGTCGGGCGGCTGGTGCGTCGTGCAAAGGTTGTGAATGAGAATGGTAAATTGGTAGTGCACAATGCCACGCCAGGCACAGAATTCCTGCGCAGCCGCGATGCCAACTTTCGGCCCGTCAATGCCAAGACGGGGCCGGACGGGTGCCTTTACCTTTGTGACATGTACCGCGGGATCATTCAGGAGGGCAACTGGGTGCGCCCCGGTTCGTACCTTCGGCCGATCGTCGAAAACTACGGGCTGGATAAGAACATTCAGCGCGGACGGATCTATCGCATCGTCCATGAATCAACCGAGCGCCGAAAGAAACCACAGATGCTCAAGGCGCCGACCTCAGAACTGGTCGACACGCTTTCTCACCCGAATGGCTGGTGGCGGGACATGGCTCAGAAGTTGATCGTCGTGCGTCAGGATAGGGGTGCTGTTCCTGCGCTCAAAAGCCTGGCCGAGAGTGGCGGGAGCCCGTTAGGCAGGCTACATGCGTTGTGGACGCTGGAGGGACTCGGAGTTTTCGATACAGATCTGATCGTTAAAAAAATGCGAGACACAGATGCCCGTGTCCGTGCGGCGGTGGTACGACTTTGCGAACCCGAACTGCTGAAGAGGAATACAGCATTGCTCACTGCAATCAAACCGCTTGCTTCTGATGCCGACATCGATGTCGCGATTCAAGTCGTGTTGTCGATGGCCTACACGGGAGTCGAAGGCGGCGATGAATTGGTGGAGGCAGCCAATGCGGGCCATCCCGATAGCGAAGCAATGAGCCGCATCACCGAGATCGGGCATGCCCGGATGGTCGATGCCAAACGCCGTCAGGAGAAGAGCAAATTCGCGGCCCAGGGTGAGGTGAATTTCCAGACCGTTTGCGTTGCCTGCCACGGAGCGAACGGCAAAGGCACTTCCGCTCCCGGTTTGGATGGAGTAATGCTCGGAGCCCCACTCGTGGGTTCGCCTCGCGTTCTCGGACGGAAAACCATCCCCATCAAGATCCTGCTCAAAGGGATGCATGGCGAGCTGGATGGCAAGTCGTATCCTGGCCCAATGTTGCCGCTCGAATCCTATGATGATGAATGGCTGGGCTCGGTGCTGACCTATGTACGCAGTGCATGGGGAAACAAGGGCAAGTCCGTCAGTAAGGATGACGTCGCAGCGGTTCGTGCAGCCATCGCCGATCGCAAGGAAATGTTCCTGTCATCAGAGATCTTGGCCATGGCTCCGATTCCTGCAGCCGAGATGGCAAAGTGGGAACTGACCGCCAGTCACCAGAGCAAAGGATGCGATCAGGCCATCGATAACAATCCGAGAACACGATGGGACACTGGTCGTGCGCAGCGGAAGGGCATGTGGTTCTCCTTTGATATGAAGGAGTCTCGCGAACTCACCGGGATCACGTTGCGCTGCGAGGGTTCACCCGCCGATTATCCGCGCCGCTACACGCTGGAAGTTTCCGATGATGGCGAGCAATGGAAGCAGGTGGTCAGTCCTCAGAAAGGAAATTCACCCGTCACCGACATCCTGCTCCCGGCAACAAAGACGCGTTTTGTCCGCATCAACCAGATTGGGCTGGCGGATGGCAAGCACTGGTCGATCCATCAGCTCGATGTCTATGCCAAGGCTGAGCGCTGATTCTTCGCAAGTCCGTCCAGACAAAACCAAGAGGAGACCCGCGAGAAAATGCAAAACATTTTATTACGAAAAGCAGTCCTAACCACAACGATCGCCGACTTCCTCCGCAAACATGGCGGCAAGACGGGTGAAGAATTGAAAGCTGAAATGAAAGCTCAATTAAGACGGGCATTCACGCTCATTGAGTTACTGGTGGTGATCGTCCATTGCCATTTTGGCAAATATGCTGTTACCTGCACTCGCGCCCGCCGAGAGGGCCTCTCTCCCTCCAAATTGACTGCAACGTGAAAGCCTCATTTGTTTTTCCGGCAACCATGCAAAGCTTGGCCAAGCGGTTGGCTTGTTTCGCGTTTTTGTTCCTTGTGCTTACACCAGTTTCTGCCGAGGAAAATTGGTGGCAGTTCCGTGGGCCAAGCGGCGACGGGCACACGAAGTCCACCGGCCTGCCTCTGAGGTGGTCGGAGTCGCAGAATGTGACTTGGAAAACGGCCATTCACAATCGAGGTTGGTCGTCACCGGTGATCTGGGGTAGTCAGGTATGGTTGACCACGGCAACGGCCAAAGGCCGTAAGCTGTTCGCGATTTGCGTGGACAAGGACAACGGGAAGATTCTTCACGATCTGCATTTGTTCGACGTGGCCAAGCCGATGCGGATCACGAAGGACAACACCTACGCGACGCCTACGCCGGTGATCAGTGAGGGCCGGGTGATTCTTCATTTTGGAACCTACGGCACGGCCTGTCTGGACACTGCCACTGGCAGGGTGTTGTGGACTCGGCGCGACTTAAACTGCGACCACGAGGCGGGCGCTGGGCCGGCCAGTTCGCCGACTCTCGTTGATGGCAATTTGGTGGTGCATGTGGACGGGCGTGACGTGCAGTACATCATCGCTCTCGACAAGGTCACCGGGAAGACGGTCTGGAAAACACCGCGGTCCCTCGAGTATTCCACATTTCCCATCAATCATCGCAAGGCGTACTGCATGCCGGCGTTGGCGCCGCGCGGTGAGGGCACACAGCTTGTCAGCCCAGCAGGACGCGGCCTGTACGCCTACGACCCGGAAACCGGCAAGGAACTGTGGCACGTGCGGCATCGAGGCTGGTCGGTGGCACCGCGTCCGGTGTCCGGTCACGGGATGGTGTTTGCCACAGTGGATCGCGATCGGCCGGAGCTATGGGCTATTCGTCTCGATGGAAACGGCGATGTGACCGACTCACACATTCAATGGAAGTCAATCCGCAGCATGCCGCAACGTTGTTCGCCGTTGCTGGTAGATGACTTGTTGTTTGTCGTGAACCGCGGCGGCATCGCGACCTGCCTTGAGGCGAGAACCGGAAAGGTCGTCTGGAAGGAACGTATGAAGGGCGCGTACTCGGCGTCGCCCATCTACGCAGAGGGGCGAATTTACCTGTTTAACGAGGAAGGGCTTGCCACAATCATCCGGCCAACTCGCAAACTTGAGGTCATCGCCAGTAATGCTCTGGCTAGGCAGCCGTTCATGGCGACGCCCGCCGTCGATGGCGATGCTTTCATCATGCGCACGGGCGGGCATTTGTATCGCATCGAGGCGCAGCGGTAGAACTCGATGACCTGCGGCAAGACGGGTGAAGAATTGAAAGCTGAAGGCAAATGAAACACATACTAATCCTAGTCCTTAGTGCGCTCTTGATTCATATCGATTGCTACCAGGCTGCTGAACCAGATGAGCCCATTCTTGTCTGGCCGGGTAAAGCACCTGATGAACCGGCATGGATTGCTCAAAAGAAGGCTGAGGCTGTTACTGGCTCTGATAATGTCATTCGAATTCCCTATGTGGACACTCCAGAGCTTCTGCATTTTCCAGTAACAAAAAGTAAGTCTGCGGGAACCTGTGTCATCATTTGTCCGGGTGGAGGCTATGGAAAGCTCGCATGGAACAAGGAAGGCACTGAGGTCGCGGCTTGGCTCAATAGTCTTGGCATTGATGCGGTAGTACTAAAATACCGTGTGCCACGTCGGGACAACAAGAAGCCGCACCCTTGGCCCTTACAGGATTTACAACGTTCGATCCGACTGGTTCGCTCCAATGCTAACGAATGGAATATTGATCCCAAGAGGATTGGCGTAATGGGTTTCAGCGCAGGGGGGCACCTCGCTGTCATGTCCACCTCCTATCAGGATGTTGATTCCTATAAACCGATTGATGGAATTGATAAGCTCGGTATGCACCCCAACTTCATGGCGCTGATCTATCCGGCCTATCTCGGGAATGCGAAAAGGGATTCATCAACGCTTGATCCGCTGGTGAAGGTCAATGCCAAGACGGCTCCAACATTTATTGCCATTACCCATGACGATTCTGACCGGGCAATTTTTGCTGCTCTTTATTATTCCGAGCTTAAACGTCACAACGTGGCTGCAGAGTTGCACATCTACGCCAAGGGGGGGCATGGCTATGGTTTGCGGCCAAGTAAGAATCCGGTCTCCTCATGGCCTGCACGCTTGGAAGATTGGTTACGCTCAAGCGGTTGGTTACACTTTGACAAATAACAGGCAAACACGGCGGCAAGACGGGTGAAGAATTCAAAGCTGAAGGGAAATAGCGGCCCAAGTTTTTGATTCCAGATCATTCGATTAGAAAGATTTTCTAGGTTCACACCTTAATTTCGTGTAAATAACAGATCGCCTCGGCAGATTTCTGGAAAATGCATTCCTACCCTCAATTTCAGACCGTCATGAATCGACGCCGGTTCATGCATCAGACTGGTACAGCAATCGGAATTTCGGGTCTCACTCTATCCAGAATCCAGGCAACATCAGCGAACAATAAACTCAACATTGCGGCGATTGGCGTTGGAGGCATGGGATCAGGGAATATACAAAAGTGCTCCAATGAAAATATTGTGGCCCTGTGTGATGTAGACTTTAAGCGGGGTGCCAAGACTTTTCAAAAATTCCCTAAAGCCAGAAGGTTTAAGGATTTTCGGGTAATGTTTGACAAGATGGAGAAAGAGATCGACGCGGTGATTGTGGCTACTCCCGACCACACGCACGCTGTTGCCTCAATGGAAGCCATACGTAGAGGAAAACATGTCTACACACAGAAGCCGCTGACTCACAGCATCTGGGAGGCCCGCCAATTGGACGAAGCCGCTCGTCAGTATCGAGTGGCGACTCAGATGGGCAATCAGGGGCACTCTTCAGAGGGTTCGAGACTTACAGTGGAATGGATTCGGGCTGGAGTTATTGGGGAAGTGCGTGAAGTGCACTGCTGGAGTGATCGACCTCTACGCGGCACGCGGTTTGAAAGGAAATTATATTGGCCTCAGGGAGTGGCGCAGCGACCTAAAAGAAAACAGTCCGTTCCCGAGACTCTGGATTGGGATCTTTGGATAGGTCCTGCTCCATATCGTGATTACAGCCCAGATTATGTCCCTTTTAATTGGCGAGGTTGGTGGGACTTCGGCACTGGCGCCTTGGGAGACATGGGGTGTCATATTATCGATCATCCCTATTGGGCTCTCAAACTGGGTTATCCTAAAAGTATTGAAGCTAGTAGCACCCATATTCATGCTGAGACAGCTCCTCTAGCTTCTTTGGTTACCTACCACTTCCCGTCTCGAGGAACGCTCCCTCCCGTAAAAATGATATGGTACGATGGAGGCATCAAACCACCGCGTCCCGAAGAACTTGAACCGGAAGAGGAGTGGCCGGTCGATGGAGTGCTATACGTTGGGAGCAAAGGTAAGATCATGCATAAATCCCACGGCGGTATGCCAACCTTGCTACCATTATCGCGTATGCGTGACTTCCAGCAACCGGATAAAACACTTACTCGTGTCAAGGGTTCACATGAACAGAATTGGGTGGATGCATGTAAGGGGGGTGAAAAGGCCTGTTCTCACTTCGATTATTCCGGCCCCTTGACCGAGGTGGTTTTATTGGGTAATTTAGCCATTCGTACTGAAGGACTTCTTCTTTGGGATGGTCCCAACATGCGAGTTACCAACAACAAATCAGCAAACCGTTTTGTCCAGCGTGAATATCGTCAGGGATGGGCGCTTTAGTCTATTTAGTCTAGAGTGCAGAAAGAAAACTTTTAGACAAAGTGATCATCCTTAAGCATTGCGGTTTAACCGTCAACCTCCTCCGCAAACACAGCGGCAGGACCAAGCAGGAACTGGAAGCTGCGCTAGCAACTAAACCAACCCGCTCCACCACTTGAACGCGGCATGATTGTTGTTCGGCGGCAAGAGTTAAATCGACATTTTTTTTCTGACCGCTTGACGGTGAATTGGCATTCCCGTCTCATTGGGTTGTTATGATCAAGCTCGACCATATTGCCGTTGGGGTGTCGAACCTTGACGCTGCTATAGACTTTTATGAGCAGAAAATCGGGCTGAAATTTCTGTTCAAAAAAGTGGACGAGGCCCACGGTGAAGCCTTCGCCTATCTCGAGATGAAGGGGGCGCGCCTCGAGTTACTCCAGTCGCTGCGTTTGCCCAAGAGCCGCGCCGCCGATGATCACTCGTTTTGTCCGCACATGGCATTTGCGTCTAATGACATTCACGCCACCGAGCAGGATCTGCGTGGAAAACAAGTGATTCTCCTGAAGGGGCCGATGGAGATCCCCGGGATGGTTCGCTGGCTGTACGCCGCAGACCCGGACGGCAATGTGCTGGAGTTTGTTCAGTGGCTACAACAGGAGAAACCGATCAATCAGACTTGAATTGATTTATCTACAGGATGCCGTGGG
>Ga0233434_1003581_pt1 | contig 12542 bp, 12 predicted proteins | sample SI_122_August201_4_FD_182738 | JGI IMG/M metagenome (GOLD analysis project Ga0233434, IMG submission 182738) | Seawater microbial communities from Saanich Inlet, British Columbia, Canada - SI_122_August2016_120_MG | ecosystem: Environmental > Aquatic > Marine > Inlet | place: Canada: British... | reverse complement strand
CGAGTTTGTCAATAAATTCAGCAATACTTGTACCAACCTGACTCGGTCAGCAAAGATAAATAACTCGTTTTCTTTCGATGGAGAAATTCTGATTGTTATTCCCCTTTTGTCGGCAAGAGGGCGAACCAGCATAACTGCTTCGTTCAATGTCCCCTCAAGAGAGAAATTTTGATTTTTAACCTCAAGTATTCCTGCTTCAATTCTTGAGAGATCAAGAACATCATTAACAAGGCTTAGAAGGTGATTTCCCGCATTGAGTATCTGCTTTGTATTGCTTTTCTGTATAGCCGACAGGTTCTCTTCGCTATTGAAATCCAGTAACTGGCCGAACCCCAGGATTGCATTTAAAGGTGTGCGGAGCTCATGGCTCATTCGGGACAGAAATTCGGTTTTGGCTTGATTGGCGGTTTCTGCATCATGTTTAGCACTTAAAATTTCTTCTTCATATCCCTGATATTCAATGGCAATTCCAGCAATGTGACAGGCGGATTTTAACAATTCCAAGCATTCTTCCGAAGGTTCGCGGACCTCTTTATAATAGGATGCAAAAATCCCAACAATTTTTCCTTTAGAGTTTTTGATTGGATAAGACCAGCAAGCTTTAAGATCAAATGCAAGCGCAACATCCTTATATTCACTCCATAACGAGTCATTGGCTATATCTTTTACGATTGTAATTTCGCCCTTATATGCAGCCGTACCGCAGGAACCAACTTGTGGTCCTATTTGTATTCCGTGAATTGCTTCACTATAAGCTTGAGGAAGGTCCGGAGCAGACCCGGTGTGTAGTTTTTCTCCAGTTTTATCGAGCAAAAGTATGGAGCAAAACATTTCACTGGATTGCTGTTGGACAAGAAAAACCAGGTTGTCCAGAACCTTCTGGAAGGAATGATCGACTGCTAGCATTTCCAGAATATGGTTGTATCCATCTAACAGTTGATTATTTTTGGTCAGCAAATTTTCAAACCGTTTCCGCTCGGCTAATTCTGTTTGAAGGTCTGCCGTTCTTTTTAAAACCTGCTTTTTAAGAATACGATTTGAAATGATGATGGCTATAACAGCAAAAAGCCCCAAAACGGTGATAACGGGTATCACAATATCCTTGATTTTCAAAAAAGGAGATGTTTTCAATCCGACCCATTTTCGGTTTATTTTATTTCTCTGACTTTTGTGGATTTGGTCGATTCCTTTTTGGAGGATTTGGTTGAGCTCAGGCCAATCGTTTCGTGTGGCAAATCCCCATTTATATACGTAACCAGATTTTCCAGCTACCCGGAGGTTGCTGATTCCATCCTGTTCTATGTAATGGGTAGCCAAAGCAATGTTCGCGATCATGGCATCCACCATTCCAAAAGAAACTTTTTTCAGACCTGTGGAAATATCAGGGACTACATCCAATTTGATTTCAGAGTTATTTATGGAAAGGTGATCATGAATTCCATATCCCGAAATCACAGCTACCTTTATTCCCTTAAGATCTTTTATTGTGAGCGACTCATTGATATTTTCTCTAACAATGATTACGGCTGGTAGTTCAATAAAGGGTTTGGTGAACAACATGTATTCCAGGCGCTGTGGCGTGGGAGTGGCGGCTCCCCACATGTCAGTTTCACGAGCTTTGGCTTTTTCAATGACTTCTTCCCAGTTTTTATATTTTTGAATTTTAAATTTGATAGGCAGTTTTTTTTCCAACAAAGCAATATAATCGGCAGCGATGCCCTTATAGTTTCCTTTTGCATCGATATATTCTATGGGAAGAAAATCCGGATCTGGCGCCAGCTTGATTTCAGGGTGATCTTGTAGCCAAACTAGCTCTTCCTGAGTTAAATTCAAACCGAGTTGTGGTTTGAAACTCGTTTCCTGAGCCAAAAGAGCCTAGTCTGAAACTATGAGAGCAAATAGAAAAAAACATAAGCTCAACTTTATTAACTTAATTTTAAGTTTTAATTTACGCATAGCTCATAAGTTGCTGCGTTATATATACATGGGCTTTATTGCTTACCATGGTAGGTAAGCTTGTAATTAATTGGAAGTCTTTTTTTTACAATAGATTGTTGGGATTTCGGATATCTTGTTTTTCGTATTTGGTTTGGGTTTGTTTAATAGTAATGTGATTTCTGTTTAGATAATTTTAGCTTAATGAGCCCCGTATGTTTCAAGTTAAAGAGGTTTGGCGGAATGCCAAGTCCAATTTTTTCGGGATCTTTATGGAGGAGATGCTATTAGTTAGATAAAGTAATTACTCATGGGTATGACCAGACTATTGGGTAGGGGCATTGAAACTTACTTCGCCTGAGTCAAGGATATGTTGCTGGCTATCTGGGGTTTGCAGGATCAGTCGACCCTCTTGGTCGAGTCCTGTCGCTGTACCCGTCAGGGATTTCCCTTTTTGATAGACCGTCATAATTTTACCGAACATATCGGTTTTTTCGGTCCACTTTTGCAGCAAGGGGACTTTTTTTTCTTGCAGGAAGTTTTCATATTCACGTTCCAGGTTTTTAAGCAGGCTGAGAACGAGGTCGGCGCGATTGAGAGTATTCCCTGATTCGAGTTTGATCGAGGTGGCGATGTCCTTAATTTCTTCGGGAAAGGTGGATTGGTTGAGGTTGATTCCAATTCCCACGATAACGACAGGGGGAGTGTTGGGGATGCATTCGCATAAAATTCCCGCGAGTTTTTTTCCATTTAACAAGATGTCGTTTGGCCATTTGAGTTTTACCGGCACCGATGCCTGTTGCTGGATGGAGGATGCTGTTGCCACACCTGCCATTAAAGTGATGAGGGCCAATTTTTCGGGAGGTAGACGGGGCTTTAAAAGTATTGAGAGATAGAGACCTGTCCCAAGCTCAGAATGCCATGAGCGACCTTGTCGACCTCGTCCGTGGGTCTGGAGGTCGGCAATGATGACTGCACCCTCCGGCAGACTCAGGTTCCGCCGAATTTCCTCATTGGTTGAATCAATTTGCGATAGAACCTGTAAAGGACGACCTATTTTGGTCGTGGTGAGTTTGCTCTCAAGGGCTGAAATATCAATGTCGAAGGAGGAATTCAGGATAACACCTTGATTTGGAATGTTTGTTATAGAGCTCTGATTGCCCCATTGTAGGGTAAAATACTAGAAAATGATTGAAATGTTGTTTAAATATTGATAAAAAGCTTATTCCAAAAATGTTTTCACGAATGGTGAAATATGTTTTAGGAAACGGAAACCTTTTGAGAGGAGAGGGCTGGATGAAAAAGTTGTTAGTTTCAATTATATGGATTTCGCTGGTGTTGTTTTTGTCTTCCTGTTCAATGGAGTCAAAGTTTAATGGTGAAGGTCACCAGTACGCACCTGAGGGCGTTGAAAAGAAACATTAATCTGCTTTTGCAGATAGCAATAACCCTTTCTCACGCTCGTGAGGCTGTTATTGCCAGTGACCTTGCGTGGTAAGAGGTATTATTTTTTGGCGGGGAACGCTTGGGTTCCCTGCCTTTTTTTGTTCTCTATTTTGACTCCTTCCTTCCAAGTTCCCCCTGAAATATTTTTTCTTTCTTAAATTTTTGTTACCCGGGGCTAATCGCTTGACAGGCCCTGTAAAGTCAGTGCTACAATAGACAAAATTCAAAAGTGATTGAGGTTGCGGCCAGCTTATTGCTTTGCGCGACCCTGAAAAGGTGGAAGTTTGATATCCGGTGTCGGGTAGATCTCAAAACCCATCTTTTTCTTTTTGCTCAAGAACCAAGGAGAGAGGAGTCCATGGCGGAAGATAATGTTGTAACGGTAGAAGAAGTTCGAAGTGCTCAAGAGAGCTTGAAAAGTGGCATCAATTTGCATGAAAAGAAAAGTTATAAGGAAGCTATTGAGGAGTTTAAAAATTCTGCAATGACTCACCCTTTTGACTCAAAGCATGTTGATGAACTGGGGACGAAATTGAAGTCGGGTAGTTATAAACTTCAACAGGAAAGCATTGCTTATATGGGTTGCGCGGCGGTTCATCTCAACAAACTTATCCAAGGTCTTGAAGAAGGACAAAGTCAGGAAGTTCCGGTGGATGAATCATTAATGAGCGCATTTAAGGATTGGCAATGAGTGTAGAAAACCGGGAATTTCTCCAGGAAGTTATGCGCAACGAGATCAAAGACCGCAAAATTCCTATAAGTCTGGGAAAGACCTGTCCGGTGAAATGCACGTTTTGTTATGAGATGGATCATAGCTACCGCCAGACTTTTGATATGCCTCTCACCACACAAGAAGATTGGGATTTCATTTTAAATGAAATTATAGCCTTCCCGACTCGGACAACAGAGTCGTGGGTTTTGGGCGGCAATGAATATATGGAATGGACAGACCTTGCCCTGCACCCTAAGGCGATGGATTGGATTGAGGAGTTCCTGGAAAAGACAGATAAAAATATCATCATGTTCTCGGTGGGCTATTTTGACCCGAAGAGGATCAATCGTCTGGCAGAAAAGTATCCGGGGCGTATCAACTTTGAACTTTCGGTCATCACGTTGGGGTCTTATCGTAAGCAATTAATGCCGAAAGGGCCATCCGTCAATCAGGTTCTGGAGGTGCTCGATGGTCCCGCAGTGACTTCGGCCAATTTTTATTCATTTGGTCCCGGCACCATGTCTGAAGATGCAAAAACCATTGCAAAAATTAACAAGGATTGCCTGTTGTGGATGGGCACTCTGACGCCCTTAAAATATATCGATGAAAAAACCACGAATTTGATGCGGCAGGGAAAGCGGTTCCTCTCCGATGAGGCGCAAAAGATTTATGACATGAACTTAACCAATGTCCAGATGATCCATACAGAGTCGGACATCACTTCTTTTCTAAACCGGAACAAAATCATCAAAACCTTTGATTCTTGCGAATTGGATAAAAAGGACTGGGTCGTTATGGCGGGCAATGTTTACCGAGTCCTGCATATGTTTCGTCGGGGCCGGGCGCGTTTTCTTTACGTACCCAATGAGACTTTGGGGGGAGACTCAGATTGCACGACATTGCTTACTTTCAGCGATGTTGCCAAAAGGATAACTAATCAGAGGGTTGTTCATCTTCCTCGTGTGATTATGGAGAAATCTTCTAATGATGAGCGAGACATATCTGGTGTGTCCTTTGAGGATTTTAAAGAACGTTTCCCTCGAGTGAGGTTTAAGGTGCTCAAAAAAGTGAATTCTGATCTTTCAAATAAAAAGTTGTATGAAAAAGGATATTTGAAAAATTATGTTGAAGATTATCTGCGGAATCCTCTTTCGAAAAAGTTTGAGGCGGTTGCCCGCCCAAACTAGGAGACGCACTAATTTTTACGGCGGATATTTTAGATTGATTTTAAAAATAGAAAGGGAATGGGATGCAGTATCAGCTTAAAATTGTTTTCGTAGATAATCAGGAACTTATTCTTGATAAAACCCAAAAGCATGGCTTCAGTGATGATCTGGAACTGTTTGAGGTAACGACCTCCGATGAAATTTTTGTGATTCCTCTCAAACAGATCAAATATATATCCTGCGATGCCAAAATCTTCCAGCAATAGCCTGAACAGCTCGCCTTGTATCAGGAAAGTTTTTTAAAAACGGACACGGGCTTTTTTCATCCAGCTATTTTCATCGAAATTGCCTTGAAAGAACTTTTCAAAAAGGACTTCATTGTTCGTCAATGTTTCTCCGTCAATGATACTTGCCTCTTTCAGGGCAGGCTTTTCTTCTTGTTCGATGAGTTCTTCTGATGATGTGGTCGGTTCCAGTTTATATGTAGTGGGGTCTGAAGGTTTTTCATTGATCATTTGGTATAACTCATCAAGGCTTAAAAATAGATTTAGAACAGCTTTGTCATCCATTTGATTGAGCTTCTTAAATCGCGCAAGAATTTCCTGCACTTCTTTCGATGCTACGATGGCCTGCAAAATGGCATCATTCAAGTTCTCATACTCCTGATCTAAAAAGGCATCCGAATCCATATCTGCTTCTCCATGCGAGTTAATTAGGTATTGATGGTTACAATAGCAAGTCTGATGCCATTTCATTTTTCCAGATAAAAACATGTTTAGCCCTTTTAAACTGTCGGTTTATGTGACCTTTTGGAAGCGTCAAAATCCTTGCTTTAGGTGTGAGTTCTCAGGATTTGCCGAGTTTTTGTGGGGAATTTTGACGAGGGCTAGAGGGTAAAAGCATTTTAATTCTTTGTGATACGATCTTTGTATGACTTTTCTTTGCTAAGTTATCCCCATGTTGATATTATTTCTGGTCGCTGCTTTCTAAGGCAGGAGTTCTTCTCGGGTTGTATTGAGTCAGGCCATAGCTTATGATGAATATAAATGTAAATTATTTTAGGTGGGGTTTTTCATGTCAATTCTGGCGAAGAATTTAAAGACGATTCGCAAGGAACTGGGTTGTACCCAATCCGTCATGTCGGAAATTCTAAAAGTAGGTTTCCGTACTTTTGTTCGTTATGAAGCTGGCGCCAGGGATGCCCCTGTCTCAGTGTTGGTCAAGATTGCTCGGCTGGGTAATATATCCTTGGAGCAATTATTGACTTCCGAGATAGATAAGAATGATATTGCTCCTCTACAAAAGGTCAGCAAAAGCATCTCATCCACAGAAGTGAGTGTGGTTAATTTCAAGGAGGGATCAGTGGTTTTTAATAACCCTCCCCGTCAGGAAATTATTACCTTGGATGGAGATGAGAGAAAGATGCTGACGCTCTTTAGAAAGATGGGTTCCCACTTGCAAAAAGATTGTCTTATTTCCTTAGGGCAAATCGTGGAATCTGGTAAAACCACGAGTAAATTGCTGGGTAAAGCCGGAAAGGAGCAACGCGTCAGAAAGGAAAAAGAAGAGGGCCTTGAAAAATCTCCCCAGACCTCTGCAAGCCAACCTAAAGCCAAACGGAAACCCGGTAGAAAGAATCTGGATAAAAAAGCTTTGCAAGAAAAGATAGACAAGCTTAAAATGCTTACCCGAAGCATTAATAAAACCACGGTGAGATAATATTTAGTGAAATTTACTGGTGTCAGAAAGTCATGGCACGGTGTCGCCGGGTTGATTGTTCTTTCCGCGTTCCTTTTCCTTGAGTTTTATACCAACCTGTTTGAGCAAAGTGTCGGTTATTACTTAAAGTGGCAAAACCACAAAAGGCCCCAATTAGGTAGAATGTGGGAGCGGGACCGTCAATCCCTAGTCGCACAAGCCAAGATAAAATCTATTCGATCCTCGCTGGATCTTCAGGAAGAAACAGCCTTGGGAATTTCTTCCTTCAAGCATTTGTTTGAAGGAATATCTCCTGGGTTTCCTCTTGTAGTTTCCCGGGAAAAATTTCTCCAACTCTATTATGATTTTCCAGGGCAATGGTCGGAGCAGATTATTTCTTCCTATGACTTGGTTGACTTGGACTCGAAAAAAACTTGGGATCGGGTTTTTCTGAAACGATTTGGTCCATGGATTACCCTGCAATTCATTGATCGCCAGAATATTCCTATTCATGAATTATTTTTATCTGTAGACACGTTGTTTGAGGTGCAGGCAACGCGGACTGTTAAACGGGGAACCCTGGAAGATGCGGAGTTTATTGCAAACCGGATTTTCTCGATTTCAGAGTTTCTTCCTGTTTTAAAATCTCTCGACACAATCACTCAAAAAGCGGTTTTCCCAGAGCCTCGCTGGTTTTTGGGGAAGAATTATCATGTTACCCGAGTTGGTATTTCAGATTTTTCGGCTGGAGAACTTGCCCAGCACCTGCTGTTTGGGGTTGAGTACGATACCGATTATTACACCGGGGTTCTTCTGATTCCCGTTCCTATGGAATTGGCCAATAATATGATGTCGCAAATTGAAAAAGCCGATCTTTCTGATCTGGGTGCTACACCACCTTCCTTGGGAGAGAGTCCTTGATCGGCCGCTCACTCCACGTACTGAATCTGGTTCTGCTCACTTCGATTCTTTTTGTGGTTCTGGTTGTGGCTGGCCTGTATTTCTGGTTAAACCAGGACTTGCCCCAGCTTCCCAAAAACCTGCAACATATTAATTTGAGCCTTCCGACAGAAATTTATTCTTCGGATGGTGAGCGTATTAAAATTCTTGGGGAGAGGCACCCCATTGCCCTTGAGGATATTTCACCTTATTTCACAAAAGCCATCATTAGTGTTGAAGATTCCCGGTTCTACCGCCATAGCGGAATAGACCACAAGGGATTAGTGCGTGCGCTATGGACCAATATTCGTCAAAAAAGAATTGCCCAGGGAGGAAGCACGATCACCCAGCAACTTTCTAAAAACTTGTTTTTTTCATTTGAAAGAAACTGGGTTCGTAAAATAAAAGAGCTTTTGATAGCCCTCCAACTTGAGGTGACATTCAGTAAAGAACAGATTCTTCAAGCCTATTGTAATCAAATATATTTTGGTAGTGGTGCTTACGGTGTGGAAGAGGCAGCGCAAGTCTATTTTAGAAAACGCGCTAAGGACCTGACTTTGCTCCAAGCCGCTCTCCTTGGAGGTCTCCCCAACTCACCCAACAATGCCAATCCGTTCTCGCATTATGAAAGGGCGATGCAAAGAACGAAGTATGTGTTGAACCGAATGGTCTCGGAAAACCTGATCAGCATTAATGAAAAAGAATTGGCGCTACAGTCCCATATTGATCTGGCTAGGCCAAGGGTGGAGTCGAACCCCAATCTTTATTTTGTTGATCAAGTGTTGGAACAAATCGAAAAGGATTACGGTAAAGAATTTGTGCATTTTGGAGGCTTGAAAATTGTCACCACTTTGGACACACGGTATCAGAAGCTTGCTTTTAAAAGTGCCCGTAACCATTTGGAGGCCTTGGAAGGCAGGATTGTCAAAGAGCCGGGGGTAGGACCACTTCAAGCGGCATTAGTGGCGATAGAAAATAAAAGCGGGGCTGTACGTGCCATGCTTGGAGGTAAAGACTATTCGCACAGTCAATTCAACCGCGCAGTATCGAACAACCGTCTTCCAGGTTCGTCCTTCAAGCCGTTTGTGTATTTTACAGCTATGGAAGAGTTGGGTTATTCGCCAGCTACCGTGGTGGTGGATGAGCCACTAACCATAGATATTCCTGGTAGCGTACCTTGGAGTCCGCAGAATTTCGATGAAGAGTATGCAGGAAATATTATTCTTAAAAAAGCCCTGATGAAATCCATTAATGTGATTTCGGCAAAATTGCTTAATGAAGTAGGGCCGGAAAAAGTGATTCGTACGGCGCGGAAGTTTGGTATTAAAAGTCCGTTAGGTAAAAACCTTTCTCTTGCCCTTGGAACTTCCAGTCTGTCTCCTTATGAAGTGGCATCAGCCTATAGTGTTATTGCCAACTTGGGAGTTTATAATGAGCCCTATTTGATCCAGCATATTGAGGACTTCCAGGGCAATAGACTTTACGAGCATTACTATCAGGGAGTGCAACAATTTCTGCCCGATTCTCTTTTCCCGCTTTTGAATATGATGCAGGGAGTGGTCGATGGAGGCACAGGGCGTGTTCTAAGAAGGATGGGTTTCCGCCACCCTGCAGGTGGAAAAACGGGGACGACCAATGATTTTAAAGATGCATGGTTTAATGGCTTCACAAAAGATATTTCAGCTTCAGTCTGGGTGGGTTTTGATGATAATAAGTCGATGAAAGGAAAATCCGGTAAAGGTTTAACCGGTGCCAGTGCCGCTGCGCCCATCTGGGTGCATTTCATGCAGAAGGCACTGGAAGGGAAAAGTCCGGTTAAGTTTCCTGTGCCGGAAAAAATCAAATTTGCCACTGTGGATGTGCAGACAGGTTATCTTGCTGACGAGTTTTCCCTTGAGACTTTAAAGGTTGCGGTCAAGGAAGATGTGGATCTTTCGGCACCTCCTGTTTTGTCTGATGAACAGGAAGCGGATGAAACCGGGCTTCTTCCTGACCCCGTAGACAGGGATTCTAAACAACCTGAAAAAATAAATGCTTTACCAAACCCTTAAATTTTATCTGGCTCGAATTGCCGTTTCGTTGATCCTGGTTTTTGGATTGGGTTTTACGTTTCTGTTTTTTTTGCACGAGGTGGCCCTTCCAGACGTTCTGTTTGATGATGTGGCTATTCAATGGACCATCATCATCGTCTGCCTGTTTTTTGGGTTCATTGCCTATGGAATGGTGGGAGAGCAGCGCTTCTTTAATGCCCTGCATTTTCTTAAAAATGTACCCCCTCAGTCGAACTCGGATGATATTAAAAGTCAGTATGAAAACCTTCTGAGTTTTACGTATTCCTCTTATTTTTTACCAGATACGGGAAAACGCTACAGGGTTCTTGCCGTTTTGTTATACGCAGATTATTTGCTGTCTATTGTAGATGAAACCCACAGGGCCTTGAATATTTATGTGCAGGCCTTTTTGCAAAGCCCCAAAGATTCACGTTTTCGTAAGCCTCTTCTCGCTATTTTGAATCAGGGAAGGGAACTCACCCGGGAGGAAATGGATCTTCTTCTGGTTATGGTTCAGCAGGAAGAAATTCACGACCCTACTTTAACTCATTACCTGGCCAGTCTGTTTCTCCAGGCTGAGCAATGGTCTGGCAAAGTCGAACCTCTATTTTTGAGTGCGTTGGAAGATGGGAGTGAGCTATCCGGTGAAATTATTAAGTTTGCTCTGCCTATTTATCTGGCCCACAAAAGAACAGATGAGTTAGCTTTGAGGTTTTATCTGTTTGCATTGAATTATTCGGTTGAAGAGAAAGAAGTCATTAAAAATTATCTTAGCCGCAGTTATTGTGAGGGAAACCTTGCCGGTGTCGCTCCCGAATTACATCAGAAATGCGGAGAAGTATTCGCAAGCTTGAGCTCTGAACGACAGGCTGATATTAAAAGACAGGCTGCGGACAACCGGATTGCTTCTAAATTAAAAAGAATAAAACTTTTCCGCCGTGAAGACCTTCAAGACCTGAAACGATTGAAAGTGGAGATGGGTCTGGTTGCAGGCCGAATGACAATATTAATGAAGGGTCTTAGCTGGCTTGGGCAAAAATTTTTAGTGGGAATTAAATGGGTTCTTCTGCAGGTTCTTGAAGGCCTCATCAAGTTTGGCACTCTTTCCTTAAGGTCCAAGCTGATTAGTTTTGCCGTTCTTTCTGTTTCAATTATGCTTGTTCTTGGCTTTAGCGAATTGGCCTCGAAAGACAAGAAGAACCAGTCTCTGATATCTTCAGCCAAGATAGCCAAGTCAAAGCTCTTAAAAGCAAAGAAGGAAGATCGCGTCTTCACTGTTCAAATAGCCGCAGTTATTTCTGCCAAGCAAGCGGATAAGATGATCCGCCGTCTTAAAAAGAAGGGGGTCGAAAGCCTCTACGTTGTCAAAGCCGTTCGAAGAGCTGGTGGAAACTGGTATAAAATCCGAGCAGGGCAATTCCCTTCCAAAGACCAGGCCAGTGCATACGCCAATCGGCTAGTCGATTCAAAATCCATTAAAAATTATTTTGTGATTTCATTGCCAAAAAATTAAGACTCTGGTTGAGCGAGTTATTCTTTGGCTGGGGTCAGCAACGACCGTAGCGGTCTTCGTAGCGTGAAATATCGGCTTCATCCAGAAGATGGCCGAACTGAATTTCAAAAATTATCAGTAGTTCGGAACCGGGGTTACCCAGCCGGTGTTTGGTGCTTTTAGGGATGGTGATAGAGTCATTAGTTTCTAATTGAAAAGTTTCTTTGTCCCTCACTACTTCTGCTGAACCGGAGACAATTGTCCAATGTTCACTGCGATGCTGATGGGATTGCAGACTAAGTGCCTCTCCGGGCAGGACTTCAATACGCTTTAACACATAAGTAGGGCCTGCATCCAATACCGTGTAGGACCCCCAGGGTTTATTTACGGTAGCGGGTTGCTTTCCTTCCGGGTGACCCTTTTCATTGAGCGACTCTACCAGGTTTTTTACCTCCTGAGAACGCTCCTTGGCACAGACCAGAAGAGCATCAGGACTGTCCACCACGATTGTGTCTTTTAATCCCAATACTGCGATGAGTCGGTTCTGACCCTGAATTATGGAATCGTTGCAATCTTGAGCCAGAACATTTCCGCTGATGATATTTCCTGCCGGGTCTTTTTCGGAGACCTCATCCAATGAGTTCCAGGCACCGACATCGTTCCACCCGATATCTGCGGGGATAAGGACTACCCTTGACGAATTTTCCATGACTGCATAGTCGATAGAAAGGCTGGGCAGGGAAGAAAAAAGTCCACGGCCTGTTTCATTCAGTTCCTGGTAGGCAGATTTCCCTTTAACGTTCTGGATGCAGCCAGCGATAGCTTCAAGCTGGGAATAAATGTTTTCTGCATGGTTCTGCAATTCTTCAAGAATGGTGGAAGCCTTCCAAACGAAGACTCCGCAATTCCAAAAGTATTTTTCATGCTCCAAATATTGTTCAGCTTTAATCTTGTCGGGTTTTTCCACAAATCGTTCTACCTGGTAAGCACCATCTTCTATTTCAGCTCCCTGTTGCAAGTAACCGAATCCAGTTTCGGGTCGGGTGGGGGGGATACCCAAGGTGACGAGATAATTTTTTTGGGCCAGAGTTTTTGCCTTTTGA
>Ga0233434_1003580_pt1 | contig 12546 bp, 10 predicted proteins | sample SI_122_August201_4_FD_182738 | JGI IMG/M metagenome (GOLD analysis project Ga0233434, IMG submission 182738) | Seawater microbial communities from Saanich Inlet, British Columbia, Canada - SI_122_August2016_120_MG | ecosystem: Environmental > Aquatic > Marine > Inlet | place: Canada: British... | reverse complement strand
TCAACAATATGTTTTTGAAAACTCAGAGGAAGGAAAAACAGCCGCTTAAAATCGTGTAGAATATCTTAACCGAGAGACCGACTGTCAACGCAAATCGTTACTACCGCACCTAAGCTACCACCAGACTGATATTATGCTGCTTTTATGTTGTCATCAGTGGGATGTCATTCGGACGAGGTTGAATTTTTGGCTTTAAGGTTTAAGTCCCTGTCTTTCCGTTTTCATTGCATGATAGGTCAAGCCTTCACAGTATAGTTTTGCAAGCTCCTCTTGAGACATATCAATGAATCCATCATCGCTTGGATATGTTTTTAGAAATTTCTTCGTCAAATGCGGAAGGAATTTTATGATGTCGTTTAATAGCTTCGAATAGGTCTGTCACTTCTTTATGTCTGTCCCTGGAATCGACAGCCTCCTTTGAACTAGCAAAAGGATAATCAACTCGAAAGTCTGGAATTTTAAAACTTTTAGCGACTGCTCCAGTATCAAACCCAACATCATTTAAGTTGCAAGCGTTTTGCTGGTTTGTTAGCAAAACATAAGCGGGAGGAGCATCGTTCCCTTTTATCTTGAGTCTTGTTTCAGCCCCTCTAATAGAGGCGATAGCTTCATGTACCCATTTGGCTGACTTGAGGTCTGTAGTTTTTTCAGGGATGTTTATATTTATGAAAATAATTCTTTCGTATTCCGCACTTTTCTTTAGTGCACTGTATAGCTGACCGGAGATTGCTCCTGAGCTTTTACCATGGGTTCTAGCTTTGGCCTCAACGGAAAACTTTCGACCACTCTTAATATTTGTAGCCGTAAATTCACAGTGAGTGGAGTTAGGATCATCTTCATCCTCAAGGGTTATCTCAAACCCTGCTTGTATGCAATATGCTGCGACTTGTATCTCATAATGGGCCCCTAAAAATTGATCAAGGTCTTTTAGTCGCTTAATTAACTTCTCCTGCAACTCTGAGTTATGAGCCATGAGGTAGAGATTATAAGAAAGACCTAATAAAGCAGATATTGCTCCCAGGGTAGAAACCGTTTTAGTTTTACCAGGGCCTTGTGTGTTTTCCTTCTTACAGGTAATCATAGCGTTGTGCCATTGGAGTATTGGATGCCGAGTTGCCAACTCTTTTACAAGTTCCTTCTTGATCCACTCCTCGCCTAAAAGCAGCCCAAGATAAACAGGGAGCACTTCATGAAATGTTTTGCAATTTCCAGCATCAAAAATTTCACTGCCGATTGCCACAAGTCGTCTGCCGTTAAACTCCGTCGATATGACAGGATTTCCAAAACCCTGCTGTGCAATGCGTTGCTCTTCTACAACATTTTTCTCCTGCAGTAACGCTAGCAATTCTGGGGAGATTTCTGAAGGTGAAATTACTTTCATTTGATTTGGGGCGGTAGGTTGAGATTGGTTTTTACAGCAATGCTTGATTTTTTTCCGTTACCATAAGTGCAGGATTTCTTTACTTTTAACTTGTTTTGATTTCGTTGTTTCTTATTGCCCATATTAACCTGACCTTAGTCAATGTTCTATCGCCCTTCCGGTCCAGCATCACGCTGGCGGTAGACCACTAGCACTACGCCTGTAACAGCGATCAAACCTCCCCAGTATCCTAGTGATCCAACTGGCTCAGGTTGAAGACCGGCAAAACCCATTTCGGGAAGAACCTTCATTCCAAAAAGAGTTATCAATGGATTCAGGCTAATGATGACGCTAATTATTGCTAGAGGAATATATTTCACAGCTTCAGCGAGGGCCGCATAAGCAAGTAACGTGTTGATCCCACAAAATATCAAAGACAACCAGGCAGTGAGCCCTGCGCTGGTAAAATCTGCCCAAACAACGCCACCTATCAAAGTGAAGGTAGCGACGGCGTAGACCAGAAGGTTTAAAGATTGCGCTCCATATTGTCGACTGAGAAATTTTTGCGAGACCATATATCCCACCCACACCATACCGGCAAGAATAATCAAAAAGTCCGCGTAATAATAATCTCCCACTTCCTGAATACGGCTTTTCTGGTCATGAAAAAACAGGAATAAACCGCTTCCAGCAACACCCATTCCCAAAATCTGCCTAAGGGTCAAATGTTCACGGAAAACATAAACACCTGTCAACACAAGAAACACCGAGGCAGTTTGTATCAGAACCGCCATATTAGAGGGCCCACTCAAGTCGACCCCCACCGTCACCCAATAATAGTTTGCGGAAAGACAGGCTCCTCCCAGGATTCCCATCCACGGGGGTTTGCGAAGAATATCTAAAGGTTCATGATCTTTCCATTGCAAGATGACAATCAGGATCAAAAATGCAAACAGGAAGCGGAACCAGGAAATCGTACCAGCATGAAAATCTTGCAGAGCGATTTTGAGAAAAATCGGTAAAACACCCCAAAGTAAAGCAGTGGCAATAGAGTAAAATATGCCGCGAAGATACCCCGGAGGCATTAGGAAAGGCTGGAAAAGTTTTTTAGAATGGTGAGACCCAGACGTTGACTTTTTTCTGGATGAAACTGGAATGCATGGATATTTTCGTGATGGACTCCTGAGGTGAAGTCGATACCATAACTAGTAGTGGTTGCAACGATCGCCGGGTTCTCTGGAACAATATAATAGGAGTGTACAAAATAAAAATAGGAGTCATCGGCCACTGAGTCAAACAACGGATTGCCCGGAACCACTTTGACTGTGTTCCACCCCATATGAGGGATTTTTAACGGCTCACCGGAGTCAGACTTGGGCTGAGCATCTTTGAATCCCACCACTTTTCCCGGAAGGATACCCAGCCCGTTTACCTGACCAAATTCTTCACTTTGATTAAACAAAAGTTGCAGCCCAAGACAGATCCCTAAAAATGGTTTACCACTCTTAACAGACTGGTGCACCGTATCAATAAGACCCAGCTTCTCCAGGTTGGTCATGCAATCTTTAAATGCCCCAACACCGGGAAGGACTACAGATTTTGCTGAAAGAATTTTCTGTGAATCGCTGGTAACAATCGCCTCGGCACCTACTGCTTCAAAACCCTTTTGCACGGAACGGAGATTCCCCATTCCATAGTCAATAATAGCGATCAACTATAGGGTCCCTTTAGTGGAAGGAACGTCTCCCGAGCGGGAGTCCAGCGTGCAGGCGGAGTCTAAAGCGCGGGCAAAAGATTTGAACAACGCTTCAGTTATGTGGTGAAGGTTATTCCAGTAGGGAGAGCTGAAATGCAGGGTAATGTCGCTATTGGCGGCAAAGGCCTGAAAAAACTCCGGAACAAGTTCGACATCGAACTCGCCAAGCTTGGCTTTGGGAAGTTCCAGATTAAAGACAAAGAATGCCCGACCACTGATATCAATAATACACTGGGCTAAAGCCTCGTTCAGCGGCACATTGGCTTCTGCGAATCTACGAATGCCTTTTTTATCCCCTAATGCCTCCTTGAAAGCCTGCCCTACAGCTATCCCCACATCTTCTACTGTATGGTGAAAGTCTATATGGGTGTCGCCTTTGGCTTTAACCGTCAGGTCAAAATAACCGTGCCGAGCCAATTGTGACAGCATATGATCCAAAAATGGCACAGGGGTCTGTATATCCTGAATCCCGGTTCCATCCAGATTCAGACTGACTTCAATTTGTGTCTCACTTGTGGAGCGCTTAACTTGGGAGGTTCTAGCCATTCAGAGGTTGCTTTATCTTAGTGTCTTCTTTCTTACCATTTTTGCCATTTCCAGAGTGAAGCTTTTTGCCATTACCAGAAGCCTCCATCTCGGCAACAGCACCATAAAAAGTCATGATAGTTTCAAACATGCCTTCTGGATCCAGCTTAAGAATTTTTCGCTGTAAAGTGGCTGCTCCATGCTCCAGAACAATGTCACCGAGCCCAATGCACTTGATCCGAGTATTAAATATTTCCTCTTCTTGCAAGGCTTCCAGAACAGCCGACCCAAAACCACCCATGAGAGAATGCTCTTCGGTTGTGATCATGCATCTTGTTTTGAGGGCATATTTAACAATCAATTCTTTATCCACCGGTTTAGCAAAACGGGCATTGATAACGGCAACGCTAACGCCTTGCTTCTCAAATTTATCCGCCACTTGCTGAGCCCAATCCACCGTGTGGCCATACGCAATGATGGCAATATCCGTTCCGTCTTGAACCACTTCTCCCTTACCGATCTCAAGTTGCTTCATTTCAGGATCGAGTGGAACCCCTAAACCAGAACCTCGTGGATAACGAAGAGCCGCCGGGCCGGTATGATAAACCGCAGTTTTAAGCATATGTCGCAATTCATTTTCATCTTTAGGGGCCATAACCACCATATTCGGCAAGGTACGAAGGAATGCAATATCGTACAACCCTTGGTGCGTTGCACCGTCTTCCCCAACTATCCCGGCCCGGTCCATAGCAAATGTCACAGGCAGATCCATCAGGCAGATGTCGTGAACAATCTGGTCATACGCCCTTTGTAGAAAAGTGGAGTAGATCGCCGCAACCGGACGAAAACCTTCTATCGATAGTGCCCCGGCAAACGCAACACCGTGCTGCTCAGCCATGCCAACATCAAAAGTACGGTAGGGAAACTCTTTGCCAAACTTGCTGATACCTGTTCCATCTGGCATCGCTGCAGTGATGCCAATAACCTTCTCATCCTCTTTAGCCAGTTGAATCAGCGCATCTGCAAACACATTGGTGTAAGCAGGATTGGCTTTCTTCTTATGAAATTCGCCGGTAGCAACATTGAAAGGCTTGACACCATGCCAGGCATCGGCCTTCTCTTCCGCCTGCTCATAACCTTTTCCCTTGCGGGTGATGACGTGCATCAAGGTCGGGCCGTCAAGATCTTTTACAGCTTTGAACGATTCAGTCAGTGCTTTGAGATCATGACCATCTATCGGCCCAACATAACGAAAACCCAGATCTTCGAACAAACGTCCGGGAATGAACACTCCCTTTATAGCCTCGTCTATCTTATGTGCATAGCGGGTGATTTCTTTACCTATACCTGGAACAGCTGACAATAGCTGACCTATTTCTTGTTTGATTTTCAACATCACCTGCCCGGTCATAATCTTGCTGAGATGCGCAGACATGCCACCCACATTGGCAGAGATGGACATTTCATTATCGTTGAGCACAACAATCATATCGTTTTGAATATGTCCGGTATGGTTGAGCCCCTCAAAAGCCATTCCTGCAGTGAGAGAGCCATCGCCAATGACTGCAATAACATCATTGTCTTCTTTTTTCAGGTCTCGCGCTTTGGCAAAAGCCAATGCCGCAGAAACGGAAGTACCGCCATGCCCGCAGTTCCAGTGATCATGTTCGCTTTCTTCGCGTTTGGTGAAACCACATAATCCTTCATGCTGACGGAGAGTGCTGAATCGGTCTTTTCGGCCTGTCAGTAGTTTATGGACATAAGACTGGTGACCAACATCCCAGATAAACTTGTCGTCAGGACTATTGAAGACATAATGCATCGCTAAGGTCAGTTCCACGACACCCAAGTTAGAGGATAGATGCCCACCTGTTTCGGAAATACATTTCAAAAGCATATCGCGGATTTCCCTTGCGATAAGCGGCAACTCTTCCATCGAAAGTTTTTTTAAATCTGCGGGACTATCAACACGACTTAAGAACTTACTCATAGGGGTCCCAGTCAATTAAAATGTGCGTTGCACAAAGAACCGGGCAATCTCTCGGAGAGGATCTGCCCGAACATCAAATTCTTCCAAACAAGCCAAACTTTCTTTTACCAATTCCTCGGCTTTCCGACGAGACTCATCTAATCCATAAAGGGCCGGGTAGGTAGCCTTATCCTTAGTCAGATCACTACCAATATCCTTACCCAGCTGTTTTTCATCGCCCGTGATATCGAGAATGTCATCAATAATCTGAAAGGCCAACCCAATATGAGCGCCAAACCGGGACAATGAATTCAACTGCCGGGAAGTGGCTTGGCCAAGCATGCCACCACACCGGATACAAGCGCGAATCAGAAACCCTGTTTTGTAGATGTGAATATATTCCAGAGTTTCTTCGTCAATCGGTTTACCCTCTGACTCAAGGTCAACCACTTGACCGCCAATCATACCTTTAGAACCTAATGCCGTTGACATCTCATGAGTGGCTTTAAGAATGCACTCGGGTGGGATAGATTCCATCCCTGCCGCTCGGGTCATCAGGATAAATGCTTCTGTCAGCAGGGCATCGCCTGCTAAAATAGCGACTGCTTCTCCAAAAACTTTATGGTTTGTAGGTTTCCCCCGTCGCAGGTCATCATTATCCAAGGCAGGGAGATCGTCGTGAATCAGGGTATATGTATGTATCAATTCAGCGGCAACAGCAAATGGCAAAACCGCTTTCCGGTCTCCCCCGACCGCTTCTGAGGCGGCTATAACCAAAACGGAACGTAACCTCTTTCCCCCGGCGAGAAGACTGTAGTGCATCGCTTTGTGGATGACTTCAGGATAGGCCGTCTCCTCCGGCATAAGATCCAGTATCCCTTCGTCGATCAACTTTTTACCTTCGGAAAGGTACTGAGATGCAGACAAACCGTTCAATAAATCAAACAAAAGATAATTGTTATGGAGGATAAAACTTAAACACCTATCTCTCAAAATCTTAACATATAATCCCAAACAGTCAACTTTATTGTTAACCACCCTATCGTGGGGGAAATCCTTAATTTATAAGTTCTTGCCGCTAATTCGTGCCCCCATAACCTAGCTGAAAAAAGGTTGGCAGCACGTCTCAGTTTTATTACAATTTACCGATACTAATTCGACAGGGCAGGCTTATTTTTCATTTATATGCCAAAGTTGACAAATGCTTGTATTTAGCAGAGTGTTGTCTTATCATAATTAATCGATATCTTTTAATAAATCAGGTTGTTGAGTTTATCTTGAGGCCAAGGCATTCCAATATTCCGCTTAGGCCAACTTTTCACCTTTCTCAATAGGACCTAAAGAATGCACAGTCTTACTGTTACCTGGGTGGGTTACCTAGCCCTGATCTGTTTTTGTCTGGCCTATACACTGGTCATTTTCGAAGAACAGATCCATATGCGGAAATCAAAACCGGTCATCCTGATCGGTTGTTTCATGTGGGCTCTTATTGGCATCTATGAAGCTCAACACGGAGGTGGGCACGCTCACGACCATGTTAAGGAACTTATCGGTGAAATAGGTGAACTGTTTTTCTTTCTTCTGGTAGCAATGACCTACATCAATACTCTTGATGAAAGGAATGTCTTTAAAGTATTAAGGTCTTGGTTGCTTAAAAAAGGGCTCGGTTTTAAAAAACTATTCTGGGCAACAGGAGCAATCACCTTCATGCTTTCACCGATTGCCGACAACCTGACCAGTGCCCTGTTGATGTCCACCGTAGCACTGGCGGTCAGCAATGGTAACGGAAAATTCATTGTCCCTGCATTCGTCAATATTGTGGTCGCGGCCAACGCGGGCGGCGCTTGGAGCCCTTTCGGAGATATCACTACTTTAATGGTCTGGACTGCGGGAAAAGTTCCAACTATGGATTTCTCCTACTTGTTATTACCATCCGTAGTCAATTGGCTCGTCCCGGCAAGCATCATGTATTTCTGGGTGCCCGATGAAACTCCCGAAGCAGGAAACGAAAACGTAGAGTTCAAACCCGGAGCCAAGGTCATCATCGGGCTCGGCATATTCACCGTCGCCACCGCAGTGTCTTTCCATCAATTTCTCCACCTGCCTCCTTTTCTGGGCATGATGTTTGGACTCGGACTATTGATGGTTAAGGGTTTCTATTTAAAACGCTGGGGCGAAAAAAAGCATCTTAAAAAAATGGGCATCTCCGAAGAGCGAAGAGATCGTCCACGTTTCGATATTTTCACCAAAGTAGAAGGGGTAGAGTTTGACACCCTGCTTTTCTTTTTCGGTGTTCTCACCGCCGTAGGTGCATTGCAATACATTGGTTATCTGGCTTTGATCAGTGAAAGCATGTATGGCACCCTCGGCCCGACAACCTCTAATATTATTGTAGGGGTTCTGTCCGCCATTGTTGACAACATTCCTGTCATGTACGCGGTTCTAAAGATGAGCCCGGAAATGGGTCTCGATCAATGGTTATTGATCACCCTGACCGCTGGGGTTGGTGGCAGCCTTCTCTCTGTCGGTTCTGCCGCAGGTGTAGCAGTAATGGGAGTTGAGCGAAAAAATTACAACTTCATGTCGCATTTAAAATGGGCCCCCGTCATCGCATTGGGGTATATAGCCAGTATTGCCACTTGGTACTTCGTAACACCGCACTAGCAATTTTCAGGCGGAGCAAAACTCTTTGCTCCGCCTTATTTTCTATTTGCTAAAAAAACCTGCATCCTTCAAAGGCCAGATCCTTTCCCCACAACCACTCTTCCCAAAGTAAATACATAAACCTTCCCAGCACCATTTTTCTTTAACACCTTTGCGGCTTCGTTAACCGTTGCCCCGGTTGTGAACACATCATCGACGAGCAAAATATTTTTCCCCGCAATCAGTTCAGGACGATTGATCTCAAAAGCGCCTTTGATGTTACGGGCTCTTTCTGTACGAGTCATGGTAGCCTGTGGCTCAGTTGCCTTGACCCTTCGCAACAACCCACCTTCAAGAGGTAACTTTAAAGCCCTCGCGACTTGTCGGGCGATCAGAAAAGCCTGGTCAAACCCCCGCTCCTTCATTTTATTAAAATGTAATGGCACTGGAGAAACGGTGAATCCCTGACAAAACCCTGGGTTCTCCTCAAAATATTTTTCCAGCAGACGGTCCATTTCCGGAAGCACCCCCATCTGCCTGCGATATTTAAAGTGGTGAATCGTTGTTCGCAAAACCGTTTCATAAAATCCCAGACTCCTCGCCTGATCAAATTGATAAGGGTTTTTCCGGCAAACTCCACACACAAACTCTTCATGCGGATAAGCGTAAGACAAGTCTGCCGGCACCCCGCACTGAAAACAATGTGGCTGTCGTATAAATCCTATATCTGCTTTACAGCCCGCACAGAGGAAATGCTTGGCCTCTTGGATTTCACCATCACAAGCAATACAGTTTTGCGGAAACACAAAGTCCAGAATCTTTCTAAACCCACGCAAAACACTACCGACAATTTTCCCAAACTCAATCTGCATAATTCCTCACTATGAACCCAGGCAATCTCCCAACCTTCTCAGACCTATCAACCTGAAAAACAAGGCTTTGAATACCAAGGTTTTTATATTTTTCTGGAAATTTTTATGCTAAAGTTTCTTCCTCAATTATTCTCACAAAAAATCGAATGAACAAGAAAATCATCCAGCTTACAGAAAAGCACGTTGCCGGGACTTACGGACGTTACCCCATTGCCCTGGTAAAGGGAAAAGGTTCCAAGGTCTGGGACAAGTCAGGAAAACAGTATATTGACTTTGTCAGCGGTCTGGCTGTTGACAACCTTGGGCATTGCCATCCAGCGGTGGTTTCGGCCATAAAAAAGCAGGCCGGAACGCTGATCCACGTTTCCAACTTATATCATATCGAACCACAATCCCAATTGGCGGAGAAACTAACGTCATTGAGTTTTGCTGACAAAGTTTTTTTCTGCAACAGCGGAACAGAAGCCAATGAATCTGCAATTAAACTTGCTCGCAGGTATTTTTTTGATCAAGGGCAATCCGGGCGCACTGAAATCATCACCATGCACAACTCATTTCATGGTCGTACTATGGGTGCTCTCTCAGCTACAGCGCAAACAAAATTTCATACTGGATTCAAACCGCTTCTTCCAGGCTTCAAATATATTCCCTTTAATGATTTACCAGCAGCTCAGAAGGCAATAACCAAAAAAACCTGCGCCATTCTGGTCGAGCCTCTACAGGGAGAAGGTGGAGTGAACATCCCCGATCCTTCCTACCTGAAAGAACTGAAAAAACTCTGTCAGGAGCATGGCATTCTCCTGATTTTTGATGAGGTGCAAACGGGTTTCGGGCGTACGGGAAAACTATTCGCCTATGAACTCTATAAAATCAAACCAGATATCATGACCCTGGCGAAAGCTTTGGGAGGCGGTGTTGCCATAGGTGCCTTGGCAGGCACCAATCGAGTTATGAAGTCTTTTGTCCCGGGAACTCATGCTGCAACCTTTGGTGGCAATCCCTTGGCCTGCGCTGCGGCCCTGGCCTCATTAAAAGTTATTGTCGGGGGAGAATTTTTAGAAAAAGCCAATACAACTGGGGCCTATTTTCTGAAACGCTTAAAAGAAATAGCCAAGGATAACCCCATCGTCAAGGAAGTTCGTGGCAAGGGAATGTTTCTCGCTTTAGAGTTGAATCAACCCGGCGGCGACATAGTCATTGATTGCATGAATAAGGGATTCCTGATCAACTGCATCCAGTTAAACATATTGCGGTTTCTTCCTCCGCTCAATATTTCCAAAAAAGACATCGACAGCCTGATTCCGGTGCTATCTGATAGCCTCGCTAAGCTGAGTGCTAAATAATAAACTTTTGCGTTTTAATAAAATCTGAAAATGAAAAAAGACCTGTTATCCATCAGCGACTTTAGTCAGCAAGAAATTCTCGACCTGCTTGAGAAGTCTGCCGACCTGAAGGACAAACGCCAAAAAGGAATTGAGCACTTACCTTTAAAAGGCCAAACCCTGGGGATGATATTCAACAAACATTCCACTCGGACACGCATATCATTTGAAGTGGGTATGTTTGAACTTGGCGGACACGCTCTATTTTTAACGGGGGACCAGCTTCAACTGAACCGTGGCGAAACTATCCGAGATTCAGCCCAGGTGCTCTCCCGTTATCTGAATGCTATTTTGATAAGGACCTACGATCACGATGAAGTCATCGCTCTTGCCGAGAATGCTTCCATACCCGTGATAAACGGACTCACAGACTTAAACCACCCCGTGCAAATCCTTGCGGATATTTTTACCATCAAGGAAAAGCTTGGTCACATAGAAGGAGTGAAGGTGGCCTATGTTGGTGATGGAAATAATGTCGCTTATTCCTGGATGTTGGGAGCATCATTGATGGGGATGCATCTCGCAGTTGCCTGTCCCAAAGGTTACCAACCCGAGTCGATTCCCTCACTGAGCGGAACGGGCAAACTCGAAATTCTTGAAGACCCTTTTGAAGCCGTGAAGAACGCAGATGTCATATACACCGATGTCTGGATAAGCATGGGGCAGGAAGAAGACACGGAAAACAAGAAAAAGGCCCTCCTCCCCTACCAGATAAACCAGAAACTGGTCGACGCAGCGAAAAAGGATGTATTGGTGATGCACTGCCTTCCGGCACACCGGGAAATGGAGATCACATCAGAAGTTTTGGATGGCAAACATTCAATTGTTTTTGACCAGGCTGAGAACCGGCTTCATGTGCAAAAAGCCATTCTTGAAACATTGTTATTAAAACCCAATTAATGATAGAGTTATGACTTCCAATTGAATTTCAGGGTAATAAAACACCAACTAACACAAAGACTGCAATGAGCTTTGGGAAACCAGCCGCATCTTTTTCTGACATTTACTTCTCCCCATCGACATTCGCTTACTTTTTGATCCTGACGCTGTTCATCTCTCTGCCAGCCTCTTCTTTTTCGGAAGAAACTTCAGACAAGCTAGAGCTTCAACGACACCTGATTTTAATCACAAAAAAAACCATCGTCCTTGAAAAAGAAGTCGACGCTCTTAGAAAAAAGTCTGAAACAAAAGAAAATCTTCAAAAAATAATTGATCTGCAAACGCAGATTGATCGACTGAATCTGAATTTCGATTCTCTGGCTACCAACCTTGCCCTGCAAGACACTTCCCTGAAGAAAAAAGAAAAATCTCCTTGGGCTAAACAACTGGAGGAAATCACATCACCGTTGCTCCAAGCAATACGTGATCTGACCGAAAAACCACGCAAAGTAGATTCGCTGAAAAAACGCATCTCCGAGCTGGAAAACACTCTCGCCCTCCATAAAGAAGCATCCCTCAGTCTGAAAAAGCTGGAAACTGTTCAAAGCAAAATCGCGAACTCCAGCAATCCGGAGGAAGTGCGTTACCTGTCAAGGTTAGCCTTACTACAAAACAAATATGACCCGGAATTACCCGAATTAAACATGAATGAAAGCAGGAAGAACCTGGATCAGATTCTTTCCTCAGATGAATCCCTTATAGATTCGGCAAAAAACCAGATCAAAGATTTTTTCAAGAATCGCGGCAAGAATTTGTTAATAACAATCGCCACCTTTTGTGGATTGTGGTGGTTGCTCAATCGACTCAGGAAATGGGTATTGCGATTGAATCTATTTTCTCAGTTGAGCCCTGCATTCGGGAAATTATTTAGCGCTGCTTACAATATTTTCATTCTTATTATCTGCCTGCTTGTAGGCATGGCCTGCCTGTACTTTTTCAACGATTGGCTTTTGATAAGCCTCATCGTCATGGTGCTTATTCTTGTCGCCTGGACTTCGCGGCAATACCTTCCCACCTTCCTTCAGGAAATCAAACTCATCGTCAACCTGGGGACGGTTCGTGAGGGTGAACGTTTTATCTGGAATGGGGTTCCCTGGCTG
>Ga0233434_1003568_pt1 | contig 12586 bp, 20 predicted proteins | sample SI_122_August201_4_FD_182738 | JGI IMG/M metagenome (GOLD analysis project Ga0233434, IMG submission 182738) | Seawater microbial communities from Saanich Inlet, British Columbia, Canada - SI_122_August2016_120_MG | ecosystem: Environmental > Aquatic > Marine > Inlet | place: Canada: British... | reverse complement strand
ACAAATTGATAGAAGTTTGTTTGTACTACCTGTGCAAAACTAAATTCTTATAGTTTCAGATTTAAATATTTTCATCCCTCTAGCAATATAATTATTTAAAGCATTTTTATGATCCAAGGAACATGTATGAACCCAAACTCTATTAATATTTTCTTTGAAAGATTTTTGGATTGCTTGTGATAATAAATACGAACCTAGCTTTTTATTTTGAAATTCCTCTAATAATCCAAAGTAAGCTATTTCTACTTCTTGTTTTTCGATATGGGATATTAGTTCAAAGAACCCTACAAGATCATCTTTATGTTTAAAGATATATGTTTCAATTTTTTCACTAGAAACATAATCTATCCATTGAGTTTCTGTCCAAACTAATCGGTCAATCCATTTATGTTTTCTACCAACATTTTTATAAAAATATTTATTTAATTGAAAATTTGTTGGCTCTAATAAATTTAAAGAATAATCTTTAGAAGGTTTAATAACTTCATTCAGATCTTGAATTGAGGTTATTTGTAAATAATTTCTTTGGACTTTTTCTGTCACTCAACCATTTTTCCAACTTTTTCACCTCCAAATAAATGAAAGTGTAAGTGTGGAACCTCTTGACCACCATCAGCACTTATATTGGTTAGTGTTCTGTAACCTTTGCCTACTTCTGTTGAGATACCTAGTTTTTTAGCTACTATATTTATTCCCTTCAGTAATCCAACCATCTCTTCTGACGAAGCATTAATGCTAAAATCATCTAAATCTATATATTTACCTTTTGGAATTACTAAAACGTGAATTTTTTTTTGAGGATTAATATCGTGAAAAGATAAAACAAAATCATCTTCATATATTTTGTTACAGGGTATCTCTCCTCTTAAAATTTTTGCAAAAATATTGCTATCATCATAACTCATTTTTTTCTTTTTTCTAATTCCTGCATCACTTCTTCAATTTTTACATCATTAGCCTCTAAATACATTAACAGATGAAAGAATACATCTGCTGCTTCATGTATTTTATTTGTATTTTCTTCTACGGCTTCTATTAATTCATCAACTTCTTCCAAGACTTTTGCCTTACTTAGAGATTTATCAGTTAGCAACTTATTTGTGTAAGATCCTTCTACAGGTGCAGACTTTCTCTCTCGTGCGAGTTTTATTAAGTTTTCTAATGTATTAAGCATGCTAAATCCTAACAGGTATTCCTTTTGAATCCAGATATTCCTTAGCATCTTTTACAGAATGTTTTCCGTAATGAAATATAGATGCAGCCAAAACAGCACTTGCCTTTCCTAATATAATTCCATCTACTAAATGATCTAGGTTACCAACCCCACCAGAAGCAATAACAGGAATATTTACTTTAGAGGATATCTTAGACATTAATTCAATATCATAACCCACTTGAGTACCGTCTCTGTCCATCGATGTTACTAACAGTTCACCTGCCCCACTTTCTTCCATTTTTTTAGCAAAATCTATTGCATCTATCCCAGTATTATTTCGTCCTCCATGAGTAAAAACTTCCCATTTGTCAGTGTTCTTTTTAGCGTCAATTGCAACAACAATACATTGTGAACCAAATTTTGTAGAACTATCTGCAACTACTTTTGAATTTTGAACGGCTGCAGTGTTTATGGATACTTTATCTGCACCACAGTTTAGTAGTTTATTAATATCATCAACACTTCTAACGCCGCCTCCAACTGTCAAAGGAACAAAACATTTCTTAGAAGTTCTATCTACTACATCATAAATAGTATCTCTATTTTCGTTTGAAGCAGTAATGTCTAAAAAACAAATTTCATCTGCTCCTCCATCAGAATAAATTTTAGCTTGTTCAACAGGATCCCCAGCATCTTTTAAATCTACAAAGTTAATACCTTTTACAACACGTCCGTTTTTAACATCTAAACAAGGTATAATTCTATTCTTAAGCATCTAATTCCTTAACTAATTCCTCTAATTTAATATCCCCATCATAAATAGCTTTACCAACTATAATACCTTCTATGTTGTTATTATTTAATTCTTTAGCTTTTTTAATATCATTAATTGAAGAAACTCCACCAGATATGATTACAGGACAATTTGAATTATCAGCAACCTTTATAGTCTCATTAAAATTTGGACTTTGCTTCATTCCATCTCGATTTATATCTGTATAAATCAATCTGCTAGCACCAAAATCATTAACCTCTTTTAAATAATCTAAAGTTAATTGATTAGAATTTTCTTTCCATCCTGAAACTGACAAATATCCATCTTTAGCATCTAAACCTAAAGCAATTTTATTTGGAAATTTTTCACACGCTTCTTTTAAAAAAAATTTATCTTTTATGGCGGCACTACCTAAGATAACTTTTTCTACACCCACATCTATATATTTTTGAATACTATTAATATTTCTAACACCTCCACCAACTTCTATCTTTAAATCAAATTTATGAACTATTTCTTGAATAATATCCAAATTAATTATCTTGCCCGTTAAAGCTCCATCTAAGTCAACGATGTGTAAATTTTTAAATCCATAATCTTTATATTTACCAGCTTGCTCAACTGGAGATATTTCATATTCAGTTTTATTATCAAAGTCTCCTTTTACTAATCTCACACATTTTTTATCTTTAATATCTATTGCTGGGAATATCTTCATATAAAATCTTCTAATTGTTATAAAATTTGAAAGTTTGTGTAAACATAATCTGATCTATATTTTGATTTAAAAATTTGCTTAAAACTATTTTTAATTAAAAAATCATTAACTTCACTAAATTTCTCTTTACTAATTTCAACCAAAACTAAACATTTATTCTGTAATAAGTTTTTAATTAGTCCTTTTAAAGTATTAATTTCATGTCCTTCAACATCTATTTTGATTAATAGTTTCTTTTTTGAAAAATTAAATTGATTGTCACCTGGCTTTAAGAGTGCTTCAAAAATATTATAATTTTTTATGTCGGCATCATTTAAATTTTTAGATATCGTCGAGTTAGAATGAGTATAATCGTGAGTAACTAATGAGTACATTTTTGCTTTTTTTTCCTGATCTGATAATCCAAAATTAAAAACTTCTATATTTTTAAATGAGTTTTTATTAAGAGTTTTTTTAAATTTATTAAAGGCATCAAAATTAGGCTCAAAAGCTCTTATTTTTAAATTTTTAAATTTATTAGCAAAATAGAAAGAATAATAACCAGAATTTGATCCTACATCTAAAAAATAATCAAATAAGTTTTTCTTCATTAGTTTTTCAAGAAACATAACTTGATCGTTTTCATATTTTTTATGAATTATAATCTGTCTATCTATGGGATCTAGAAAATCTAAATAAAAATTTATATCTCCAATTTTAAAATAACCCCTATTCTTTTTAAAAAATCTTAAGACTCTAATTCCAATTGAAGGAATTAATCTTTTAAAGATTGGTAATTTTGCAAAGAATTGTATCATCTAATATATGTAATTTTTTTAATGGATTATAAATTAATAAAATTTTTAATAATTTGTAATCCAAGCTTATCACTTTTTTCAGGATGAAATTGGGTTCCAAAAATATTTTCTTTTTCAACAGAACAAACAATATTTGATGAATAATCTGTTGTTGCAGAAATTACATTTTTATCTTCCGGAATAAACTCATAACTATGGACAAAATACATATGAGAATTATTTTCTAAATCCTTAAAAATCTTACTTTCTTTAACTATATTTATTTGGTTCCAGCCAATATGAGGAAGTTTGTATTTTCCATTTTGATTATTAATTTTTGAAACCTTGCCCGATATCCAGCCTAAACCTCTGGTTTCTGTTTCTTCGTACCCAATATCTGCAAACATTTGTAATCCAACACAAATTCCAAGAAGAGGTTTTTTATTGCTAATTACAAATTCATTTAAAGTATTAACTAAACCACTGATACTGTTTAAAGCATCAACACAACTTTTAAACGAACCTTGCCCTGGTAAAACCACTTTGTCACTGGATTTAATCTTATTTAAATCTGAAGTTACTGCTATATTTACTTTACCTTTTGAAACTTCCTTAAAGGAGTTCATTACCGAGCTTATATTGCCGGAATTATAATCAACAATTGTGACGTTCATTAAACTTATAATGAGCCTTTAGTAGACGGTATACTCTTTTTGTTTCTAGGATCCATCTCTAATGCTTCTCTCAATGATCTTGCTAATGCTTTATAACAAGATTCTATAATGTGGTGACTATTGTCTCCGTAAATGTTTTCAACGTGCATAGTAATACCAGCAGACTGAGAGAATGCTTGAAACCATTCCTTGAATAGCTCTGTATCCATTTCACCAAGTTTCTCTACTTTTAATTTTACTTTCCAAATTAAATAGGGTCGATTTGAAACATCAATTGCAACCCTAGTTAAAGTTTCATCCATTGGAATAACTCTGTGAGCATAACGTTTTATTCCTACAAACTTGTTAGCTGCTTTTTTTAATGCTTCCCCAATTGCAATTCCTGTGTCTTCAGTTGTGTGATGAAGATCAATGTGTGTGTCTCCTTTTGCTTTTACTTTTAAATCAATAAGTGAATGTTTTGATAATTGCTCAAGCATATGGTCTAAAAAACCGATTCCAGTATCAATTTTATATTGACCTTTACCATCAATATTAACTTCAACACTAATGCTTGTTTCTTTAGTTTTTCGAGATACTTTTCCTTTTCTAGCCATATATTCTAGAGGTATACATATATAATCTCACTTTATCAATATTAGTATCAACACTTGAAGTATCAAAAATAGTTACCATTTATCCTCCATGACAACAATTGTACTAGTAAGAAAGAATAATGAAGTAGTAGTTGCTGGAGATGGCCAGGTAAGCATGGGAAACACTGTAGTAAAAAGTACTGCTTCAAAGATTAGAAAAATTGAAAAAAGAGATGTAGTAGCAGGATTTGCAGGATCAACAGCGGATGCACTCACCTTGTTTGAAAGATTAGAGGCTAAAATTGAAAAACATGCAGGAAATTTATCAAGAGCTGCAGTTGAACTAGCAAAAGATTGGCGAACCGATAAGTACTTAAGAAGATTAGAGGCATTAATGGCAATTGGTGACAAAGATAACAGTTATATAATTTCTGGTACTGGAGATGTTTTAGAGCCAGAGGGTGATGTAATTGGAATTGGCTCTGGTGGAAATTATGCTTTGGCTGCAGGAAAAGTTTTAATGGAAACAGATAAAAGTGCTGAGGAAATTGCAAAAAAAGCTATTAAAGTTGCTTCAGAAATTTGTGTTTTTACAAATGATAATATTAAAGTTTTAAAAATATAATGGAAAATTCAAACGTAACTCCTTTAGTTCCTAAAGATAAAAATACTAAAGAAGAAAGCTCTCTAGTAAGTTCATTATCACCAAGAGAAATTGTATCAGAACTCGATAGGTTTGTGGTTGGACAGAATAAAGCTAAAAAAGCTGTCGCTGTTGCATTAAGAAATAGATGGCGAAGACAAGCGCTTAAAGGTGAAATGAAAAATGAAGTTTTACCAAAAAATATTTTGATGATAGGACCAACAGGAGTTGGTAAAACAGAAATTTCTAGAAGACTATCAAAGCTTGCTGAAGCACCATTTGTTAAAGTTGAAGCTACAAGATTTACAGAAGTTGGATACGTTGGAAGAGATGTCGAACAAATAGTAAGAGATTTAATTGAAATCGCTATTGGCATGGAAAAAGTGAAAATGAGAAAGGAAGTTCATTCTCAAGCTCAAAAATCTGCTGAAGAAAAAGTTTTAGATGCATTAGTTGGTAAAAAAGCCAGTCTTGCAACTAGAGAAAGTTTTAGAAAAAGACTAAGAAATGGCGATTTAGATAATAATGAAATTGAAGTTGCTGTAAGTGATGCTGGATCAAGTAACACTTCTTTTGAGATCCCGGGAATGCCTGGAGCAAATGTTGGCATGATCAACATTGGTGAAATGCTTGGCAAATCTATGGGTAACAAAGAAAAAAAGAAAAAAATGACTGTGAAAGAATCTCATGAAATTTTAATCAATGATGAGTCAGACAAACTAATTGAACAAGACAAGATTATTAAAGCTGCAAAAGCTTCAACTGAAAATAACGGAATAGTCTTTTTAGATGAAATAGATAAAATTTCTGCAAGAACTGACCGAGTTAGTGGTGATGTCTCTAGAGAAGGTGTGCAAAGAGATTTATTACCTTTGATTGAAGGTACCACAGTAAATACAAAACATGGTTCAATAAAAACAGATCATATATTATTTATTGCTTCAGGTGCATTTCAACTTGCTAAACCATCAGATCTACTACCAGAGTTACAAGGTAGATTGCCTATTAGAGTAGAACTAGAAGCACTAACAAGTGATGATTTTAAAAGAATTTTAAGAGAACCAGATTTTAGTTTGATCAAACAATACATCGCTCTACTCAAAACTGAAAATGTCGAACTTGAATTTTCTGATGATGGTATCGACACAATTGCAAACATTGCTTCTGAAGTAAATACAACAGTTGAAAATATTGGTGCCAGAAGATTGCATACAATAATTGAGAAGATATTAGATGAAATAAGTTTTACAGCCACTGATCGTTCTGGAGAAAAAATTATCATCAATAAAGAATATATTAATAAAAATTTAGATAATTTGGTTAAAGATACCGATCTTTCAAAATTTATATTATAGACAATTATAAATATTCAAGCTCAATCATTTCTTTTGCGAAAGCCTTTTCTAGCTTAATTTTAATTTTTTCATCTAATAACTTTCTCCAATCGTTACTTGGTCCTAAGTTAAAAAAAGTTTTTCTTTTGCCTGTTTTAATATCTAATACACCTTCATAAAAAGTTTCTTTTTGCTCTAAATTTTTTACTTTTTTGAAATCAGTTGACTTAATAGCTTTATTTAACTTCACAATATCAAATTGATATTTCATTCCTAATCTCTCTAGAAACTTAAATATTTTAAGCATAGTAGTTTTTTTTCTGTTTATTAAATCTTCATATTTAATTAATAAATATTTTTTTTTAATTTGAAGATTTTTCCAAGAGTTATAATTAGAATTCCATGATCCTAGAAAAACTTTACAATTTTTAACTGATTTAACTAAATATTTTGAATTATCAATCATTGTATTGGCCGCTTCCTCTATAGATAAATCGCTATGGTGGGCCAAAGAAGTAACTAAATTTCTTGGATCACGTACAATATAAATTACTCCAAGAGTATTTTTTAAATCTGTAAAATTTGATCCATGCATTTTACTTAAAGCACTATGCGTTTTATAAAATTTTACTTTTCCTTTTTCTTGATTAAGAAAATTTTGAACATTTATAAAATTTTTAAATACCTCTTCATCATTATCAATATTAATACCAAGTGACATAAATTGACTTGTTAACGGAAATTGTGAAATATTATCTAGATTTTTAAATGAAAACTCACCATCCTTCGTGTAAAAATATGATGATAAGATAGATCGCAAAAGAGTATTTCCACTTTTTGGATATGAGGCTAACCATATAATCATTTTTTAATATTTTTTTTCAAATATATATAAAATGCACCACTTCCACCATCTTCTATTTTTGCATCTTTTATTTCATAAATAATATTCATTAAATCTTTGTTGTTCGATATAAATTCGGGAACTGAATATTTTAAAATACTTAAATCTTTAGAGACATAAGGATCTTTTTCATTTTGAGAATGAAGACCTTTACCGGTCACTACTATTAATTTGTTTGTTTTTTCTAAGTACGACTTTTTTATAAAGTCTTCAATAGCCTTATTGGCTTGCTCAAGAGTATATCCATGCAAATCTATTAATCTTGTTTTTAAAGATATTTTTTTATTTAATTTTATGTCTTTATTGGGCAATTTTTCATGACTAGAAATAAAGTTTTCCCAATCTTTTTTATCTTTTTTTGAAATATTATCTGTCAATTAAGTTAGCGTATTAACTAATTGCCAATTAGGATTGGCAGAAGTTGTGTCTCTTGAAAATACCCAGGTATCATAGATTTTTTTTATTTTTTCTGGATCACCTGAAATGATTTTTTTTTCTTTATCTTTAATGCAGGTTATTACTTCAGCTATAAAATCTACAGTGACATTTAATATTTTATCTAACTTTTTGTGCTCTTTAATAACAGCGGAATTAATTCCTATAAAAGTTATTTCAGCATAATGATCTCTTTCACTTCTTTCTTTAAGTGCTTCATTAAATTGATTGTAAATTTCTCTGTTTAATAAAGGTTTGCTCGTTGTTAATTTGTTATCATTATCACTAAAATCTGTTATTATAGTTTCATAAGCAATTTTTGCTCCCTTTAAAAATTCCTTTTTTGCTTCATCATCAAAAACATCATTATTTTTAAGCACTTGAGTAGCTGCTACTTCCTTTAAAACTTTATCAAATTTTGTGGGAGTTTTTCCCTCAAATCCACTTCTCTTTCCAAGTATTCCTCTAAGCCTTAAAAAGATAAAGCCAGCAATCATTGCAAGAAGGATTATGTCCATGTATTCAAAACTGTAATTCATTATTATATAATAATTACTATGTTGATTAATTTCAACTAGCAATTTAGATTACGGACAAATGAACTCAATTCTATTACTAATAATTTTAATCCCTGCAATTGAAATATTTCTTTTTATCAAAATAGGATCACAAATTGGTGCTGTTACTACAATTTTATTAATATTTGCCACTGCTGTTGTTGGTGTTTACTATGCAAAATACGAGGGTTTAAACACTCTCAAAGCTGGATTTGCTCAATTAAGTAAAAATGAACCGCCAGCATATGAAATAATATCTGGTGCTGCAATTGCTTTTGCAGCATTACTTTTAATTATCCCCGGATTTGCAACAGATATTTTTGGTTTTTTATTAATATTTCCAATAACAAGAAAATTTATTTTTAGTAAACTTACTAAAAAATTTAAAACTGATAAAACTGACAGAAATAATTTTATTGATGGAGACTTTGAAGATATAGAAGATGATAATGACAAAAAAATATAAAATTTTAGGAAAATATATAAAAGATATGTCGGGTGAAACACCTGATATTGAAACTTATATTTTTGTAAAAGATCAGATATCAAAATACCAGCTTAATATAGATATAAATTCAAAGCCTTTAAAAGATAAAATGATAGAAATCGAAACTTTATTGAAGTTTGAAGATAAAGAGGAAAGTAAAAAAAAATCATACTTTGAGATAAATTTCGCAACAATTGTAAAAATTGATGATGAAATTAAAGAAAAAAGAGAATTAGAAAAAATTATTTTATGTGACGTTCAGATCGACATTTATCCTGATTTAGAAAAATCTTTATTAGACCTACTTCATAACTCAGGATACCCAAGTATTAAATTTGAAAAAAAAATAAATTTTGAAGAACTTTATAACCAGAGATTAAATTAATAAAAATTTTTTTTTAAATTATTTTTTAAATAATCTTTGTGTTTTTTTAACTCTTCAAGTGTTGGTTTAACTACCCTCTTAAAATAAGCAACGCCAGACTCTTGTTTGTCTGTAATCTCGCTGTCTTGATTTTGAAAATTTAAAGTTGGTTCTTTTTGATCAATTAAATTTATATAAACTTTAGCTAATAGATCACAGTCAATTAAAGCTGTATGCTGGGTCCTTTTTGAATTATCGACCCGGTATCTTTTACATAGTGCGTCCAAACTAACAGGAGATCCTGGAAATTTATCTCTAGCTAAAATTAAGGTATCTATTATTTCATTATCAATTTTTTTTTTACCAAACAAAGACAATTCATTATTTAAATGTCCTAAATCAAATTCTGCGTTGTGAATTATAAGCTTCTTATCTTTAATAAATTCTAAAAATTGTTCTCCAATATCACTAAATTTTTTTTGTGAAGCTAAAAAATCATCAGTGTATCCATGAACCTCTAAAGCCTTTTCTGATACTTTTCTTTCTGGGTTTAAATAACAATGAAATTTATTTTTAGTTGGAATTAAATTATCCAACTCAATACAGCCTATTTCAACAATTCTATGGCCTTCTTTTACTGATATACCTGTTGTTTCTGTATCTAGTACTACTTCTTTCATTTATATAATTTCATTTAAAATATTTTTTATACCATCTTTAATAGATTTTTTTGTAAAATTATTTTTAATAATAAATTGAGACTTTTTCTTTTTATAATTAGTAGATAGTTGGATAGCTTTAAACTTTTTTAGAAGTTTTGGATTATAGTTTTTTCTTTTCTTTATTTTTTTTAAAATATTAGATTTTTTAGAATCTACAAAAACCAGTATATCATCCTTACTATTAATTTTATTTTCCAATAATAGAGGAATGTCAAGAATAACAATTTTTGATTTATTATTTTTTTTCAAAAAAATATTCATTTTTTTTTCTTATCTCTAAATGAACGATTTTAATAATTTTTGTTAAATTATTTTTTTGAGCTAAAATTGCGTTTGAAATTTCATTTTTTTCTACCGGAAATTTGTGGATGTATTTAGGTAAAATTTTTTTTAGTTTATTGAATATTTTTTTGTCTTTTTTATATAATTTGGCAACTTCATAATCAGCGTTAAAAACTGGATAACCAAAATTTTGAGCCACATAGCTTTTGCCAGATCCTATATCTCCTAAAATTCCAATTTTGATCATATGTCTAAAAGTTTCAAAATATCATCATTAATTTCTGGTTTTACTTTATGCCAGATATTAAAAGCTGAATGAGCTTGATAAATAAACATTAATTTACCATTTTCTATCTTGTTCCCTAATTCTTTTCCAATTGTTAAAAAATTTGTTTCTTTTGGATTATAAATGACATCATAAAAAAGTTTATTCTTCCCAACTGAAGAAAGGTCGAGATTTATCTTATCCTCTTTTTTTAAACCTAAACTTGTTGCGTTAATAATCATATCAAAATCTGGGATATCCCCCCAGTCAACTATATTTAAATTGTTAAATAAATTTTTTAAATTTTCGGCTTTCTCTTTAGTTCTATTGCTTATAAAAATTTTTGAAACTTTCATTTTATTCAAGGCATAAATTATTGATGGAACTACACCGCCCGCCCCTAATATAAAAACTTTTTTATTAAATAAATCAAATTTTAATTTTTTTATGCTTAACTCAAAACCATCAATATCTGTATTATGACCAGTGATTTTATCATTGTCTAAATAAACAGTATTAACTGACTGGGTATTTTCTGACTCTGTTGTTAATTTATCCAAGTAAGGAATAATTACTTTCTTAAAAGGAACTGTAACATTAATTCCATAAATTTTTTTTTCTTTAACCTGTAAAATTAAATTTTTTAGACCACGCTCATCTAATTTTTTCTTTTCATAAATTGCTTCGATGTTGTTATTTTTAATCCAATAATTATGTAATTGTGGCGATAAAGAGTGTTCAATTGGATTGCCGATAACTAAATATTTTTTCATTGGGTAATTTCTAGATATTCTTTAATTTTTTTAACTGGTAAACCCATAATGGTGTCTTCGTCTCCTTCAATATTTGAAAATAAATTTCTTCCCTCGCCTTCTATTTGGTAAACATTGTAAGAATATAAGGCCTTATCACTTATTTTAGATAAATATATTTTTAAATCTTCATCTGAGAAATTTTTCATTGTTAACGTTGCTTTGTCAGTATAATTCCAGATCATTGACCCATTCTTTGAGATGCAAACTGAACTAACAAGATGATGTTTTTTACCATTAAGTTTTTTTAAAATAACCAAAGCTTCTTCTCTATTTCCAGGTTTTGATATTAGTTCGCCATCTAAATCTATTACACTATCCGCACCCAAAACCATTTGATTTTCCTCAGTTAAGCTAACTTTATTGGCCTTAAGTTCTGCTAGATTTTTTGAAATAATTTCTGGCTTAGCTTTTTCTTTAATAAGACTTTGCTTAACGGGGTTTTCATCAACGTTTGAAGGTTTGACTTTGGTGGGTATTTCATTTTTATCTAATATATCTTTTCTAACTCTACTTTTTGAAGCAAGAATAATTTTATTTAACATTATTTAAATATATTTCGTGTATTTTAATTATTGATGCGGCTGTCTCTTCAACTGATTTTCTTGTTACATCTAACGAGGGCCACTTATATTTTTGAAACGTTTTTTTAGCTTCTATAATTTCTTTTTTAATATTATCCAAGCTTGTATATTTTTTATTTTGGGTTTCTTTTAAGGAGTTCATCCTATTTTTTCTTATATCAGCCAGTCTTTCAGGCTCGGTATTTAAACCAATAACACAAGTTAATTGAGGATTGTCTTTAAGTTTTTTGGGTAAGGAGTTTTCGTTTACAAGTGGAATGTTTGAAGTTTTAAATCCTTTGTTGGCAAGATAAATTGAAGTGGGAGTTTTGCTTGTTCTGCTAACACCAATTAAAACAATATCTGATTTTTCAATATCATTTGTTAAATTTCCATCATCGTGATTCATTGTAAATTGTATTGCCTCTATTCTTTCATAATATTCTTCATTGAGCACATGTTGCCCGCTTGGCTCGTGGGAAGCCTGTTGATTGAGAATCTTTGAAAAGTTTAAAATTAAATTTCCCAATATACCAAAACAAGG
>Ga0233434_1003551_pt1 | contig 12633 bp, 16 predicted proteins | sample SI_122_August201_4_FD_182738 | JGI IMG/M metagenome (GOLD analysis project Ga0233434, IMG submission 182738) | Seawater microbial communities from Saanich Inlet, British Columbia, Canada - SI_122_August2016_120_MG | ecosystem: Environmental > Aquatic > Marine > Inlet | place: Canada: British... | reverse complement strand
AGCATATTTTATTTCTAGAAAAGAATCATCAAAAGGTCTAGGAATTATGATAATTGTTGCAGGTGTTTTGATCATTATAGGAGGAGCAGTTGTAATTGGTAATGCAGAAGCTATGGAAGAAGCATCTGGACGAAGTATACTGGGGGAAACAATCCCATTAATTGTTGCAGGGCTTGTTCAAATTGGATTAGGCATACTTAAAATCAAAAAATCTTAAACAATTAGACATGCCAACTTGTGCAAAATGTGAAAATGATGTGAATAAAGTATATGATTGTGATCATACCGATTTTGAAGAATATTGTGTAGAGTGTTATACAGAATTACATTATTACCTGACAGAAAGTGCTTAAAAATATGCTAACAAACAGAGACATTGCAATTTACTCATTAGGTAAAACAGAGGGGGTTAATTCCCTAGCTGAAACATTGGGAAAAGGTTTTGATGATGAAAAGTACATAGAATCATGGAATAAAACTTTGAAACTTTTGGGAGTTGAAATGCCTTTAAAAGATCTTGAAAAAATTTACAACGAATTTGCAAAAAAGATGGATGATGTGATTAATACTGGTGAAACAAAGTCAAAAACTAAATCATGAAAGAAATTTCAATTTCATTACTTTTGAAAAACATGTCCGAAGAGAGTAATTATGCTGATGACCTATGGAAAACATGTTTAGATGAAAAAGGAAAAAGACACAAGAGAAAAGATATCAACAATTCATTAAAAAAATTAGAAGGATTGGGATTTATTAAAAAAATTAGAATATCAAGTACTGACACATATTACAATAAAATACATTATTCAAATCCTGAAGATTATATCGGATTTATCAACAACATAATATTTAGTAATGAATCTAAAATAAAAAATTCATTAAAAAGATTAGAATTTAAGAAAATATTTGTAGATATTTCAAAAGATCTCAGTTCTTACAAATTAAAAGGAATTAGTAAAAACGATTATGAAGAATTATTAGATGCATTTTCAAATCTGACTGAACTTTCTTCATCAATAATATTAGTTAAAGAGACAAGTAGTAATGAAAAATTTAAAAATCAATTAACTGGCTGTTATGATGAAATTAAAGAAACATTGGAGCGTACCAATCATAAAATCACTGCTGAGAGGAAATCAAATGAAATAATACTGCTAGAAAGGCGTTTTGCAGGCAGGATCCCTAATGTGGGATACCTCAAACTTTGAAATCACAGGGTCTAGTTTAACACTATTTTTCAATTATTTTTTTAACTATTTTATACTCTAGACATAGGACTGTGGTTGTTGAAGGCGATAATTTTAGCTGGAGGACGTGGAAAACGACTAAAACCAATAACAGACTATGTTCCAAAACCTCTTGTTCCAATAAAGAATATCCCGATTATTGAATGGCAGATAAAATATTTAAAAAAATTTGGCATAAAAGAAGTCATAATTTGTACAGGTTACAAAACAAAAATGATTCAAAACTATTTGAATGTAAAAAACATGGGGATTAAAATAACATTTTCAATTGAAAAAACTCCTCTAGGTACTGGAGGTGCAATTAAAAAAGCTGGAAAGATGATCGATGAGGAATCATTTTTTGTGATTAATGGCGATACAATTACCAATATTGATTTAAAAAAACTTGCAGAAAAACCAAACTCCATAGCTGCAATTGAATTAAGAACAAAATATGGGATTTTAGAAACAAAGGGGAATAAAATAATTGAATTTAAAGAGAAAAAAGAAATTCAAAATACATGGATGAATGCAGGGATTTATTATCTTCAAAAAGAAGTATTAAAAGAATTGCCAGTCAAAGGAGATATTGAAAAAACTCTCTTTCCAGATTATGCAAAAAAAGGAAAACTCAATACAATAAAATTTAAAAATACAAAATGGTATTCAGTAGACTCTTTCAAAGATATGGAAGATTGCGCACTCGAGATAGAAAAAATAATCAAATAAATTTTGAAAATTATGCACCAGTTCTGTGCAGAGTTACCATCATGTATGCTACTTCTTCAACAAATGATTCATCATTACTGATAGAAGTATATTTTGTAGCATTATTCCAAAAATTGGTATCTCTGGATGGTTTTTCAGTGAAGATCTGTTCGCTCAATACTTTTGATTAGTAATTGATCTGATAATACTCAGCCTCAATCAAAATTAACCCATTACTAAAACAGATACACTAGAATATCCAATTCACATAGTGTTTTCATGCGTATTGCATGTAGTTTAGGTTCATTACTTTCAGTAAATCAAGTCCTAGAATGCTCAGAACTACTATCTAAAACAAATGTGAACTCAATTTGGATTCCAGAAACCTGGGGAATGGAGAATTTTTCAATGTTAGGGGCAGTATCAAACAAGACAACAAACCAAAAGATAGGCTCATCAATTATCAACATCTACTCCAGAAGTCCATCTACGATAGCAATGGGAGCAGCTACTGCAGATATTTTGTCAAATGGAAGGTTAATTCTAGGTCTTGGAACAAGTAGTGTGCCAATTATCGAGGATTTTCATGGTAATAAATTTGAAAATCCAGTACAGAGAATGAAAGAGTATGTCGAAATAATTAGATTGACATTATCTGGCAAACAAATCAATTATGCTGGAGATATTTTTAATTTAAAAGATTTTACTTTACTTATAGAACCAAAAAGACAATCAATTCCAATATACCTAGCAGCAATTAATCAAAAAATGGTAGAGTTGGCCTGGAGTATTGGTGATGGCGTAATTTTTTATCTTCGCCCATTAAATGAAATGAAAGAGACAATTGCAAAAATGCAATCAAAGAAAAAGATTGACGTTACTTGTCAGATAATAACATGTATTGCAGAAAATTCTGAGGATGCAATTATACGTGCTAAAAAAACATTGGCATTTTATATATCTGTAGGTAAAATATACAGAGAATTTTTAGCAAAAAATGGTTTTGAAAATGAAACTTTGAATATTTTTAATGAGTTTAAAAAATCTGGATTCAAATCAAACCATGAACTTGTAACAAATTCAATGCTGAATTCACTTTGTATATCTGGAACTCCAGAAGAATGTAAATCGCAACTTGTGAAATTTAGAGAAACAGGAATAGATTTACCAATAATTCAATTTAATCCAGTAGGAGATACAATGAAGTCATTTTCATTATTAAAGAAAACATTTCTGGATGAGACATAATGACAAGGGTAGGAATAGTTGCATATGGGACGACTCCATTTACAAAAGAAGATCAAAAAATCGAATCAACATTGTTAAAATCAACAAAAAATCTCTTTGAAAAAAATCCCGAAATTGATAAAAAAGATATTGATGCAGTTTTAGTTTCTACAAATAATAATTCAAAATACCTATCTCCAATCCTATCAGAAATGGTTGGAATTCAGCCAAAAATAGCTCATTCCATTGAAAGTTTATGCAATTCAGGCACAAATTCAATCGTTTCAGCATATTCCTATATCGCATCAGGTCTTGCAGACATGGTTCTAGTTTCAGGGGCTGAAAGGTATGACAGTCCAGGGCAGATACTAGAGTGGGATAATTCCAGAGGTGAGTTTAAACATCCAATATTTTGGGCATCCATTTTTTCAAAATCATATAAACGCAAATATTTAATTTCAGAAGAACAACTAGCTCTAGTTTCAGTTAAAAATCACAAACAAGCAAAAGAAAATCCTAACGCATTATCAAACAAAACATATTCAATTCAAGATGTAATGAATTCTAAAAAACTAACTGAAGATCTAAGACTGTTGGATTGCTCAAGGCCTTGTACGGGTAGTGCAACAATACTTCTTGCATCCGAAGAAATTGTTAAAAAAAATACAGATACCCCTGTATGGGTTTCGGGCATAGGTCAAAAAACAACCTCTGCAGGATTTACAAAAAACTTGTCACTTTCATCTATGGAATCAACTAAGCTAGCAGGTCAAGCTGCATTAAAAATGTCAAAACATGACATCAAAGACATCAATGTTGCAGAAATACATGATGCATTTTCTGTTTGTGAACCTATGGCATTAGAATCATTAGGTTTTTCTGATTTTGGTGAGGGAATTAATATAATCAAAGAACTACATGAAACAAATAATTTTAAAATAAATCCACGTGGGGGATTAATTGGTACAGGACATCCACTTGGAGCAACAGGTATCTCTCAAACCATAGAAATCGTCCAACAATTACAAAGACATGCAGATAATCGTCAAGTAGATAATGTCAATGTTGGGTTGGTTCACAACATGTCAGCTGCTGCCACATCATCAACAGTTTTGGTATTAGAAAGATGAGTTTTGAATCAGAGTTATCCAAAGGCAAATTTAGTATTCCAGAATGTACTGTTTGTAAAAAAATCGTTTGGCCTCCAACCGAATTTTGTGATATCTGTTATGGTGCAGTATCTCTAAAAAAAGGGGGTTTTGAGGGTAAAATCATCGAATTTTCTAAACAAAATGAAGACTTTTTCTGCATAGTAGAATTTGAAAATATGATTAGAATAATGGCTAAAATGTCACAAATTCCAAAATTAGAACAAAGGGTTAAAATTTCAAAATGCGGTATTAAAGACGGAAATTATTTTTTTCACGTTAGTTGAATTTAGTGTAAATGTATGGAGTCTCTACTGTTTGATCAAATGTCCAAACGGTAGGTAATGAAACAGTATCAACTACATTCAGATTGTGTTTTTCTATAAGGGTACTCCATCCACCATCAGGTAAATTTCCAGATAATTGTCTTTTAGAATGAGTTCCTGCAAATACTAGACCTGTATTTTTTTTCAGATCAGAAATGGAATTTATTTTCTCAATGATACTAGTGGCTAAAATATCACCTCCCATTTGAGGAAGACCTCCAATAAAAAACACAGGTTGTGTCAGATGTAATTCAGAGTAATCAACATTTAATGCATCTTCACATTTTGGATTAAAATTTTGATTAGTGTGTTTTACAATTGTTTGTTGTAATTTTACTAATACATCATCAATTTCAATACTATGAGAAGTTAATTCTAAGACGTTTCCACAAAATGCAATACGTCCATCCCCAGAACCAATGTCTACAAGTTCGGCATACCCTAATTCCTTAGCAATAGAAACCATCACATATGCAGACATTATCCATGTAGGGTAAAATGGTTGGCAACTAGAGCCATGCTTAATGCTATTCAACCAATACTCGTTGATATCACCCTCATAAACAACACATGAAATTCCTGAAATATTTTGTTCAAACGAATTAGAGTATATGGGATTATTTTGTGCAAAATCGTGCAATAGTTGTAAATGATTTTCATCTAATTGAAATTCTTTTGAAATATGTGATGGAATTACCTCCTGAATATGTGCATTTCCAGCATAATTTTTTGCAAAATCTTGCTTTAACTGAACTAAATTCCTTACAAGTTCATCTAGCATCAAATTTGTAAAATAAATGGGTTTGATAAACTCATTGTAATCTAAGTTGATTTTTTAGATAAAATGAAGGCGACTTCTTGTTCTATTTTTTTCAATTGTTCTATTGTGGTTGTTTGTAGTTTTTTGATATTTTTAATTTCATCATCTGAAGGATTAATCACCAGTTGAAATTCAAGATGTTTTAGTGTGTTTAGATAAAAATCTCGCTGTTCTAGTAATTTCTCAATTATTACCTCAGTCAATACTAAATCTAAAATTTCAAACTATTTAGGGGTTGGAAATGTTAATCTGGAAATGACCTTTCTCTAATATTTTATTGAGTTATTATGTAATTACCTTGCGTTACTATATCTAAATCTGAGAAATAATGGTATTGAAAAGAAATGTATCCTCATTAATAATTACAAAGCAAAAATTTGATAAAAAAAATAACCCTAATAATCAGAAAGCCGCAAGAATGCGTAGACAGAGAGGGTATCAGTGGGAAGATACCATAGTTAAACGATTTAATGGTGCAGAGAAATGGAGAGCATTTCGATTAGGCTCCCCAAGTATTGCATTGCCAGATGTATTAGCAGTAAATAATGAAAATAGTACAATATTTACCATAGAGGCAAAATCTGGTACAAGCACGTCTCTCCCAGTCCCAGCAGATCAGATTGAAAGATGTTTGGATTGGATAAAGACATTTGATATTTATGAAAAAAGAAAGGTGTTATTGGCATTCAAATTCCTTTCAAAGAAAAGACTGGGTATAGGAAAATACGAAAGTCGAGAATTAAGGGAGTTTTTCAAGATTTGGGATGAATCATTAGAGATTACAGATTGTGTTTGTACTTATGAAGGAAAATTTTTTGCAAAAATTGACGGTTCAAGAAAAGAGGTATTTCTCAAAGAATGTTCGATGCCATTTAAGACAAAACAGAGACAGATTGTGTAATTAGACAGGGTTTTCAAATCGTTTTTTAATGACAAGGTACAATCAGTAATAGATGTCTGAAGATAACACAGAGTCAGTTGAAATAAACACAGAGTCCCTGTTAGAGACCGTTTCTGATGCAGAAGTAAATTCAAGAATTAGTTTTGAAGAATTTACTGATGAAAAGGCATTGATTAGTTACAATGCATTTGGAACAAAACAGATGAAAATTAAAGTTTTAGAAGTATCTGATGAGAACCCTCCATCAAAATGGAAATTTGGAGATCGGGTCAAAGTGACAAAAATACTTGTGACAATCAAACATCTTACTTCACAAGAAGTAGAAGAAGGGGAATTGGATGTAGAAGACGTAGAAAGAGAATTAGCTGAGAAAAGACACTATAGTTCTACAAACAGATGGATCCCTGCAAGTGATATCAAAAATGGATATGTTATAGGCTCAAAACATACCAGATTAATCAGTGATGCTGCAGCATTAGATTACATTGAATTTTAAAGAATATTTCGCATAATAGATAACAATTATTCAAAATGTTTGAATCATATCATATGTTTACTTGAACAATTCTAATTCTTGTAAAATTTTACTCATTGAATGTTTCCAACCTCTCATAGCGTCAACATCATGTGGTCGATTATCTTCTAATTCTTTTTTTTGTTTTAAAAGTTCCAGATACCTTTTGTCACCAGATCTACTCATTCAATAATTCTGTATTTGTTGTAAACTTAAGCATATAGATACATCAGAAGACCAATTTTGTGCATCTAAAATTGAAACAAGTTGCAGATAGATGTTTAATTTTTCTCTGAAAAACATTATAAACATAGGAATTTGAAAAATGTCATATGAGTTCAAAGGAATTTGAAGTAAATGGAACTGACTACAAGGTTGTCTTGACAGATCAAATAGTAGGACATGTAAACAATCTTAAAAACCTCTATAATGCAGCATATGAAGATCCAGAAAGCTTTGAAGATGTAAGTTCAGAAATTTCAACTACCATTAATGAGATTGCAGGTACGGTTGAACCCCCCGCAGAAGATAGTGATCTAGATGGGTTAATTCAAGAGATAATTAAAGCAGTAGATAGTAAAGCAGCTGAAATTGAAAATGAGTTAAAAGAAAAAGTAAAGCCAAAAAAGAAATCAAAATCTAAAAAATAATCACATTTGACCTTAAACTCATAAAAAATTGGGGGATAAATTATATTCTAAATAAGGTAATAGATTTCATGTCTAGTTGTGAATGTGGAATTTGTGGCCACCATAATGAATCAGAATGTATTGAAAAAGAATGCAAATGTTGTTTAAATTTCCACGAAAGATCCGGTCCTAAACGAAAATAGTTATTTTTAGATAATCCCTACTAGTTATAACAAGAACACTTTTTTGAAATATGTCTTGAGCATCCAAATAATTTATGGTCCTTACAGCCACACAAAATACATTTTTTTAGATCACTCATAATTTTTCAATCAATTCATCTACTGCAAACATCATTTTTTTGTCTTCTAATGCTTCTAAAATTTTTAACCTCATGTTTTTTATCCTGTAAATGTCATCAAAATACAAAGGGGCCATAGTTTCAATTTCCTTTTCAAAGTAATAATTATCCAAATAATTTTGAAATTTTAATTTTAAAGGCTTGAAATCAGATATGGGTATTTTATCAGGATCAACCTTCTTTGTTATGACTTTTAAGAATCCATTGATTTTTAGAAGTTCTTTTGTAATCTTATCCAGATCTCCAGGCTTGTCTTGAAATTCTTTTAAAATATTGTAAGAATCAACAAACTGAACAAGTATTTTTTTTAAATGTTCAGCATATGTAAGCATGGTGTTTTTTTGAATTTATCTAATCTAAAGTTTGGGAAAAATAGCTTGACTTGTGTAAAAGTTACACATTTGCTTTAAATTATCACCCTTTGTCTGTAAGAACAATGCAGGGCGATGCTTATCTCAAATGTGTTGATCCACAATGTAGTTTAGAATATCCTATTATGAGCACAAATGTTCAATGTGAAAAAGGTCACATGTTAGATGTGAAATACAAAAACAAGCCATCAGATAGTCTAAAAGAGGTATTTTACAAAAGACGAAATCCGCAAGGGAATATTTTCAATGAAAGTGGGGTTTGGCGATTTAGAGAGTTATTAAATTTTTGTCAGATTGATACTGAAAATGTAGAGGAATGTTCAAAGTATTTAGTATCACTAGATGGGGCTGAAGGCAGGTTATCAAAACCATACCAAATGTCAAAGGTTGCAGAGTTTATAGGAATTTCAAATGATAATTTATGGTTACAGCCTGAAGGATACAATCCAAGCGGTTCTTTCAAAGATAATGGTATGGCAACTGCAGTTACACATGCAAAGATGGTCAACGCAAAAAAGATTGTCTGTGCATCAACTGGAAACACATCAGCTTCAGCAGGTATGTTTGCTGCAAATGAAGGAATTAATTGTGATGTCTATATCCCTGCAGGACAAATTGCACCAGGGAAACTCAGTCAAGCATATCAATACGGAGCTCAAATTCTGGAAATTGATGGAAATTTTGATGATGCATTAAATCAATCATTAGAAGATGCAAAAAATACCAGTGGATATACTGTAAACTCTATCAATCCATTTAGAATTGAGGGACAAAAAACAATTCCTTTTAGAGTATTAGAATATCTAAATTGGAAAGCACCTGATTGGATTGTTTATCCTGGAGGAGCATTAGGTAATACATCAAGTTGTGGAAAAGCATTGATGGAATTGTATGAGTGGGGTTGGATTGACAAAATTCCAAGAATTGCAGTAATTAATTCTGAGGGTGCAAGCACATTATCTGATTTGTATAATGGGAAATTTGAAGGGGAGGAACTAAGATGGAATAAAGGAAAACCAAACACCGAATTAATTTCCAGATATTATGATCATTTAGATAAAGAAGGATTAAGACCAAAAACTAAAGCTACTGCAATTCAAATTGGAAGACCTGCAAATATTTTGAAAGGTTTGCGCGCACTAGAATTTACAAATGGCGTGGTTACAACAGTTTCAGATTCTGAAATGCTTGATGGAATGTCAGTAGTAGGACTAAATGGATTTGACTGTGAAATGGCATCAGGTGCATCAGTAGTTGGAATTAAGAAGTTGATTGGTGAGGGAATAATTAGTAAAGACGATACTGTAGTTGGAATTCTAACAGGCAGGCAAAAAGATGCCATGCTTCCAGTTGATTATCATACTAATCCTCAAAACAAATTTGCAAATCCTCCAAAAAATTAGCCTCAAATTTAGGCTCAATTAATTTAGAATTATTGTAACATCTTAAGAGTTAAATCCAAGTTTTACAAAATTATTCTAACCAAAAGATGGTGCAAAAAAACTAAATGAATAGTAGACGTTATTGTTCTAAGAAACTTTTTCGGAGAAACTCATGGTAGATTTATGGGTTGAAATTTCAATCTTAGCCATTCTAATTGGGTTATCTGGATTTTTCAGTGGACTAGAAGTTGCACTTGTAGGGGTTAGAAAATCTAAAGTTATTCAACTATTCAATGAAAAAAAGAAAGGATCAAAAGCTCTACACAAACTAAAAACAAATCCGAGTTGGATGATGTCCAGTGTAAATCTTGGCAATAATCTTGTAAATGTTGGTGCATCAGCACTTGCAACAAGTGTTGCAATCAGATTGTTTGGAAATGATGGGTTGGGAATTGCAGTTGGCGCAATGACATTTTTGATTTTAGTGTTTGGGGAGATTACTCCAAAAACATACTGTAATGCAAATGCAACTAAAATTGCACTAAGATATGCACCGGTATTACTTGGATTCAGTTATGTGTTATATCCGGTTGTGAAATTCTTTGAAGTTATCACAAGAGGGGTTGTAAAAATGACTGGAAGTAGTTATTCACCTCCACCAATTACTGAAGAAGAAATCAAAGGAGTTATTGATCAAGGATTAGCAGAAAAAGCACTTGAAAAAGAAGAGATGGAACTAGTCCATGGTGCTTTAAAATTTGATGATACGGTAATTCGTTCTGTAATGACTCCTAGAACCAAGATGTTTTCATTAAATTCCAAAATGTTACTTTTTGAGGCATTGCCGCAAATTAATCAAAACGGTTTTTCAAGAATTCCAATTTACGGAGATACCAGTGATGATATTGTAGGAGTTGTCCATGTTAGAGATGTCCTTAAAGAATTAGAAAAAGACAACAAGATGTCTAGTCTTGGAGAAATTGCAAGAAAACCAGTTTTTGCATCTCAAGAAAAAATGATCAGTTCTTTGTTACAAGAAATGAAAGGAAGGAAAACACACATGGCAATTGTAGTTGATGAACATGGGGGTGTTGAAGGTCTAGTTACTTTAGAGGATTTACTTGAAGAGATAGTAGGTGAGATAGAAGATGAAACAGATCTTACAAGAAAAATAGGGTATGAAAGAATTGATCATGATACAATAATTACAAATGGTGATATGGAAATAGATATTATCAATGAAATTTTTAAAACTAAAATTCCAGAAGGCGATGACTATGCATCACTTAATGGTTTACTACATGAAAGACTACAAGACATCCCACAAGAAGGGGACAAGGTAGAGGTAGACGAACTTAGAATAATTGTAGAAAAAGTTTCAAAAAATATACCCCAAAAAATTAGAATTGAAAAAATCTAAAGTTAGTTTGATTTAGCAAAGTGTTCTTGTAATTTTTGCTTTTTTTCTGCCATATGGAAGATTGATTCAGTATGTGCAAATGCTTCTTTGTATGATTTTTTAAACAACATTGCTTGAAGTAACATGTGATTCTCAGGTATCACAATTCCTGTCTGATCATCTGAGTACATCATTTGAACAGTATCTCCAATAGATGTAGTCATGTTAGCATGGATGTGGACCATGTTAGTATCAGTAAAACTAAATCCCATATTTTGAGCATAATCTCGAATATCTTTAGTGCCCTTTGCAGTCCATAGAGTAGATACACCGAATTCATTTGTAAAAATTTCATGAATTTCAGAAGGTTTTGGAGCTGTGTCCTTGAATCTGATATCCATAATGTGCATATGCATTTGTCTTGTTGGGACTTTGATTGCCCTCACATACAATGGGGTATCTTTTCCAAAGTATAGTTTGACATCATCACCATGATGCGGTTTTTCTGTCATCTCTATGGTATCTACAATTACTTTATCGGTTTGCTCAATGTCTGCCCAGCGCCTCACTAATGTTACATCAAAACGAACTAGTCGTTCTCCAAATCTATCACGTAGTGGTTCTAAAATTTTACCCATCCCAGTTACGTTGCAGCTTCCTTGCATAACATGTTGTTTGGATATGGCAGAATCATAATTCACTCTAGAGTTAAACAACAAATCAGAAACAGATGTAGGACCCATAATTGATTCACCACCCTGGTAAATTGCAGGAATATTTTTTGGTTCATAAAGAGATTTTTTATTTTTGTAACCACATCCTTCAGGAGACGCATCAACTACTAAATCACATTCATCAAGTGCAGATTCTATACTTCCAGTAATGGTATAATTTGAAAAATCATTTAGTTTTTTTTGGGGGACATACACATTCAATCCTCTAGAGATGGCAAGATCTACTTTATCATCAGGAGAATATTTGCCAACACCAATAACTGTTATTTCCGGATCGTCTTTCAGAAAAGAAGTAATTCTACTGCCAATGGAACCATACCCATTAACAAAGACTTTCTTCATGAACAGTGTATGTTTGACCCATTTATTTAGATTAGTTTGAATTATTTGGACTCAAAAAAATAGACTGAAAGGGGAAAATTGATGACTAACTCACATATAGTGATAAATTTAGTATTATCAATAATAAAAATTGGACAAAAATTTTCTGATTAACAAACTAACTGAGGCAATAGACCAATCAAGGGGGGATTGGGGACGCAATCAACACCTAATGCTTTAATTTGTTTTTTACATTTTGGGCATATGTCATCATCGTATGTGGATTCTTCAGAAAAATTTCCACAATCAAAATGCTCAATCAATTTTGTTTGTTCAAATTTCGGACTCTTGCATGATGGACATTGAAAGATTTGGGCAAGTTTCAAACTACCACAGGAATCACAACTGATTTCACGAATTTGATCTAATACAACAATATGTCCCATAGATTCTAATTTTTTAACATACACAATAACTTCTTTTTCAGATAATTGGCTTTGCTCAACTAATCTAGATACGCTTGCACGTTTGTATGTATTAAATTGACGATCAATAATTTTGTAACC
>Ga0233434_1003547_pt1 | contig 12654 bp, 6 predicted proteins | sample SI_122_August201_4_FD_182738 | JGI IMG/M metagenome (GOLD analysis project Ga0233434, IMG submission 182738) | Seawater microbial communities from Saanich Inlet, British Columbia, Canada - SI_122_August2016_120_MG | ecosystem: Environmental > Aquatic > Marine > Inlet | place: Canada: British... | reverse complement strand
CTTTTCTTAGAAGCAATACGAATGCTAGCCATGACTTGTTTCCCTTCGGGGGTTATTTCTTTTTCGATCATTAAAGCAGGTCTTCTTACGAGGTAGTCAGGCCATTTCTCATACCACTTCCCGTAAAACTCGTCCTCACTAACCTCTCTGACAGTCTTATCTGGGTTCGGAATATTCGGATCAGCTATATGAACTAAATAGTTTCCTCTTTCTCCCGTCACGTCAAAGATAAGACTAGCATGACTCCAATCTCTACCTTCAGGATTCCAAGCGATCAATACAGGCTTACCTGCGTCTGTCCACTCTTTCACCTGCGTTAAAGTAGAAGGTGTAGTAAGAGTTGCTCGACACCCAAAGTATTGAGCGCAAGCTAAAACCTCCTCCCACCTAGCACCTCGCATCGGCTTCGCACCAATGACTTTATTAACTTCTTCTTCAGTACATTCAACACCCAAAGAGTTAAGAGCCATACACGTTGAAGTAGACACACATGAAAACTGTGTGCTTTGACGTATAGGAGTTACATTCGCTTTAGCTGTTTTTAGTTGAGTCTTTAAACTCTGAGGAAAACGCACTCGCAACAAGTTGAAAATCTCTTTGATATCTTCTAGTGAGGCGAAAAGTCCCTCCTTTGATGAAGAACGGAGAGTCAAACTTATTTGTTCTTCACCTGCCAAATCAGATTGACCTTTGAAATTTATCAATCTTTTCTTACAACTATTAAGACTCCACTCCCAACCCTCATATCCTCTTCTTCTCAAAGAAGTTGGGTCTATGAAGCCATTGATTTCATTCTTTATGGCATCAATATCTCCCCTGCGTTCAATATTATAAAGCCCAAATAAGGATATACGGTATGTCGGTTTAAATAAACCACTCCACCAAGAAGATTCTTTCTCAAGATTAACGCTCATTTTAAGACCTTTCATTGTGTTTTAAGCTGAGATAGACATGGACACAAACTAAAATGAAAGGGTTACACACCCGCTTTTGCTTGGTTTATCATGTTAATTATCTACCTCTTACTCAAGAGAGAGATAGATAATATATTGAAGACATGAGATTTTCAGATATATAAGGTGTAAGGAGGAAGATCATGATATTAGACGTAAACTATAAAGACGTACTTTCTTTAAGAATCAATGAGTGTCCCGATGAAAAAACCCCCATAACAGTAAAGGTAAAGTCAAAGCCTGTTGTGTATGTCTTCGTTTTTAACGGTGATAAAAGCATGGTTGTCTATGAAGAAGCTGACAACATAGGGCTTAAAAAAAGTCTATACTTCAAAAGTGAAAGAGAACTGCATGAGCATTACATGGATACTAAAAAGGTGTTTGGAGACAATAAAAGTAAGTTCTTATGTACTACACCACCCATACTTTGGGGTCATAACCAAGACCTTAAATTTTGGGAAAAATCTGAACCTCTAGGAGAAGTAATAAAGGAATACATAGACCTCTCCGAACTAGACGACTTAGGTTATTACGAATAGGGTGATTAATGAGTGAACAAAAGACAGCTTGCGAAGCAATCTTAAAAGCACTGAAAGAAGACCTCGCTAAAAAGGGCTCTAAAAGAAAGAAGGTTGACCATTGGAAGCCCTTTGCTTGTGCTTCTATGGGCATTAAAAAAATGGGTCAAGCCCGTTGGGATATGATTTTAGACCATGGATGTAAACAGAACCTGTTCAAGAAAGAACCTTTAGGTAAAAAGTTTATCCTTACGCCTATGGGAACACCTTCTCAACTTCCCCTAATGGAAGAGGAAACCCAAGAAGAGGAAACCCAAGAAGAGGAAACCCAAGAAGAGGAAACCCAAGAAGAGGAAACCCAAGAAGAGGAAACCCAACCACAAAGAGACAGTAAAGGCTATTTGCCCTCAGATTACGCTACAGGGAGTAGATTAAAGGCATCCGCTACTCGACCTAGATCTATTAAAAAACTCGCTCACAGAGCAGATTACGCCCCTAGAGAGGGTGATGTACTATGGGCTATCTACCATGATGGGAGAGTTATTAAGTCTGAAATCGAAGAAGTTACTTTTGGACTTCATATCTCACCTATGAACAAAAAAGATGGGCATTGGAGTTATGTCTCTTCCAATGATGTATTTGACTCTAAACAAGAAGCAAAAACTGAAGCCAATCGCAGAGCAGAAGAAAGACAAAAGTTATCCACTTCTTCCAATAAATTTTGGTCGAAAGAAGCTATGAGCCAAGAAGAGTATGCTCTCTTTAAAGAATACGAAGACAACAGAGAAGAATTCTTAAAGTTCAAAGAAGGATCAGCAGACTTAGGCTTAGATGACTTATTAGGGGATATTTAACCCAAGATCGTAGTTCTAGGTAATAACCCTAAAAACCCATAAGGCTTACCGATTAAAGGGTGCAAGTCTGAAGCACACATAACAAACCCTGCTGAAGCATCGGGTGACTTTAATACTATGGAGCTTGATAGGATCGCAACATTAGAAGCTGATCTAATACCAACACCTAAAGTCCCTGTAATGTTCACTTGCCCTACAATCGACTGTACTTCAACATTACCAAATACCGCAGTAGCAGAGATACCTAAAGGGCTTACGCTCACTGAGTTAAGTCCTGCTTGGTTGTTTACTGAACCTAACACTGAAGTGTGGTTGATGTTACCTATCACAACTGTGGTATTTCGATCCCCTACTGTGAGTGTGGTTTTATCAACATCACCAAAAAGTACCGTCTCAGATTTAACCGCTCCTCCAATGCTACCCGTAGCAGGAGAAGATCCAAAAGTCTCTGACTTTCCTTGATTGTTAAGAGGGTTGAAGTTAGATGGCCCTGCATACATGGCTTGCTTCGATCCCGATACAGAAACTGTCATATCTGAAGTCTCTGTAGACATAGAACTACCGCTCTTCATAGAGAAGGTATCTTGTGATGAAAACCTAAACGTCTTCACATTACTAAAGTCTACAACAGGAGAAACAATCTTCACTACAGTCCCTGACTGAATAGAAACACCCTTCCTCCCACTCAGGTTAAGACTAACCTGAGACTCTCTTTGGTCTTGGTTTTCAGCTCCTTCATTAGGAGAAGTAAAACCCCCTGCCGTTATATTGACCGCACCTTCGGGAGAAGTAATGTTCACCCCTAGAGAGTTCATCCCTTCAACCCCACCTTTTAAGTTTAATAAAGGAGAGCTAACATTCAACTCTCCCTTAAACTCTACTAGACCTCCACCTTCTACATTAGCTCTTATAGATTCAGGTGAAGGATCAGAAATCTGCGCCTTCAAAGCACCATTCTTGGTGAAGGAAATAAATGAATCTGAAAGATCTGAACTTAATGGACTCACTTTAAGTAAGGTAGCGCATTGAGTACCCACCTCGCCTTCAAGGAAAGGTGTAAGAGTACCTACCCCATCCAAGAAAGAAACACCTAAAGGAAGACCATAATCAGATCTCCCCGCACTAAAAGGATCATTCCCCACAACACTGCCTAAAACAAACTCAACTAGAGGTGTTCCTTCTGCAAGCCGTTCAGAATCAAAACCATCTGTCTGCTCAGTGACAGGTAAAGTACCGTCTGATGTGTGAGAGACTTCTACCCTATACTCTGATAAAGCATTTGAAATAGGACTCCCTGTCTTAGCCTTCCTATCTAATCCCTTTTTGTTCATTCTAAGGATTGATTTACCCCCATACAACAACCTTCCAGGATTGGAAGTAACGACAAAACCATCTTTGTCTATTAAGTTGGCTTCAAAGAAAAAGTTATATGGATTTAAGGAAGGTTCTATACTGCCCCCATCTTTCTCGAACGCTGACTTTCCATCAGAGTCTCTAAGAAATAACTTGTGAGGTAATAGATTCCCTTCAGCTACCTCATTTGCTTCCATAGCTTCAGGGACTTCAAAAGGAATCCCTGTCTCCACATCAACTTGAAAATCCCCATCCCATTTCCCACCATCAGAAATCATTTCTTTAGGTATGTGCTGTGCGTCTCTCTGAACCATACCAGAATAGACCCTAGCTCCTGCTGTCGCATGGAACTGTTGGATTGACCTCATCACTATCGCTTGATCTTGATCTCGAAGTCTTATCTCATTCGCTCGCCTATTCGTAAGAAGAACCCCTTCATCTAAAACTAAGTCAGAACCTTGTGCTGATGAAGCCAACACATTCCCTGGCTCTAAATGCCTCATCTTAAAGCGAATCCTTTGACCCACTTGATCTATGGCTTGTCGATCCTTTGGGCTATTTAAAACCCCCTCTTCTGTGCTGTAATCTTGAACAGGTAACCACTCTTGACCAAACCAAGGAGTACGAGGCATCCAAGTCAGAATAACAGGCTGTTTCCTGTCTGCTTTAGCGTTAGAGTTAGCTACCCAACCTACCACACAGTAATCACCCTTTTGAGGGATCGCACCTAAGAAGTGCCTAGCCCCCGCTGAAGCGACACATAGCTCAACACCCGAATACTTAGGGCGTTGGTGTTCCCCATAGACGATTTCAATATTACATCTCATCTCAGGGTGAAAGACATCTATGATCTTAGCAATACAAAGAGAAAGAGCTGACCAACCATAACTAGGATTGCTAGGCTTTAAAGCACTGTTTCTGACCCTCTCACTTGCTCCCGCAGATGAGATATTCATCTTACTACTCTTAGGACTCATCTGTACCTCCTGATAACTTATCTTGTCTACGCTTCCATTGGTCTACTTTACCCTTCATCTCCTCTTTGTAATGGGAAACAATATGACTGTCATCTAAATCAGTCGGGCTTTGTACACCCAAATAGTTACCTTCGTCAGCTAAGAAGATCTCAACATCGCTAGTGTCTCCTCTACAATCACAAGCAGCACCCCCTCTCGTTTCAGGTCTTATTTCTGAAAGACGCACAGGAACATTCGCAACTACTTGGTCATTTGTTTGAGTCATTAAAGCCTTAGAAACACCATCAATAAAACCTTGTCTCTTACCATCTCCTTGAGGGAGATTATTCCCTGTAAGTCGATTAAACGCCTTCTCTAGTTTTCCTTCTTTTCCCTTTAGACGTTCATACACTTTCTCAGTCAAAGTTTTAAAGTTTTTCTCTTTTTGAGCTGCAGTTAAGTTCTTTGTTTTTAGGTTGTGCAAGGCTGTGAGAAAGAAATCTATATCATCTTCATTTAAGATTCGGGTTCTGTCCTGCTTCAAAAGGGAGTCAAACTGAGCACCATTAATTATATTTAACCCTCGACCATACTGATAAGCCCCAAACAGCTCATACCCTTTTTCATCTGAAACAGGGAAGATTGGGCTTTTCCAAGAATCCTTATAAACCCAGCCACTCGTGTCTGTATATCCTACTCTACCTCTTATACTAGCTCTCGCACCCACATGAGCATAAACATCATCTAAAATGTACTGTATATGAGCTTTGTCCATTGTGGTTTTAGGGTCTTTAAGACCTTTGTCTTTATGGTCCTCTAATAATTTCTCCATTAAACGAGCAGTAGTACCTGTAACGACACTTTCTTTATTACTTTTATTAATCTGAGTAAAAGCATTCATTATTGCTTCGTCTTTATCTAAGATCCCCAGAACAAGACCAAAACTTGAACTCTTTTTGACTTTACCTTTCCGATATAACTTTTTCTCCAATGCCCCAACTGTAATAGTCTTTTTCCCACACTTTCTCTTAACTTGATGTGAGATCGCTGCCTTTATCGCTTTATAAAGTTCTATCCCTGTTATTTTACCTTTTATTACTGTTTTTTTTGATTTTTGATATTTTGCATAGCCATGTTCTTGAAAAGAAAGAAATAGAATATCTTTCGTAGGAACGACTTCAGTTTTAGTGCTTGTATACCTAGTTCTTGTAAGTAAACCTCTCTTTATTGTGCCGTTCCCAAACTGAACTTTATTGTGATCTCCCGTAGCCCCAACTTCGTTCTTTATCTGCCTAGTATCAGTCTCGTCTATAGCCACATTTTCAAGAGTGATTTGGGTTGTCACTTCTTTCTCATCTTCTTTTTTCTTCTGCGCTACTGTAAGAGCGTCTGTTTTTTTCGTTACGTTTCTACTTCTAGTCTGAGGAGGTCCTTGGTGTTCAGGGTTGGGGTGAGAACATGAATAATATCGGTAATAGCCAGGTTGATTAGGGTTAAAACTCGATTTCTTATTAGATAACTTAGCAAGCTCTGTCGCTGTTTCATGCTGTTTATAACCCGTTGTAGCTTTTACTTTATGTTCAATGGCTTCGATTAAGTCAATGATCGTAGCTACACCTGTATTTCCTCGCAAGTTTTCCTTAGCAGTCTTATAAGCGTCTAGTACCTCCTGATCTGTTTCTTTAGCGTTTTTCAGCCCTCTTTTTCTCGCCTTAGCTGCATCTTTTCTCCCTGTTCTTAACTCGTTCCCTGCTGTGTTTAGATCTGCTTCCCCTACAAGCAGATCCACACGTCCATATTTTTTTACTATCGTTGGCTTTCCGTTTGTACCCTTAACTTTTTTTGATGATTTTAAATATCTCTTAGGTGTTAATTTTAAAGTACCTTCAGTCTCGTCTGCCTTAGTTATAATCCAAGGTCCTTTATATAAAGTAACATCATCGGGGGAACCATCTTTAGTAGCCTTTGAGAGTCTAAGACATTTTAAATGAAGTGCTGTTTTTATTAGCATATTTCTGTAGAGTTTTCGGTCAGGAGAGGTCAACCTTGCATTTGCTCCTTTTAAGAGATCTAACCCATGAAGGACTTGAGTTGGATCTATGTGATATGGATCTAATGCCATCACTACATTAGGAAATCCTATTGTATTGTAATGAACTCCGTCCCCGTCTTTAGATATTAAAGCCTTCGGGGGAAACAAAGGATTGTCTAAGCTTATTGATTCAATACCATTCTTTGTGGGGTCTCCTGGTGGGAGGTACTTCTTTCTTCGAGCTGTAAGAGTTAAGCTCGTAGTACAATCTCCTCCGAAAGAGAAAGAATGAGCGATTGCTGTAACATAATAAAAGCAATCTATGTGTTCAATATAGATAGGGTAACCCGCCTTTAACTCAGGTCTTAAAGGGATAGTTAAACTACACCCATTAATGTTTGTATTTGCCTTCTCTAACTCTACAACGGCTGCAAAAAAGGTTTGTCTTGGTTTATTAAAGAAAGTTGAATCAAATTCTAAAGGCTTCCAACCATATTTTGCAACAAGCCTATAATCAACGTAAGTTCCTTTAACCCCCCAAGTTCCCTCCATACCCAAACCTGCTGTATTTCTAAACATCCCTGCTTTACATATAGCATAGGTATAAGCAGGTTCTTCATGTTGGAAAGAAATATCAAGTACATCTTCCCTCTTAATTCTATAGATGCGACTAGAGCTAGTATCCATATTATAGAAGGGTGGTTTAAAAACTAAGTCTCCATCCATATCTTGATAAAACTCATAACCGACTTTCTCAGCTACCGTATCTGCAATCTGCTGTTTAGTTTCAAAGCTACTTGAGAATAACTCAACATTACCTAAAGCCCCAATGTCTGTAATGAACGACTTTAGCTCTGTAGCGAGTAGACCTAAGCCACCCCTTCCTGTGTCGTCTAACTCAACGGAATATTCTAAATCAACACCTCTCAAGAAGCGGTTTTTATCGTCCTTCTCAAAGACACCTAAAGTTTGAGCAACACCCAACTCAACACTTGTAGGCTTACCATTCTGTGTTACGTCATGCTGACCTTTAATGATCTTTCTTATCTCTTTGCCTTTTCTCTTACCCCTTGAAGGATCACCGATATAAGCGGTTTGGAGAGTAGAGAACATAGAACCCGAAGCCCCATACATCCTCAAAGCATACATACCTTGAGCAAATCGGGTTTCCCAATATCTCAGAGCGTCTGAAAACAGGCTACGACCCGCAGGATTCTTATTACTCTGATTACTCGAAGAACTAAAAACCCATTCTGCATCCCCTGCCGAACCTCCTGAGTCCCGAAACAAGTCATAGATAATCTGATGAGGAGTCATGTTCGTGTAAACATGACCATCTAACCTCATTGAACCTCTTGATTCAGCAGGGACTGCCGCTAGGTACGCCGCATTGGTGTTTATCTTTTGGTTCTGCCAAAAATGAAGCATCCCATTACAGCTCAGACTTGCTGAATAAAAACCCCCACTAAAGTTAAAAGAAACACTCGTCACTACCCCATGAAATACAGGGTAGTAAGGACGTAAGGCTAACTCACTAAGTTCATATTGTTCTTGAGTTGCTTCATTTGTGTAAAGAGAACCTTTAGGTGCGTGACCTTCAATCTCAAAGAAACCTCTGTAGTAAATATTTACCTCAACACCTGTTGAAAATAAGAATTCCCCATCTTTAAAAATAGTGTCGCCATAGTGGCCAGGGATAGACATTTCTATGGAAGAAGAAGAATCACCCGAACTTACCCCTCCGTTCACCGAAACAGAAGTAATAAAGGCTTGGAAGTCGATTTTATTCTTACACTCATTACACCCTGCAATTTTAGTGTCCCCATTTAAATGAACAATCGCATCAGGAGTCCAAGAGACTATCTTTCTGTGTTTGTTAAGAGTGTCTTGCGACCAATTCCCTGCGAATGGTCTGTCTTCTAATATATTACTCATCTTACTTCCTCACTTGAGTTTAAGTTCTTGAGTCTTTCTACAAAAATGGCTTCCATAGGATCATTAAACTTATGATTGTAAACGGTGAAAGAAAGATCAAAAGAAATACCTCCATTTTGACGAGACTCTTCAAGAGTGTAGCTCATACTTTCTATACGACCCTCCCAAGTCTGACCATCATAGTGTATTGCTTGCCTACCTACTGCTTGATACGCTCTAGAACGACCTATTCGATCTGCGATAGCGGCACTGTTTCTATAGACTGAAAAGATCGCCATCAGATGGCGGAAGCTTGCACTGTCTTTCCTAGCTGTATGTGTTAAGCCATTAGGACCTTTGTCGCCTTTATACCCTGCAATAAAAGCACCGATTGAACAGCTAATACTTATTGTCGGAAGTTCCTCACCCCACCTTTGAAATACAAAGCCATATCGAGTTTGGTCTTGATAGCTTTGTATCGCATTGTAAGAGACATCAAAGCTTGAAGGGTTGATCATAAATACAATCGGGGGGAGAGTGTCTAAAGCCCTATACTGAATCGCATAATCAATGAGGTTATCTGTATCTGTATAAGCAGGGGAAACAGCTTCTATAGTATTACCTAAGTTAGACCTTGATCTGCTTTTACTTGAAGCGTTAATGGGAGAACCCGCTAGACTTGAGAGTTGGGGGGTAAAGTCAGACAACCCTGTTCTTGATCTAGGTAACGGAGTATTGGCTTGGTTTAAAGGACTACTAAAAGGAAGACTTGCATTACGAGATTTCAGAAATTTGTTTTGTTCATGTTGACTACCATCAGCCATGTTTATCTTAGGTGGTACAACTTCCAAAATAAATGGAGAATACTGCCTCAAGTTTTGATTCGACATATCTATAGGAAAGTGATCTTCGCTGTCTTCAGGGAATAAGATTACATCTTCTCCCATAGGAAGATCTATATAAGGTACTGTTGCTGTTGTGCCTTTCATCTAAAATCTCCTCCTTGAGTTCTTACGCCATGTACTTCTCTTTCTACTTGGAAAACCATATTTAACTTAAAGGCAAAAGGAGAGTCGGCTGTCTCGGAAACAGAAAAACTCTGAAACCATCCGTACCACTGCCCCCCATCAAAGTTCATTTGGATTCTACCCTGTAAAGTCACATAACCTCTGCTGTCGTAAATCGACCCGTTATTGTGGAAAAGAGAAAGTAAGTCTAAATATTTATCATAAGCTAGAGTCTCTCTTCTATTACCTCCGAGATCTATACCGTAAGTAGAACTTGAAGGCATACCAACAGTGGCGGTTCTTTCTTGTTGGAGAGAGTTAACAGGTCCTGTGGTGTTGGAAAGACCCGAAAAAACCCGAATAAAACCACCCGTACTCATATCAAGAGTTATTGTATAAGGCTCATCGCCCCAATAGGTTTCAATCCACCCTCCAATCGTAGGACTACGACTAACTTTTTTTTGGTAAGAGAAAGAGAGTTGTGTAGGATTAACATGACACACAAGTCTTAAATCACCTAACAGAGAAGTAACTCCATCAGGGTGTATAATATCAAAGTAAACAGGTCTTTTATTGAGTGCTTTATTGTACTCATCTAAGTGTGAGTTAAATGTTGGTTTAATAATCTTCGCCATAGTTCAAATCCTAAGAAATAAAGCCGATTGATCTCATATAGCTCTCAATGGAAGAGATCATAGCTTGTTCGTTATTTCCGTTCACATTGAAGACAACATTGCCCGTACCGCCACCACCTTTTGCTTTTGTGAAGTCCACAAGCATAGCTGTGTCGGTATCAGTCCCTTGAATGAGAGAACCTGCGTTTCCTATGAAAGGAGTACCCCCGCCAGGAGTTAGAGCTGCGTCTTCAGCCTGTGCATAGTAACTCTTAAAGTTTCTTTTCATTTGCAGTAGCTCGTTGTATTTTTCGGGGAATTCGGTTTTCATATCAGGGCTATTACTTAACCGTGTATCTATATCCTTTATATAACTTTTTCTCCCCTTCTCAGTTTCAAATTTCTCTTCAGTCCCTCCGAATTCTCTCATGACTTGATTTCTTAACTTTTGTCTATCGCTTTCAAGATAAGCATCCACCATTGTTTTCTTATTAGCGTCTTGAAGAACTTTATTCTTAGCTTCAACTTTACCCCTTAACTCCTCCATTTTTTTCTGCTCTTGGTCTGAAGGAGGTCCTTCTAACTTTTCTAATGCTGACAATTGCTTTTCAGCCACTATCCCTAGCTTTATTGCTTTTTTGTCTCTCTCCTTCTCTTTTTCAGAACCCTTTTCCACCCCGACTTTTGAAGCTACAGTCCTATAACCACGATTCTTCTTTACTTTTAACAAACCACCTAGAGCACTTGCCCCCTCTTCATATCCTTCGTCTGTGTAACCACTTAACGTCCTTCCTTCTTTATCCTTAAATTTGAATTTTGATTTAGTGCTACGAGAATCTTCACCACCAGTCGAAGCACCTATCACTGGAACAAATTTGAAACCTTCTGCTATAGTGTTAAGTATCGCCCCCGATACCCCTCCCAAATCATGCCCTTTACCACTCACTTTCCCCACCAAACCCCCAAACCCTGCGTCAGCAGTAATCTTATACCGTTTTTCTAACTCCTCCTTAGATATCACATCGTCTTCCTCGCCTATACCTTTTTCGTTCCCCGATAAAAGTTTCAATACATTTTCTTTGGTGGCTCGCATATTCTTAGTGTCAACCCCCCCTAACTCCAAAGCGTTAAGTACCTGTGCAGCAATTGCCTGTTCGTCTGTTAACTCTGCCCTACCACTTTTACTTCTTGACATCTGTCTTTCTACTCGTGCTTCTGCTTGGGATTCAAGATCTTTAAGATCAGTGCCTTGTATCTTACGTCCTTCAGCCCCCATTAACATCTTAACTTTCTGTTTATTGAAATCTATCTCCTTTTGTTTAGTCACCAAGCTCGCTTGATCAGTCTCCTTTTTTTCTTTTAACTTTTCTTGAGCCTCTTGTCTTTTCTTAAAATCTTTAATCCCTGAGATTCTTCTTCTTTCTTTCCTATCTTCTTCTTGATACCTCTCCCTCTCTGCTTCAAGCTCAAGCTCTTGATCTCCAATTGTTCCTTGCAGTTTATCGGCAACCTGCCTTCTTTTCCCTCTACTCTTATCTTTTACCCCCATGATATCTGCCATGAATTCAAGAGGGTTAGAAAGTTGCATTTTCATCGCATCAATTTTGTTTGAAATCATAGTAGCTGAAGTAAGAGTTGCGTCAGCAACCTCTTGCAAAAGAGTCAGTTGGTCAAAGGAATTGGTTTCTACTTTATTTAGCGAAGCTCCTTGCGAAGCAATATAGCTTTGTATGTCTTTTATTTCTCTCCCGCTTTTATCTCGGATAGCACCCTTCTTATCTACTGTTAAGTCAGTAAGACCTGCATCCTTTAGTGCTTTAGCTATCTTCTTTGCGTCTCTATCCCCCCCCTTGTCTGTATTATCTTTCTTTATTTGTTGAATCACTCTGAAGTCATCTCGCATAGCCATATCAATTTGCCTCATCCCTTCCAAATCTTCTATGCTCTTCCCTGTCATCTGAGAGATCTTCTCCATTTCAATGGCTGAAACATCTCTGAACCCTTTACCTCCCGTGACGTTATAAAGCTGTTGCATTTGAGCTGACATTGTTCCTGTCATATCAAGATCACCTAAAGCCAAAGCTTGAGCTGACAGACCGCCTTCCCCACCACGAGCTAGTCTTACTGATTTCATAAGCTGTCTCGCAGCACCCTCCCCCTCAGAACCTCCCTTTCTTCTTAAAACACCCATTGCTTTCTCTAAGTCAGCGTCTGACATTTTAGATAAGTCTCTGCTTTTATCCACACCTGCTTCCTTTAAAAGACCTTTCATCTTACCGCTCTTATATATAGCAAAGAAATCGTCCTTGGTTCTCTGTGCTGTTCTTTTTAAGACTTTCTGCATACCTCCTGTAAGGATGATCCTTTTAAACCTATCTTGAATACCTTCTCCCTTGAAGCCACCTGCCAAAGCCTTCGTAAATGCCTGTGCGGCTTGAGGGCCCATGACTTTA
>Ga0233434_1003545_pt1 | contig 12658 bp, 11 predicted proteins | sample SI_122_August201_4_FD_182738 | JGI IMG/M metagenome (GOLD analysis project Ga0233434, IMG submission 182738) | Seawater microbial communities from Saanich Inlet, British Columbia, Canada - SI_122_August2016_120_MG | ecosystem: Environmental > Aquatic > Marine > Inlet | place: Canada: British... | reverse complement strand
TTACTCCCACATTTTAGACAATAATATGCTGTAGACAAATGAAGAAATCCACATTCAGTACATTTGTGAGTTAAGAGTTTGCCTTGTTTGGCATATTCAATAAGTTGTTCTTCAATAGTCATTTTATACACTTTGGAATACGTGAACAGCACAACTTGCACCAGTTGCACCAAAGTTATGAGTTAAACCAATTTTTGCATCTTTAACAGATCTTTCACCAGCTTTTCCAGTTAGTTGATCAAATACTTCTACTACTTGACCAACACCTGTTGCTCCGATTGGATGTCCTTTTGATTTAAGACCACCTGATGGATTAATTGAAATGTCAGAATTTAATTTTGTTCTACCTTCACGAACAGCTTGAACGCCTTGTCCTTTATCAAAGAATCCCAAGTCTTCAGTGTCAACTACTTCTGCAATTGTAAAGCAATCATGTACTTCTGCAAAGTCAACATCTTTTGCAGTGATACCAGCCATTTTGTATGCATCTGCTGCTGCAATCTTTGTACTAGGAATTGTTGTCATGTGTTCACGTCCTTGTAATGCAGCTGGTGAACCACCTCTGCCTGAACCAGTTACTTCAATATAGTCTCCACCCTGTGCTTTTGCAAATTTTTCAGAACAAAGAATAACAGAACTTGCACCATCAGAAAATGGACAGCAATCATAAAGTTTTAGTGGACTTGCAACTACTGCAGAATTCATTACATCATCAACAGTAATTTTCTTTTGCATGTGAGCTTTTGGATTAAGAACTCCATTATCATGATTCTTTACTGCAACTGCTGCAAAGTCTTCTTCTGTTGCATCAAACTCTGTCAAGTAAGCTCTTGCCATTGATGCAAACAATCCTGGAAATGATGCACCAGCTTGTCCTTCATAGAAAAAGTCAGAGCAATATGCAAAGTAAGTTGTTGTCCATTCAGTTCCTGTGTGGGTTACTTTTTCAACACCGGTGACAACAAGACAATCATAAAATCCTGCTGCAACATTAGCATATGCTTCTCTAAAAGATACAGAACCACTGCCACATGCAGACTCTATTGTTAATGATGGTTTATCTGGAATTCCTAATCTGCTCATCAATACAGGACCAAGATGGACCTGTTTGTCAGCAACTCCGAAAACGTTTGAAATGTAAGATGCTTTGATATCTTTTGGGGAAATTCCTGCACTTTCTATGGCTGCAACTGATGCCTGGGTGGTAATATCAGCAATACTTTCACTTAATTTACCATATTTGGTGCTACCAGCGCCAAGAACACAAACCTTTTCCACAAATGTCACTGACCCATTTCCCTATAAAAATTGTCTTAGTAAATTCATCATAGAAAATGCCAAGAAGAAAATCAAGTGCAAAAACTGTTCAGATCAAAAAACCTACAATAAGACATGTAGTTAAAACTACAAAATCTAAAACTAGTATATTCAAAAAAGAAATCATTCAATATTTTGACAGTAATGGATTTCTTTCTTGGTCATCAAAAGAAAAAAAATACATTATTCTTGGAACAAATTCTCCTAAAAATGGTCTAGTACAATGTCCTGAGTGTAAAGTAGGGGAATTGATGGTGATTAGAAACAGATCTACAAGAAAACGATTCATGGGTTGTTCTAATTTTTATGATGGATGTAAAGCATCATCTCCATTATTACAAAAAGCAAGAATGAGGGCAACAAAAATGCCATGTGATGTATGTAAATGGCCAATGATAATTTTTCGTTATTCACGAAATCAAAAATGGACAAAACAATGTGGAAACTATAATTGTGAAAGTAGAAAGACTAAGCCTTCAAAGTAGGATATACATCAGTTCTTCTATTTTTTAGTAATGGTAAAATTTTTCTTGTTTGTTTTACCTTGTTTAAATCAATATTGACAAAGCCAATTCCTTGTTTCTTTTTCATATCAAGTAATATTTTACCATACGGATCAACTACTAAACTTCTACCACAATAAATATTTCCAACTTGATCAGGTGCAATCATGTAACATCCATTTTCAATTGCACGTGTTTTGTTAATTGTAATCCAATGTTCTTCTTTCATGTTTCCTTTGACCCAAGCTGATGGTGCTACTAAAACTTCAGAACCTGCAGCAGCAAGAGAACGGGACATTTCAGGGAATCTTAAATCATAACATATCATCATGCCAGTTTTTCCAATTGATGTTTTAACTGGCTTTGAAATTTTTGAGCCTGAAATCATTTTATCTGATTCTTTAAATCCCAATGCATCATAGAGGTGAATTTTTCTATATGTGGAAATGACTTTGCCTGATTTATCAATTACAAATGAAGTATCATAAACTCTATCTTTTTTTCTACTCTTCTCATAAAATGAACCTATAACTTGGATTTTGTTTTGTTTTGCAGACTCTGCAATAGTGCTAACAAAATTCCCATTAATTGTTTCAGCTAAACTTGCAAGTTGTTTTGGTGTTTGTGATGAACTAGTGTAAAACATCATGAATTCAGGAAATGCACATAGTTTTGCATTTTTTACAGCGGCTTTTGTAATGTATGAAATAATTTTCTTCAAGTTTGTTTGTTTATCTATTGATGCCTTGAATTGAACAACTGCTGCTTTCATAAAATTGAATATTCATATGAGAATAAAAGATAAACGATTGGTACAATCGCAAAATGTACCATTTTCTTCTTAAGTAAATTATTTCTAATAATGATTAACCGACCATAGTGTGTATGTCTATACCTGTAACTGGACAGGAATCATTCCAGTTGTTTTTTTTAAAAAAATAATTAAAGTTGGTTTCCTGCTAAGAACCAATTTTCTTTTGGATTATCTTCAAAAACAACAATAACATGATTTTCTTTTGTTTTTAGAATATCAACTGCTGCTTTTGTTATGGCTTTTGCATATTCGTCTTTTTGTTCCTGCGATCTTCCAGGATACATTGACACTGTAATCAACGGCATGAAAATTGTAAAGAGAATCAGGAATTTATTCTTTCAATAATCTGGTCTGTAACCGTATCTTGTACCATATGTAAAGTCAGAACTGTGCATTTTTTTGTAGATATATCCAGTTGCCAAACCAATTGCAAATCCACCAATGTGAGCAAGATATGCTACACCACCACCAGCAACACCAAATCCAAATCCCTGAGTAAAATACGGTAAAAGATTTTGGAAAATTAACCAGAAAGGTAAGAACCATCGTGCCTGAATGTGCATCATTCTCCAAAAGAAACCAAGCATCATGAAAGTTTGGATTCTAGCTCTTGGAAAAATTATCAAGTATGCACCTAACACTCCAGAGATAGCCCCAGAAGCTCCAACTGCAGGAATTGCACTACTAGTGTCTCCAAATATGGGAATTAATCCTGCAGTAACTCCCCACATTAAATAAATTCCAAGATATTTTATTTTTCCAAACTTTTGTTCAATGTTATCTCCAAATATCCATAGAAACAATAAATTTCCACCAAGATGAATTAAACCACCATGCATGAAAGTAGATGTTAGTAGTGTAACTTCTGAAAATGCAGGGCATTGTATTATTCCATTACCTGTATCTACTCCACTAAATTCTCCTGTAACACAAGCAGGAACTGCACCCCAATTGTAAAACATTACAAATGCATTTTGATTTGTGAAATCAAGGAATTGTCCTGTGTATACAACTTCCATAAAAAATACAATTACATTAACTATGATTAGGGCATAGGTTACTTTTGGTTTGAATCCAGGAGGATGTGGATTTTCATCTCTTAATGGAAACATTAGTCATTTAGATTGAATGAAATTTGTATAATAAGATTATTCAATTTAAAATTTGTAAAATTTAAAAAATAAGATGAGAAACGGGTAAACAAGATGACTCCTACGTTTCTCACCCAACTATGACTTGTATAGAAATACTATTCGTCAATAGATAAAAACAAAATTGGTACATTCGTAGGATGTATTAAAAATTAAATCGTGATGACTCCATTTGATATCATCCATTCAATACCCTTAAGGAATTCCGAATCAGATAAAAGATCATCTGACCACCATTTGGCATTGTTTCGAAGCCATTCAGGAATATTATTTTCAGATGTACCTTGAGATGTAATATCTTGAGGTACATCAATTACATTTTCTTTAATTAAATATTCTAATCCTGTAGCAAAATCAGAATCAGAAATTGTACCATCTGACCACCATTTGGCATTGTTTTTAACCCAATTAGGTACTGTTGATTTTGAATCAGCTACAGAAATTGTACCCACCATCCATGGATGAAGTGTACAAAAATAGTCAAAAATTCCTTGATTTTCAAACTTGTAAGAGAATTTCTCCCCACCTGGAATTATTTCACTATCAAAAATGGCAGAAACCCCAATGTCGGGAGTGCCTGAACTAACAGTATGTGCAGCACTATCTTTGTTATTCCAAAGTACAACTTGGTTAGGTTGGACATTTAATGATGAAGGGGCATAACATGAACTATTATTTTCACATCCTGGAAGAGATGAACCCATTACAATATCAACAGTGTAATCACTAGAAATAATTTCTTTAGATTCAGTTACTTTGAATAAAAATTCTCCAGATGTATCAAAATTGTTTACATTTGAAATTCTTATAATTACAGAACCGATTTCATTAAAAGAAACTGTTACAGAATCACGGCCATCAGGTGTTTCTAATCCTCTCTTGGATTCAATAATTTTTCCATTTAGAAATATATCAAGGTCATATGATATTTGAGAAATTATTGTATTTGTAATCGGATCATGAAATTCAATATGCAGTGTAACATCATTTCCTGGGTTAATTTTTCCTTCTGGAGTTAATGATAAATAAAATTTCCAATCTTCTTCAGTAGATAATTGGATTATTTTATCACCATCTTCTAATGATGCACCTATTTTTTGTACATCTCTTTTTTTACCTGATTCTATTCCAAAAATTATTTTATCAAATTGATCTGAAGAAATTTCATCATATAATTTGAGTAATTTTTTTGATGAAAGTAAAAAATGAACTACAATTTCGTCATCACCAGAACGATCAATTGTTCCAAAGTACGAAATATCATTTATAGTTAATAAAATTTCATGATTGTTGAAAATATTTACTGTTTTAGGAATGTAGTATTCTGCATGAACAAATGGAATTGATTCAATAAAATCTTTATCCCAATTAAATGGCATTTGAGCTGTAAGCTTTTTGTTTTTATTATCGTAATGAAATTTTTCAATTCTATCAAAGTATGTAGCAAACATTAGATCATGCATAGAATCATCAATATCTACAGAAAACGGAATAAATTCTCCCATAGTAAATAAAATTTGAAAAGTAGTATCTTTACCTGAAACAGATTCAGAATCAATTGATAAAATTGTAATATTTACATCAACTAGACCGCCTTCCAAAAATAGAGGAGCCTCGATTGTTAAAGAGGAGTTACTTGAGGCTAACCAGGCACCATTTTCTAAAGTTTCACCCAAGAAATTCAAATTTTGATTAGGCATAAAAATAGTCTCTAATTTTTCATCAGGAGAAAAAGCATCATAATTTACAAGCAAATTACCTTGTCCATCAAAAATCTCAATTTTGTATTCTACACTAGAAACTACTTGTCCTGTATCGTCATTAATTGTAGTAATATCAAAATTAATTTGATTTTCATTCTCTTCTAAAATTGATGGATTTGTTTCTAGTTTAATTTTGTAATAATTTTGATTGATAAAAAGTACATCACTTTCTTCACTGCCTGAACCGCCACCATATACGATTTGTATTGAACTAAAAATTAGAATTGAAAAAAGAAATGATAATAAAAATAAATTCATAGTAACCAATTAATTGGAAATTATTTTAATGTAACAAATAGTTTAGACTTTAATCAAACCAGTAGAAACTAGGTATTGTATTCCATTTGCAAATTCAACATCAGTTAAATGGCCATCTGACCACCATGCTGCATTGTTTTTAACCCATGTTGGAATTGACTTAACATTTACTTCATCAGCATTTTCTTCTGTAGTTGGAACATTTATGATATTTTCTTGAACTAAATATTCAATTCCTTTAGTAAAATCAGGATCATTGATTTGTCCATCTGACCACCATGCTGCATTTTTCTTTACCCAACTAGGAATATCAATGTCAGTAGAAACAGGAGTAATACTTACTCGTGGTGTTCCAACAAAAATTTCAGTTTCAGGATTGTTTGGCGGCATTACAACGCCGGTATCAAGAACTAAAGCTCGTGCAACTATTTCCATAGTATCAGATTCAGTATATGGGTGTGGTAATGTAATATCTTCATATTCAACATAAATGGTATCCCCATCTGAAACTTTGAGTTTATCTTCACTATCAGATGAATCAGTTGTAGTCATGATAAATTCTCCTGGAAGATAATTGATATAGTGAGGATGTTCGTATCCTTCCATAAATTCAGGCACATTACCTCGTTCAAATGAACCATGTCTAGGAACAACTTCTTCAATAATTGCTTCTGGTGCTACTTGGAAAGAAAAGTTTACACTTTGACCTTGATCAAAAATATCTGATATTATGATTTTAGCTGAACCACGTTCATCAAAATGAATTGGTTCTACACCCTGTCCATCAACCCAATATTGGTTCTTTCTGGATTCAGTTAATTCTCCGTTAAGATAAATATCCATATCATATGAAAGACCCATCTCATGAATGTCAGTCAAACCATCATGTACCATCAAGTTCAAGTTATAGTCTTGATCAATGCCAATCACACCACCTGGTTCAGTCCAAAAGTAAGTTTTCCATTCCCCATCAGGTGTATATTTTGTAAGTGAACTAGCTGCAGGTTCAGTTAAATGAATGTCAGCATCTTGATTTACAGATTTAGCATGTTCCATAGCTTTTGTAAACTGAACACCTACATGAATCCCGGCTCTATCTGAATCAGAATATACTTTAACATAATTTGTGAAAAATTCTCTATGATGTTTCCATAAATCAGCATCTCTCATAAAGAAAGTTACTTTTTCATTTACATCATATGCATCCTTGTCAAATTCTACTTGACCAATTTGCCAACCGTAATGTGCAGACTTCATTACAGTGGTATCTTCATTAGCTTCCCAAGAAACAGTTACTCTACCATCTTGAGGACTAGTTGCAATCATTACTGCACGATCATATGACGAAATTGTACGACCAGGCATATCCATGTCCATTGTCATTCCAGGTGTCTTTACAGTGGTTTTGAAAGTATCATGAACAGTGTACATCATTGCTCCTGTTAGTTTTACAACTCCAAAGAATATACCAGTATCAGGTCCAGTTTCAGAAAATTCAACATTATCAACTCTAGCAGCATCTGTGTAAACATCAATTGGATTAGTAACAGATCCGATTTGATCAATCTTATCAGAATCAAAATTCCAACCTGGTGCATAAATTAAAACATTAATTCTATCAGTCCAGCCTATTCCTTCATATCTTTCATTACAATCCTGTAAAGTGAAAGTTTCATTTGCACAAAACATCATAATTACTCCAGTTGCTCTTTTAACATTTGAAAAACCAGTTTCAGCAAATGCCGACTGCATAGGAATAGAAATTACTAATACTGCCACTAAAACGCCAATTACCATTAATTGTGAATTTTTAATCATGTGTACATAATTAAAATTAATTTTGAATAAAAGGAAAATGGTTCATTCGAGAAATGTACCAATCAATTTTCTATTTTATTTCAATCTGACAAGAATAGAAATTTTCATTCCATTTTGAATGACCAACGAATCTTTTTGATTCAAATTCAGTTAGATCATTAAATGTAGTATTGGTTTTACCCATAGTATTACCATTTTTATCTAAAAATGATATTTCTAAGGCAACTTGAGTACGTTTAACATTATCATTATAATATTGACCTGAAATTGTTACTAGTCCAAAGTCATCATGAATACATGAAAAATTTTCTACACCTTGAATTTTAGATTTCTCTAATTCAGCAGCTTTTGATACAGTTTGAATCTCATTAATAGAATCATCTAAATTTTTATTTTGTAGTACATTATGTAGTTGAGAATTTATGGATTCATTTTTGTAAAAGCCAATTTTTTTCAAAATTTCACTTGCGAATCTACTGGTAGGCTCATTTTCATCTAGGATTAGATTTGTAATTTTGTAATCATAATGTTCACTGTGCTGATCAAATATGATTACATGTAAAACTAGATTATCATAAATGCAAGAAGTAACTGCTCCTTCTGAAGTATAGTTAAACAAACATTCAGAATTTGTATTTGGTTTTCCTTTAAGATAAGATGAATCAAATATTTTTTGTTTATCTTTATTCTCAAAAGAATTCCAATAATTTTCTAAATCATGTTGGTTGTTAAATTCAGAAATCTGTAAAACTAATGTAGGTACTTTAAATTTGTAAAAAATTGGTTCGTATACTCTAGTTATATCATTAAAAATAATTTTTACAGAATCAACAACTCCTTCTTTTTCCTCAAACTCATATTCAGTTGAAAAAGATCTCCATTTAGTTTTCTTTATAATATTCTGAATTTCTTTATCATTTAGTAAATATTTTTCTAAACTTGATTGAAAAGTTTCATCATTTGAAAAAATACTTTTTTCAGAATCATATTCCAAATATCCAACTTCTCTCAAATAATGAATAGTTTTAAGAAATTGAAGATCATTTATTTTTCCATCAATCCACCATCCAGCCCTGTCTTTAACCCAAATAGGAATTAATTCAGAAGTTTTTTCTCCATAAAGTTCGGGAATATCTTTAATTACAGTTTGAGCAGTATTTTTTAAAATTTCTTGAGACTCTATTTCATTAGGTAAAATATTGTTATCAAGAACATTTTGAACAAGTGCTAAAAATTCAGAATCTGAAATTTCATTATTTATCCAAATAACAGTAGCTTGTTTTATCCAATCGGGAAAAATATTTTCTTCCATGTCCTGTGCAAAAACTTGATTTTGAAAAAAAATCAAGAGTAAAAAGATTGAAAATATAATTATAGAATAAATTTTGAAATTTCTCATCTTAGAAAGACCTCCTTAGAGAATTTTGATAGTATATTCCTAAAGTCATCATCATTAGAGTGGTATTTTGCATATTCTACACTTCCACAAAGCAAGAGCCAGTCTTTTACTTGAGAGTAAACATTTGATTTTGATTCCTTCAGGATGCTTAATAATTCAAGATTTGTCATTTCTTTGTAAATTTCCATATTTTGAGAATAATAGTATCGAATTGCTTGACTAAGAACTTCAAAAGCTTCTTTTCTTTTGTTGTTTTCGAATAGATTTTGAGATTTGTTAAGCATATCTTGTGTTAGTTTTCTAAAATTAATTTGAGGTTTAGAGACTTGTAGTAAAGGCACTTCTAATTTTCTTACCAATGATTTTTTGTACATAAGATATCCAAATACGATCAATGCAGCAAATACTGGAATAATCAAAAGTAATGAAATATTTTCAATGCCCTGAATGGATGGAATATTTTGGAATGGATTACTTTGTAATGAATCACGGATGTATCTTGTGTTTTCAAATTTAGATTTTTCAAATTTGAAATTATCAAATATATTTTCAGAGTCTCTAACAGGTTGTGAAACAGCAATTCCAGTGTTTGCTAAAATTTCTGATGATGGTTTTTCTCCAGACATTACACCGTTAAATAATTCAGAAGTTTGTTCTGAGAAAGCATTGATCATTCTCTCTTGAATTTGTTCTTCATTGAGTATCAAATAGTTAGGAGAGTATTCTCGTAAATCAATTCCAACACCTTCTCCACTTCTTTGAGCATCATCCATTAGTTCTCGTCCTAGTGTAAATTCTCTAGGTGAGAAAATATCATTTGGAATAGATTCTAAATTATCCATATTATAACCACGTTCAAGTACAAAAAGTTCTAAATTTGAATTTGGATTATAATCAAGAGATCTTCCATTAATCAGATATTTACTATCTCCAATAGGATCTAATAATGCCTCTGCAACTTGCACATATCCATCAGAAAATCTGTCATAGTATTTTATTTTATGTTGAAAACTATCTTGACGTATGTCACGTTGTTCTACCAACATTCCATTAAGAATTTGTCCTTCTTCAGAATTAATTGTAATTTTATAATCACCAATAGAGTATTGATTATTTGTAATGAATTTATCATAAATTGGTTTTGTGGATTTTGAATTGTCCATATTGTCTTTGTAATTTGAAATTATTTCAGATTCTTTTGTAGCACTTTGTTCATCTAATTCTCCTTCAATTAACCAATCCATTTGGATTTCTAAGTTATCTGCATAAACAGGATTTGTAAAAATAATCAAAGGGATCAAAAAAATAATTTTTCTAAATTTTAACAAAAAATGCTGATTCATTTCAAATACCTCAAATACCTCAAAAATCTAAAAATTGTAAATTGAAAGATGGGTAGATCTGAAGGACTATAGTCAATTCTTACTCTAAAAAAGAGAAAATTTCCTTTAATCGGAATTGGTACATTTATCGAATGGACCAGTCCTCATTTAATTCAAAATTATGTATCAAGTACATGGCACTAAGGGAAAATCATGAATATTCTGTATCAAACAAAGAAATTCAGGATTTGAGTGAGCAGGCTCAAAAATATGCTGAAAAATTATCAGTGGTTTTTGATGAATCTCATAAAGTCATCATAGGTCAACAAGATGCTTTGAGAAAAATTCTCATTTCCATAATATCAGATGGGCATATTCTTCTTGAGAGTGTTCCAGGATTAGCCAAGACATTGATGGTAAAGACAATGGCTCAAATATTTAGCGTTGAACATGTAAGAATTCAATTTACACCAGATTTACTTCCTGCAGACATAGTGGGAACAAAAATTTTTAAAAATACATCAGGATCATTTGTTACACAAAAAGGACCCATATTTCATAATTTTGTGTTAGCTGATGAAATTAATCGTGCACCACCAAAAGTTCAATCAGCTTTACTTGAAGCGATGCAAGAAAGAACTGTAAGTATTCATGGTGAGACATATGAATTAAAAAAACCATTCATTGTTCTTGCTACACAAAATCCAATTGAAAATGAAGGAACATACAAGCTTCCTGAAGCACAAGTGGATAGATTTGCATTAAAAATTTTAATTGATTATCCATCTAAACTTGAAGAGATTGAAATAATTGAAAAGAATTCTTCTGATAACTCAAATGTAGTAAAAACTATCATTAGTCCATCAGAAATCATTGAGATTCAAAAATTCAACGAGAAAATTTATGCTGATAAAGTAATCACAGAATACATTGCAGATATTGTCAATGCGACAAGAAACCCAAAAGATTATGATCTAGATTTGGATAGTATGATAGAATTTGGAGCATCCCCTAGGGCATCAATTTGGTTGATGAGAACAGCCAAGGCTAATGCATTGTTAAACGGTAGAGGATTTATTATTCCAGAAGATGTAAAGTCTGTAGCACATGAAGTTTTACGTCACAGAATAATTTTAACATTTGAGGCAGAAGCAAACGGGATCAACTCAGACAAAATAATTGATTTTGTTTTAGAGAAAATTAGCCCCCCATAGAAATGACTAAACTTTTGGAACTCTTGAAACAGGTAAAAAACCTGGAAATTAAGACTAAAAATCTAGTAGAAGGTATGGAATCAGGTGCCTACAGATCTAGATTTAGGGGTGGGGGTATAGAATTTTCAGAAGTACGAGGATATTCTGCAGGCGATGATGCAAGAAGAATAGATTGGAATGTATCTGCAAGATACAATGATCTTTTTGTAAAAGAATTTGTTGAAGAAAAAGAACTCAATGTTTATGTAATAATTGACATGTCTGCAAGCAATGATTTTGGATTTATTAAAAGTAAAAAAGAACTAGGATTTGAAGTTGCAGCTTCATTGATGTTTTCTGCACTAAAAAATAATGATAAAGTTGGAATGGGTCTTTTTACTAATTCATTAGAAAAATTTGTTCCAGCAAGAAAAGGTAAAAAACACATGATGCAAATATTACAGGAATTATTAGATTATAATCCAAAAAATACAAACACAGATATTTTTAGATCACTTTCTGAATTACAAAATAATCTAAAACGTAAAAGTGTTATTTTTATTGTTTCAGATTTTATTTCAGAATCTTTTATGAAGCCCTTAAAACTTTTAAAATTTAAACATCAAATTATTTTAGTAAATATTTCAGATGTTTGTGAAACAAAGATTCCACAAATTGGTCATGCATATTTAGAAGATGCTGAATCTGGTGAACAAATACTTGTAAATACATCTGATAAAAAATTTCAAGAACGATATTCAAAAATTATTAAAAAAATAAGAGATGAAAAAGAATATGAGATAAAAAAAATTGGTATTGATTTTCTAAATCTTTCTAATGAAGAATCATTTGATATAACATTTAATCGGTATATTAGAAACAGAGGTAGAAAGTAAGTGGATATTCAATTTGAATATCAATATGCGTTATTTTTTCTTTTTATTATTCCAGGATTATATTTTTTCTATTCAAAATATAATTCTGAAAAAAAGAAATCCATTCTTAAATTCAGTTCATTAAAAATAGTAAAAAAATCAATACTAGGCAAAAATTTCTTTAGAAAACATCTACCATTTGTACTAATGATGGGAATTCTAGGTTTAATTATTGTTGGACTTGC
>Ga0233434_1003541_pt1 | contig 12665 bp, 13 predicted proteins | sample SI_122_August201_4_FD_182738 | JGI IMG/M metagenome (GOLD analysis project Ga0233434, IMG submission 182738) | Seawater microbial communities from Saanich Inlet, British Columbia, Canada - SI_122_August2016_120_MG | ecosystem: Environmental > Aquatic > Marine > Inlet | place: Canada: British... | reverse complement strand
GCCACCAAGCTTTTGATAGTGATCGGCGTGCCGATTTATGCCCGGTGTTATTGACTCCTAACCATGCGGTGATGGAAACACCTCGGTCGGGAGAAGGGGCGGCGTTAGATAAATATTCTTCTGGTACTCGCTGGGGCCAACTGGCGGACCATCTTTTTCACGATCTGAAGCATCATCCTGTTGGGTCGATGATGGTGATTGATGTGTTTGGTTTCTTTTTTAGTCTGGGGTTGGTGGGCAAGACCTTGCTGCAAAAAACATTTCGTGCAACGACCTCTATTATCCAGAGTTGCTTTACGCATAGGGTTCCAACCCAGATCTCAATTTCCACGCCATCTAACCCTCAAAATCCCAAGGTCGGAGAAATGAATGCGGAAGGGATTCCTGACGGGCTTTCTGGGGGATTTTCTCTTTCGGAACGGGCGACATTTATCGAAAATGGTTTGCGTGCTATGGGGTTAACCCAAAATTATGCGCGGTTGGTGTGCCTCTGTGGCCACGGGAGCGAGTCCGACAACAACCCCTATTATGGGGCGTTGGATTGCGGGGCATGCGGGGGAGCACCGGGCGATGCAAATGCGAGAGTTTTTGCCGCGATGGCCAATGAACCTGAAGTTCGTTGCATTCTTAAGGAAAAAGGATTGCCGATTCCCGATGACACCTGGTTTCTTCCGGGAAAACATAACACGACGACGGATCGGGTCGAGTTTTACGATCTAGAGGAATTACCTGATTCGCATAAAGGAGATTTGCAGGCATTGAACAAGGGTCTCAAAGAAGCTGGAGCGAAGCAGGCTCTTGAACGTTGCCATCGCATTCCCAGTGCTCCGACTGAAATTTCTCCAGAGCAGGCTTTTGCTCATGTAGACGAACGCAGTTGCGATTGGGCGAGTACTCGACCGGAATGGGGACTAGCGGGCAATGGCGCGTTTCTCATTGGAAGACGAAAACTGACCAAAGGATTAGATTTGGACGGTCGGGTTTTCTTACATTCTTATGATCCCATTGCTGATCCTCAAGGCGCTATCCTCGAAAAAATCATGACCGCGCCACTCATTGTCGGGGAGTGGATTAATATGGGTTATTATTTTTCTGCCGTTGATCCATGGAAATATGGAAGTGGCAGTAAGGTTTTACACAATGTCGTTGGGGGAGTTGGGATGATGCTGGGAACCCAAAGTGATTTGCAAATGGGATTCCCCTTGCAAACAGTCAATAATGGGGACGCTCACTATCATGAACCGATGCGACTTTTGGCAGTCATCGAACACAAGCCTGATGTGATCTCATCGATCATTCAAAAACACTCGATCCTTCAACAGTTGTTTCATAACCAATGGCTTAATCTTGTGGCCTTGGATCCCAATAGTTTTGAGTTTCATCGGTACAATGCGGATGCGACCTGGGAAAAGATTCATTTTCCCTGATTAGACATTTTTTTGAGAAGAATGCTTGGACTGCTACAGGAATACAAATTTTTCATTTTAAATCCCTGACTGGTTATTTAGGGGAAATTGAATAACACTGAATCTCTTCAGTCAAAACTGTATCTGATAAATATGGCAATTCGATCTAGACCAATATCTTCAGAATTTCTGTTCTTAAAATCCATGGCTCTGTTTGTGTTTTGGATTTTATTTTCTGCCAGCTTTGAATTGATTCATCTTGGTTTGGGCCTTGTTTTTTCCTTCGCCGTGGCTTGGCTCAACTCGGGTCACTCACCTTTTGTTCCGAGATTTAGTTTGTGGCTCAGAATCTTCCTTTACCTGCCATGGCTTTTTTATGAAATTATTAAAAGCAGCCTTCATTTGTCCAAGCTTATTTTGCATCCTGCGCTTCCCATTGAGCCCCATTTGATTTCTGTGGATTCAAAACTGCGTCATCATGCAGCCGTTGTTCTTCTAGGTAATTCTATTACGTTAACCCCTGGAACGATTACCGCAGAGGTTGATCGCAACAAACTCATAGTTCACGCGATAGATAAAGTCTCAGGTGAAGATGTTTTAAGTAAGCAGATCGAGACAAAAATTGCTGATATTTTTAAGGACGAAGAGCCAGATTTATGACAACTTTTCTTTTCTTTGTTTTGGTGTTACTTGCGATCCTCATTGGTGTGTATTTGTACCGTGTCTTGCTGGGGCCCACAATTTTTGATCGCGTGTTGGGTCTTAATGGCATTTCCACCAAGTCAATAATTTTACTTATTGTCATAGGAGTTTATTTTGATCGAGTCGATATGTTTATTGATATCTCCACGGGTTATGCCCTGCTAAATTTAGTCGGAGCACTTGCCGTGGCAAAATATTTAGAAGAAAAGGAGCTTTCGTAGCATGGACATAATTTCGATTATTTTTATGAGCGCGGGATTATTTTTTCTGATTGTTGCTGCGATTGGTGTTGTTCGATTGCCCGATGTGTTTAGTCGTTCTCATGCCGTATCATTAATAGACTCCTTAGGAGTCTTCTTGATGTTAGTTGGAGTCGCCTTCCATGAGGGACTGGATAAGAATACGCTGAAAATTTTAGTGGTGTTGACCTTGCTGTATATTCTAAATCCTGTGATTACACATGCCACGGTTCGTGCGGCTCTCCGGTCTGGTTTAAAACCTTGGAAAAAGAAAACATTATGATCTTTTCATTTGAAATTCTTTTGCTCTTACTTCTGCTTGTTACTGCCGCTGGCGCAATCATGGTTAAGGATTTGATGAGCGCCGTTCTGCTCTTGGGTTCTTATAGTTTTTTCCTGGCGTTGGTATGGGCATGGCTCGGAGCTGTGGATGTCGCCTTTGTGGAAGCCGTTGTCGGAGCAGGGTTAGCTACTGTCCTGTTTCTATTGACTCTGTTCCGTACTGCTCCTAAAGACACTCGACTTCGGCGACCTCCTCCTTCTCTGACAACGTTTATTGTTTTTCCTCTCTTGGGGCTTCTTTTGCTTTATGCCGCAAGCGATCTTCCTGAATATGGCGACCCAAATTCTCCAGCAAGTGCTCATATTTCTCCCACCTATATCGAGCAGAGCTATCAGGATACTCACACTCCGAATATTGTGACTGCGGTACTGATGGACTATCGATCGCTGGATACGATGGTCGAAACCGTGGTGATTTTTGCGTCGGGCATTGCTTGTGCTTTACTGCTTAGGAGACATGGATAATGATACGCCCACACGACAGTATTATCGTACAGACCTTAGGGCGCTTTGTCATTCCGGTGGTCCAAATTTTTGGTTTATATGTTTTGTTTTTTGGTCAATTCGGACCCGGGGGAGGCTTTGTTGGTGGGGTGACTCTAGGCACGGGAATGATTTTATCAGTTTTGATTTTTGGTTATGACAATTCCCGGAGTCAATATGCCAGAAATGTTTTACATGGTGATGGGGTCGGGATGCTGATTTTCGCTGGGGTTGGTGGTTTGTGCATGATTGGAGGGGGAGAGTTCCTCAATTATGCGGATTTGGAAATTTCAGGTTTAGAAACCGCTTCTCGAAGATCTTTGGGAATCGTTCTCACGCAAGTCGGTGTGGCTATAGATGTTGCGGTAACAGCCGTTTCTATTGTGTTCAGCCTGTCTGCTGAAGAAATTATGGAGGATTCAATAAATGGTTGATGTGTTATTAGCGGTTTTTCACCGACCTAATTTTTTGACTTTTGTCATTATTTTTCTGTGGGGCTTTTATATCATGGTCACACGATACAATCTTGTAAAGAAACTCATCGGGATGTATTTGGTGCAAACCAGCGTGATTTTTTTCCTAGTGTCTATCAGCGCGAAGAAAGGTGCAACGCTTCCCGTGCTCTTGTCAACCACGGAGCCAGTGCAAGCGGCCAGTTACGCGAACCCATTACCTCATGTCTTGACACTAACGGCTATTGTGGTTGGCGTAGCAACCTTGGGCGTGGGATTAGCCCTGTGCGCGGCGATCTATCAAGAATATGGAAGCCTTGATGAAGAAGAAATTCTTGAGAAACTAGAATGAGCCATCAACTTCCAGCAATCCTATTCCTTCTCCCATTGTTTGCCGCTATTTCAATGCCAGTGGTTTGTCTAAAACACCGCCATTGGAGCCAGTCAATTGCTGTGGCAACTCTCGCGGCTATGTTGCTGGTCTCCATCTTGAATCTCCATAACGTCATTCATCATGGAGAAGTGCGATATGTGTTTAGTGGGTGGGCTGTGCCCCTCGGCATTGAGTGGGTCGCTGATGGATTAGCGAGTGTCATCTTAGTGTTATTGAGTGCCTTGGCTTTACTGGGTGTGGTGTTTACGGGACCCACTTCCCCAAAGGACCTGGGTGGCCGAATCGTTCATTATTATACTTTGATTTTGTTATTGGTTTCCTCCTTGACCGGCGTTGTTTTCGCTGGGGATTTATTCAATCTGTTCGTGTTTTTAGAAGTTGTGGCCATCTCTAGTTACGCGCTTATTGGTGTCGCCGGCGGCAGAGCACTCTTTGCAGCCTTTCGTTATCTCATATTGGGAACTCTTGGTGCTTCTCTTTATCTTTTAGGAGTGAGTTATCTCTATGCGGTGACTGGCACACTCAATATGTCTGATATGGTCGACAAACTTCCCTTTTTACTAAGCTCTAAAGCTGTATTGGGAGGACTGATTTTTATGTTTATTGGCTTGGCGATCAAGATGGCCTTAGTCCCGTTTCATTCTTGGTTGCCCGAGTCCTATACCTATGCTCCTGATTCTATTTCCCCTATCCTGGCTTCACTGGCAACCAAAGTAGCGCTATTGGCGTGGTTAAGAATAATCTATTGGGTCTTTAATGCGTCAATTGTTATTAATGATATTCCGATTTTGCTACTGGTGGCAGTTCTTGGAACATTAGCGACGGTCATAGGTGCAAGTCTGGCCTTGGCGCAGCGGGATATTAAAATGATGTTCGCTTATGGAGGAATTTCGCACATTGGCATCATTCTCATTGGAATCGGTCAAGGCAACCAAACAGGGTTTGCTGGTGGAGTTTTTTATTTATTGAACGATGCCGTTATGCAAGCTGCCTTGTTTTTTTTCGCAGCGGTGGCGTTTTGCCGGTATGGGGTCAGAACTATTGACGACTTAGGGCGTGTAGGGAAACAAGCTCCCTGGCTTACGGGGTCTTTAATTGTTATGGCCTTAGGCATGGTTGGCCTGCCTCCAACGGGTGGATTTTTTGGTAAATGGTACATCATTCTTGGAGCGTTAGAAGCGGGCAATTATGTTTCGGTCGCTGCGGTATTGCTTTCCACGCTCTTGACGCTTGCCTATTTTGTTAAAATGTTTGAGTGCATTTTCCGCCAATCATCAACTCAATTGGATGTTCAGTCTGGTGGAGTTCCTCTCGCATTTAAATTGACTCTGGGAGTAACGTCCGCAGCTATCATTATTCTTGGTTTATTTAGTGGCCCCATTGTTCAACTGTTGTTGGACCATGCAATGCCACCAGGTCTTTGAGGGAAATTATGACTCTTTTCGTTCTCATTCCTTTGCTTCCCCTCCTGGCCTCTATCATTCTTCTGTTTGGAGGAACCCGTTGGGGGGAAAAGGGTCACCGGATTGGGATTCCTGCCATTGGATTTTCCTTTTTGTTATCAGTTGCCGCTTTTATTGAAGTGTTGAGAAATGGGCCCTTTACTCTTTCTCTTTATCGCTTCTTTCAATCGGGCTCCTTGACCATTGATTTAACTCTGTTCGTTGACCAACTTACAGTTCTGCTTTTGCTTCTGGTCACAGGAGTGAGTACCGTTGTACATGTGTATTCCTCTCGTTACATGATAGGAGACTCACGATACAATCGGTTTTTCGCCGTTATTGCTTTGTTTACTTTTTCTATGATTTTGCTGGTCATGAGTGGCAACCTTTTGATGTTGTTGGTAAGTTGGGAAGTCATGGGGGTCTGTTCCTATCTGTTGATTTCTCACGCAGCGCAACGACCTTCAGCTGGCCGGGCAGCCACCAAAGCTTTTCTTGTTAACGCAATCGCAGATGTCGGATTCAGTTTTGGCATCATTCTAGCCTTTTATACTTTTGGCACACTCGATATCCAGACTATTCTTGCTCAGGCTGAAGGCATGCAGGACCACACCATTAATATCTTAGGGTGGATGGGGTTGGAATTTTATGTCTATCCTGTGGCAGTCATTCCTTTTTTACTCTTCATGGGGGCTATGGGGAAATCAGCACAAGTGCCGTTTCACGTGTGGTTACCCGGGGCGATGGAAGCTCCGACTCCGGTCTCGGCTCTCATTCATGCGGCTACTATGGTGAATGCGGGGCCCTTTTTGTTAGTGCGATTGAGTCCGTTGATTGTCCTTTCTCCATACGCCATGACGTTCATTTTCATTGTTGGTGCCACAACCGCGGTATTTGCTGGGATAGTTTCCTTAACTCAATCGGACATCAAAAAGATTTTGGCCTATTCCACAATTAGTCAAATCGGGTTCATGGTCATGGCTTGTGGTTTGGGCGCGTTTGCAGTTGCGATTTTCCATCTTCTTGCCCATGGGTGCTACAAGGCGTTCTTTTTTCTATCTACTGGCAATGCGTTGCGATCGGTGGAACGGGGCCTTGAGCATGGTGACCATGAACACCCTGTTTCTAAGAACATGGGGGTTTTATATGGCGGGGCTTTGTTGTTGGCGTTACTCCCGCCGTTTGTGCTGTTTACCGGCTCGTATGAATATTTGTGGGGGATCACAGGTTTTGTTTCTGCTGAGGTCGGATTCAAAGTCATTGGCTTGATCACGGTATTTGTGGCTTCTCAATACCTTTTTAAAGGCGTCACCTCACTTTTTTCTCACGGTCCAAAAACGTACTGGCCAGTTGAAAGTTCGGAGGCGCAATCTGTTCGGCCACAGCTTTTAAATGGCTCTATTTTGACGGGTCTTTTTCTGGTTACGGTTTTTGGAGTTGGACTATTAAATATGTTTTGGAGCTGGTTCGCCAACTTTCTTGCTCCGGCTTTGACCGGAGTCAATTTGGGCGAAGGTTCCGTCGAGAATGGTTTTTCTTTTTGGCTTATCGTTTCTCTTTTAACGGCAGTGGCGGGGTGGGTCTATGCCTACTTCGCACACATACGATCTCAACATCAGGTCTCCAGAGCAAAAGGGCGAAGCAATGGATGGTATGTCCTATTTTGGAATAAAGGTTATTTTGATGAAATCTATGATGCCTATCTGGTAACCCCAACCATTAAGTGGGCAAACTGGTTGTGGCGAATTATTGACATCAAGGGTATAGATCATTTCATCCATTCTATCGCAAACTATTCTGTGTATTTTGCAAGATGGTTGTGGCGAGTTGTTGATATAAGGGTTATAGATCGTTTCATCCATTTTGTAGCGACTTATTCTGTGCGTTTTGCCGGGTGGTTATGGCGCATTATTGATAATCGTTGGTTGGAGCAGAAAGTGGGACAAACAGCAGGACAAGTTAATGATACGGGAAAATTTCTGCAAGTGATGGAATCCCGTACCATCCAACATCAAATTTTAGTAATGATGTTTTGGTTAGGGGCGATGACGGGCCTTTTGTATTTCATGATTTAATGAGTTTTTGATATGTATCCTTATTATAAAAATGGATCGGGTTGCAAATGACCTTGCGTTATTTTTCTTATGCTAACTTGAAAAAACGAGAGTTTGTTTTTTTCGTAGGACGGAGGTTTTTAAAATGGCTATATTGATGGATCATCTGATTAGCTGGATGATTGCCGTTCCTTTTTTATGTATCGTCATTCTGGCATTTGTGCGTGATGAAGAATCGATTCGACGAACTGCCTTTGGCATCACAATAGTGGAGTTTTTCCTTGCGCTGATACTTTGCGGTGGATTTGATTCCACTCAGCAAGGCATGCAGTTCGTGGAACGAGTTGTATGGATGTCCACATTTAATATTCAGTATGCGGTTGGTGTTGATGGCATCAGTATTCTTATGGTGTTACTCACAGCCTTTCTTTGTCCACTCTGTGTCCTTTGTTCCTGGACTGGAATTACAACACGAGTACGGGCCTTTCTCTCGCTGATCTTGTTAGTTGAAGGCGCCATGATTGTGGTCTTTACCGCTCTGGATCTTTTCCTGTTTTTCATGTTGTGGGAAATTACAATGATTCCCATGTATTTCATGATTGTTCTTTGGGGAGGGCCGAATCGTATTGCTGCTGGACTAAAATTTGTTCTGTATAGCCTTACAGGAAGCTTACTGCTGCTGGTAGGAATACTGGGTGTTTACCTTAATGGAGGACATACCTACGATCTGTTAGTGTTATCTGAACAAAATTATTCTTCCGACCAGCAATTCTGGTTATTCCTGGCGTTCTTTATGGCTTTTGCTATAAAAATGCCAATGGTTCCCTTTCATACGTGGCTCCCTGACGCGCACTCCGAAGCCCCTACGGCTGGTAGTGTGATTCTGGCTGGGGTGCTGTTGAAAATGGGGGGATATGGGTTTTTACGTTTTTGTTTGCCAATGTTTCCAGAGGCCTCGGCGAATTTCGCCCCATTTATTTTATGGTTATCGGTCATAGCCATTATCTATGGTGGGTATTTGGCCTTGGCACAAACAGATCTTAAGAAGCTCGTGGCCTATTCTTCAGTTTCCCACATGGGTTTTGTTACTCTCGGAATTTTTGTGTTCAATAGCCAAGGTATTCAGGGAGCCGTCTTGCAAATGTTTAATCACGGCATTACTACTGCAGCCTTATTTATTTCTGTTGGAATATTGTACGAACGCACTCACAGTCGTTCGATTTCTGACTACGGCGGCTTGCATAAACCTATGCCAAGGTTTGTTGCATTGTTCTTTTTGTTTTCAGTCGCCGCCTTTGGGCTACCAGGCACCTGTAATTTCATTGGAGAATTTTTAGTCTTAGTAGGAACCTCCTCGGTCAACTTTGCCATGGTTCTTATCTCTATGGGTGGCATTGTTTTAGCTGCCGCATATATGTTGTGGATGATCCAAAGGGTGGTGTTGGGAGAGCCATCTACAGAAGCCGCCAAAATGCTCCCAGATTTATCGAGACGAGAATTGGCTACGCTGATTCCATTGGCTATCCTCGTGTTGTGTATTGGGTTGTATCCCGGACCATTGATGGAGATGATGGATGCGAGTGTGATTCACCTCATCCAACAAGCAACAGGGGTTGATGAAGTATCTCAACTTCGGCCCTAGATAAATCTTTATCCTTACTGTCTGATACTTTACCGAGATCTTTGTAAATTTTCACTCTGTTTGGTCATTCGTACTCGTAGAACGAGATACATCGCAGCCGCTAGGCCTCCCGAGCCAAATATCATCCACATCACCATGATTTGGTAGCGAACAGCAATGTGGGGATCAACACCAGAAAGAATTTGCCCCGTCATCATTCCCGGTAGAGCATCTAGTCCGACAGCAAACAGGCTATTTATCTGGGGTATAAGTGCGGCATCCAAAGCTGTCCGCCGTGCATTTATGTAACTTTCGCCTCGTTTGAATTCCGATTCAAAACGTTCTGCTGCCAGGCTGACCGTGTTCATCGAGTTCGCAAAGATCATTCCGGCAATTGGAACCACCAGGCTAGGCTCGAACCATCGCGGCATCTCCAATACAAATTGTGTCACAACCGTCAGGAGTATTATCCCAGGCACCCCGATAGAGGTTAGGACGATGAGGTAAGTTTTAGTTTCACGTATTTCGAACGAACTGAGAGCTATCCACGCAGAAACTCCTATCATTACGATCACCAATACCACTATGACTATGGGTTGCGTGGTCTCGAAGACGTATGTGAGAAAAAAACCTACAAATAGTAGCTGAAGGAGCATGCGGACATTGGCATATAGGCCAACCCAGGCTTTGAGTTTCCAGCGGAACATAATTGCTAGCAGAAACACTGTTGGAAGGAAGACGATGCTCAGTTCTGGTAGTTGAATAGTTTGCATGGGTGTTCCTTAAATATTTTGCGATGTGCGTAGTTGCTGGACCCGTCTGTTTAAAGGCGCAGGCCAGGTTTCTCGGATGACTTTTAGGTTTTCTTCTGTTCTTGATGACCAGAAGACTTCCGAAGCTCATAAAATTAAGTTAGCCAGGTAATTGAAAAACCCCGGTTATCAATTAGCTTCTTGAGGTTGGTTGCAGCTTATTCATATCGCTTTACATTTCATCCGCAATATTCAACAGGTTGGAGACTTGGGGGATTTGTGCGTTTTCAAAATTTGCTTGTATTAAAAGAGGGTCTACAGTGTTGAATTGCACGATATCCGCAATAAGAGCTTTGCCGTCTTTAGCAACTCCTTCAACGTCATTCGTCTTTTTCAATTTAGTGGCCAATGCTTTATAGCGGTCGAAATATTGCTTTGCATTATCAATCGTGGTTTTTGTTTCGCCAATATCCAGTTTGCGCTTGTGGTTGGCTTTGAAATATTCTGCATATTTTGCCCAACCTTTAATTTCCTCAAGCTCATGAGCAAGCACTAGATAGTATTCAATAAAACCCTCCAGGCCCTTTTCTGCCATTGTGGGAACGACTTGACCCGCCACTTCGTTCATAGGCATGATTTCCTGGCTTTCGCACAGGTAGTTGATAGTGAATATGAGGGCGGTTATTTTAGAGTCCGCATGAAGTCCTACTATGGCGTGTTTTCTGAAAATTTCCCGTTTCTCAAATAATTCCCACGTTCCCCCATGGCCTTTAATTTTCAGAGCTAAATTTTCAAGAGGACGAAACATGCTGTAGCAGGCCTTCACGTTGTTGGCCTCTGAAGAGCTTAACAGCAGTGGCGTGATCATTAAAGCTTGGAGGATGAAGAAAACCTTAAGAAGTTTCATGGGTTAAAATCCTCGAATATGTATATTTGAGGCCGTTTTTATAGGATTAAAGTATATCACTCCTTGCTATGACTGCCAATGCGATGCAAGGTGACCGGGAGAAGTGCATAGATGCTGGTATGAACGATCACATCTTCAAACCGATTGATCCACAGAATCTATAATCGACTTTAATCGAATGGATTCCTAAAGGGGGAGGGATGGAAAGGACATTGGCTTCGCCAGAAAAACCCGGTCCGATTCATAAAGAAGAAGTTTTCCCTGAACTTCCCGTAAAGGAACTGGCCGGTCAGTTTGCTGATGAAAAGATACTAGAAATACTAGATGAAATAAAGAAAAACTCATTAACTAAAGAATGAACTGCTTTGAAAGTGTGATCTCGCTTTTTGCTGATCCCCAAACCATAACCCGAAGGATTAAGGGACAAGAGCCACCATACTTACTGGAAAGGGGGGGCTGAATCTGGATGGGTTTTTCAACTACTTTGGGGCTGATATGTCTTTTATAATAAATTGCCAAACACATACTGCATTTGAATTCGGTTCTCTATAAGGTTTTCAGACTGACGGTCTGAAATAACTATGGCAAGACGGTTTCGAAGGGAGAGTCCTTTAAAGATCCCTTGGAATTTATACATTAGATCAATATTAAACTCCTTGGAATCTTTTCCACCCACCGACTTAATGAGATCGAAGAAGGTGTAGCTGAATTTAGACCATATTGTTTCACTGAAATCATAAGCAATCATCCACTTATGAGCCCCACCAACAAAAGCGGAAGATTTACTAGTTAATCCACCATCCAGGCTATTGGTGTAAAGAGCGTCTGTGGCATAGCTAAATGGAGAAACCAGACCTCCATTTTGAAAATTACCTCTATTTTTAGGGAGGTAATTGTAGGCATAGTACATATTTGCATTACCCGCTTCAGCACCCAATTTTATCCCGAAAGCCGAAGCATCTATGCTTCCAACTAGACTTCCCTCTATGTAGAATTGTTTTCCCGCCTGAATAGAAAGGAAAGGTTTTATCCCAGACGCTTCGGCAAACTTCAGGTCGCCCTGGAAATAAATCAGATTATAAAAGTCGGGATAGTAATATTCCCATCCTTGAACTTTTAGATTACCTTTATCCCACTTGACCCCCAATACTGTCGCCCCGTCTGTATCGTCTGGTGTTAAGCCCAAGCGATCTGTTATGAATTTTCCTGTGTTCTCAAATCCATTATTCTGACGACGCTTGACTTCGGTGATATGCATGGCAGTAAATTTAAAATTTTCTAAGCTAGAATTTACCAGGCTATATGCCAAAAAGGTGACCGGAGCTATATGAGCATCCGAGGGGTTCATAAAAGGAGTGTCAACCAGTTGCCTTCCAAGCCTGATAAGAGTTGCGTTGTTGTTGTACTGCAAATAAGCTTCACCAAAGGTTCCAATAGAAGAGGGGAACAGATTGGGTTTTCCAGAAACATCTCTGTTTAAGGTAGAATCTTCAAAGAAATCCGGGGATGAAAGAGCAGGTGCTGGCAGACCCGCCAGGAGAGAAACCAGCAAAACCATCTGCGAGACTAAAGCTGAAGTACGAAACATAGAGAGTTGTAAATTTCTCAGGAGAGGAAACAAAAGCAATATTACGATTAAAATTATTAAATAAGTAAGGAGACGCAAGACAAATAAACTGTCTAGTTATAATTTAATGGTAACGGTCCTTGTTTTGTTGTCAAGGAATTAGGTGTGCTCTTAATGGAGTTATGGTGATTTCTGGTGTATGAGAAGTGAGTAGGCGGCGCACCCTTTGATGTAAAATTGTTTTCTACGACAAAAGCAATTCAAAACAAAGGAGGCACCACCATGAGTAAGGATAAAGTTATTT
>Ga0233434_1003537_pt1 | contig 12677 bp, 9 predicted proteins | sample SI_122_August201_4_FD_182738 | JGI IMG/M metagenome (GOLD analysis project Ga0233434, IMG submission 182738) | Seawater microbial communities from Saanich Inlet, British Columbia, Canada - SI_122_August2016_120_MG | ecosystem: Environmental > Aquatic > Marine > Inlet | place: Canada: British... | reverse complement strand
TGGAGATGGATATGTGCTATTACAATGTAACAATGTAAATGTAGAATTATGATTCATTACAAAATCAACAGTTTTTTCAATTTCTTCCATAGTAGACATTCCTGTTGAAATAATCATCGGTTTATTAAATTTAGAAATATGTTCAATTAATGGAAAATTTGTTAAATCAGCAGAAGCAATTTTGTAAGCTGACACTTTAAATTTTTCCAGAAAATCTACACTTTTAATATCCCAAGGAGTACAAAGAAAAGTAATTTTTTTCTCTTTACAATAATTTATAATTTCATTAAAATCATTTTCTTTAAACTCTACATCATTTAAAACATCAATTAAAATTTCTGTTCCTTGGCTATCCAATGAAGGATCATTTAATATTTCATTTTGATATAGACTTTCTAGATCACGTTTCTGAAATTTAACAGCATCAACACCGCTACTAATAGCTGCATCAATCAATTTTTTAGCTAAAACTAGATCACCATTATGATTAATACCAATTTCAGCAATAATATAGCATGGTTCACCATAACCTACAATTTTTCCATCAATTTCAAATTTATTTTTCACACTATAATCCATATTTAAAAAAAAAATTTGTCATATTTAATGGTAATAATTTAATTAAATTAAAAATATCGTAGAAATTAGTAATTTAATATTTAAATGACAAAGTGGGAGTCAAAGTAATGGCAGATAAAATTTTTGTTTGGCTCGGTAATGATTATACTCATTATTGTCTTTCACATGCTCTTCAAGAAAAAATAGATTGTGAATTATACGGAATTACTGAAATTACATCAAGACCAAAAGAATTTTTTGAGAATCAAAAAATCATAGATTTTAAAAAAATTTGGTTTTTTCATGATCATATTCAAATGAAAAAATCTAACCCAGATTTAGAATATTTATCAAAATTTGAAGAGAAATATAAAATTGAATTATGGAAATTGGTTTTAAATGAAAGAATTTTTTTATATTTTAAAGAATTTCATGATTTTTCATATAAAGAGATTCTAAATATTTTAGAGCAAGAATGTAGACTTTTTGAATCTATTTTAGATAAAATTAAACCAGATTTTCTATTAACCAAACTTCCTAGCTTACATCATCAAGAGCTTTTTTATGAAATGTGTAAAAATACAGGTGTTAAAGTTTTAGCGCTAAACTATACAATATTAGGAAAACATTCAATGATTTCAAAAGAACAATCTAGATTAGATTTCATTGAAGAATTAGACGATATAGAAGAAGGTCAAAATAAAGATTGGGATCAATTACAAAAAAAAATAAAAGAATTTGATTTAACACATTCATTAAAAAATAAAGTGATTAAATCAGATTCAGGTAAAAAAGAGAGTGCCATGGCATTAAAAGATTTTTTATTTAATTTTGATTCAAATAATATTAAAACGCATTACACATATTATGGAAGAACAAAAACTAAAGTTTTATTAAATTATTTTAAAGAATTTATTAAAACGAAATATCGTAAACGATTTATAAATAATAATCTATTAAAAGAAATAAAATTTTCCAATCCATTTATTTATTATCCGCTACATATGGAAATGGAAAGAGCATTATTAATTTCAGCACCATTCTATACTAACCAAATTGAAATTATAAAAAATATAGCAAAATCTCTACCGATAAATTATAGATTAATAGTAAAAGAACATCCGGCACAAGTAAAAAGATCATGGAGATCCATTTCAAAATATAAAGAAATTATGGAGATACCAAATATAATTTTATTACATCCAGATTTTTCTAATGATATACTTTACAAAAATTCTCAGGCAACAATAACAATTTCAGGGAGTGCAGGTTTTGAAGCATCGGCATATGGGAAACCAGTTATTACATTTGTAGATACAAATTATTCAATATTACCTACTGTACATACGTTAAATGACATAAAGGAATTACCTCAACTTATCAAAAAAATTATTTTCCAAAAATGTGTACCTAGTCATTTTGAAGCTTTTATTAATTTATTACAAAAAAACATATCGCAATTTGATTGGCCAGAGTTTTTACTCAAAATAGATAATGAGTTTTTTTATGGTGGGAATTTTCATGATGTAAAAATTTCTGAAGAAAAAATGAAAAAATTTTTGAAAGAAAATAAAAAAGTACTTTCAAATTTTGCTGAAGAACATGTAAATAAAATAAAATTGTATAAAGCAAATAATAAGATTTAAAGAATTATTAATTTTTTAAAAATTCCTTGTCTTCTTCTAAAGATCTCTTAAATCCCTCATTTGGCTTATGATTCTTATTAATTTCTAGTAATTCTGGTTGAGAATTTAATAAATTTAAGATATCATTTAGATAAATAGGCCTAGATTGGATTTTAGATATTAAAATTTTAACAAGTTCAAGATCTTCCGGATAATCTACAGTATACCTTAAATTTGATAAATTACAAGTATGCTCAAAATTTTTTATTTTAAAATTTTGTTTGTTATTACGAAAATAAGGAGTTACATGTTCACGCTCTGAAGGTAATTTTGAATTTTCCCATGCTTTTTTTAATGCATTAAAAGTAAAAATTTCTGTTTCATTTCCATCAGGAAAGGATCTTGGAGAGGTATTTGTTACATAATCACAATTTTCAGACAAAAAAATATTTATCCCATGATCAACAATTTCTGGATCAATTAAAGGACAATCTGCAGTAACTCTTAGAATAGATGATAAACCATAATGTTTTGCACATTGAAAATATCTATCCAATACATCATCAGAACTACCTCGAAAAATATCCATACCTGTATTTTCTAAATGATTCACGATTACATCATCTTCAGAAAAATTTGTAGTTGCAACAATTATTTTGTCCAAAGTTTTACAGTTTTGTAATTGATTTATAGTGTATTGTAAACTAGGATTTTTAGTATCAATTATTTTCATTACTTTTCCAGGTAATCGAGTTGAACCCATTCTAGCCTGAATTATACAACCAATCATAAATTTTCTTAATTTTTGTCTTTAATTAAGGAAATGTTCAATTTATTACTAAAGGATTAGTGTATTCTTTTAAAAAGATGGTAAAATATATGTAAAATAATTCAGTTTAAAAAAAATGCCAAAAATAAAAATTAATGAAAAATACATTGGAGAAGATTTTCCATGCTACACGATAGCAGAAGCAGGTGCAAATCATGATGGAGAATTAAAAAAAGCAATAAAATTGATAGATGCAGCTAATGAAGCAAATTCAGATAGTATAAAATTTCAAACATATGATGCATCAAAATTAGCATCTAGATATTCACCAAAATATTGGATTGATGATAAACCAGATGAAACACAATATGAAGTATTTTCAAATTTAGATGGTTTGTCAGATGATAATTGGAAAGAAATTTTTGAATATGCCAAATCTAAATCTGTCACTTGTTTTTCAACCCCATTTGATGAAAGAAGTGTCGATTTATTATATTCTTTAGATGTTCCAGCATTTAAAATTGCATCAGCGGATATTACACACATACCATTGATTAAACATATTGCAAATAAAAAATTACCAATTTTCATTTCTACAGGAATGGCAAGTGATGAAGAAATAAAAGATGCAATAAATGCAATAGAAAATCAAGGAAATGAAGAAATAATTCTAATGCATTGTATAACATCATATCCAACAAAAGCAAAAGATGCAAATTTAGAATTAATTAAAACCTTGAAACAAAAATATCCCAAATATGTTATAGGTTATTCAGATCATACCATAGGAACAAACATTCCCGTTTACTCAACATTTTATGGAGCAACATGTATTGAAAAACATTTTACATTTGATAGTAGTTTAACTCAAAGTCCTGATCATAAGCTATCATTAGATACAAACGGTTTTAGACAATTAGTAGATGAATTAAGAATAGCAGAGATTTCAAAAGGTGAAAAAACCAGAAATGATTTTGAATCAGAAAAAAATGCAATAAAATACGCTCGAAGAAGCATAGTGGTCAATAGAGATATCAATGTAGGTGAAAAAATTTCTAAAGATATGCTTAGTATAAAAAGACCAGCAACAGGAATATCTCCCAAATTTTTTGAGAAAATTATTGGAAAATCTGTAAAAAATAAAATTCAAGAAGACAAACCAATTCAATGGGATGATCTAAATGAATAAAAATCAGAAACCAAATTTAATTATAATATTAGCAAGAAAAGGGACCAAAAATTTCACTAGACAAAATATTAGATTAGTTAATGGAAAACCATTAATCTATTACATCATAAAAAAATGTCAAGAAATAGGATCTGCAGATATTTTTATTAGTACTGATTCTGAAGAAATTAAAGAATTATCTACTTTATATAAAGTGAATTGGTTAGATAGACCAAGTGAACTAACAAAAGATGATTCATCATTAGAAAAAATTGTTTATAATTCATTAATTCAATTACAAAAAAAAAATTTTAATTATAAAAAATGTTTAGTATTAAATCCACACTACCCATTGATTAAAAAAACAACTATAAACAAATTTTTTTCTAAATTAAATAATAAAATTGAAACAATTTATGGTTTTGAAAAAGATTCTGAAATAGAATATAATAAAATTGAAAAAGATCAAAAGTTAAAATCTTTAAAAATAAATATTGTAGAAAAAAATAAAATTATATCATTCAATTGTAAAACATTCTTATTAAAAAAAAGACTTAACACATCAAAATATGGGATAGAATTAAAAAAATCTGAAAAATTTTCACCAGATAGTTATCATGATTTTGGTATTTTAGAAAATATTTTAGGCAGGAGAAAAATCCTTGTGAGAGTAGATGGCAGTAAACTAATTGGTTTAGGACACATATACAATATGCTAACTATTTTGAATCAATTTAGAAATGATGAAATATTAATTTTGATGAATAAGAAGAATTCACTAGGTAACCAAAAATTTGAAGAGAATCTGTATAATGTTAAACTTTGTACAAATCAAACAGAAATTTTTAATGAAATAAAAAGATTTGGACCAGATATAATTTTCAACGATATACTTAACACCAAAACAGATTATATGAAAAAGTTAAAAAAAGAAAAAATATTCATAGTCAATTTTGAAGATCTTGGTAAAGGTAGAAAATATTCAGATTTAATTTTCAATCCCATATTTTCAACAACAAGTAAATTATCAAATGAGTATTATGGTTCAGAATTTGCATGTGTAAGAGATGAGTTTAGAATATTTGAAAGAACAAAAATAAGAAAAAAAATCCAAAAAATATCAATTACTCTAGGTGGCGTGGATAATAATGAAAATACATTTAAGATAATTGAAATAATTAATGAAAATAAAATTCTCAAGAATATAATAATAAATATTATTTTAGGATTTGGGTTTAAACATAAAGAAAAATTAATGAAAATAATTAATCAAATGAAAGAAAGAAAATATAAAATTGTAATAATTGAAAAAACAGACTTTATTTCAAAATATATTTTAGATTCAGATTTTGTAATAGCATCAAATGGTAGAACAACTTTTGAAATTGCATCATTAAAAATACCAATGATAGTATTATCAGTAAATTCTAGAGAAAAACAACATAATTTTGTTAGTGAAACAAAAACAGGGTATCAAATTAATATGATGGAAAAGTCTTTAGAAAAAGAATTAATTAATTCTATAAATAGTATGAAAAAATTTGAAAATAGAAAAATATTTTTAAAAAATTTAGAAAAAATTGATTTGAAAAATGGAATTGAACGGGTTGTGGATATAATTAACTATGAATTCAATACAAAAAAGATATAGAAATAAAAATATTACATATACTAAAAATAATTAGATAAATAAAATAATTTTTAGAATAATAGATTAATTGAAGAACAGTTCATTACCATGCAGTCCAACCACCGTCAATTATTAAATTTGAACCAGTCATATAAGATGAAGCATTAGATGATAAAAAAATTATTGCACCAACATATTCATCTTTTTTAGCCATCCTACCAAGAATTGTTTTTTCTGAATATTTTTTGATAAAATTTGATTCTTGGGAATTTTCAACTCCTCCAGGAGAAAGACAATTTACTCTAATTCCTGTACGATTCCAATATGATGCAAGATATCTAGTCAGATTAATTATTGCACCTTTTGTTGCAGAATAAAATGCTGCAGAATTTTGACCACTGATTCCATAAATTCTTTGATCAGGTGCCACTAAACCATATGTTGATGAAATATTTATAATGTTACCATTTTTTTGTTTTAACATAATTTTTCCAACTTCCTGACAAGTTAAAAAAATTCCAGTTAAATTTACTGATACAGCTTTATCCCATTCATTTAATGGAAAATCTTCAAAGTTGATTTTTCTAATTTTTTTATTACCTTGGTAAGCAGCATTATTAATTAAAATATCAATTTTAGAGAATTTCTTCACAGATTTAGATACCATATTTTTAATGGAGTTTTTATTATTAAGATCTAATTTTATTGCTAAAGTTTTTGTAGAATATTTATTTTCTAATTCTTTTCCAAGTTTTTGACACGTTTCATAATCAATATCAGCTAAAACTACATTTGCACCTGCCTGAGATAACCCTTCAGCATATTTTGATCCCAAATTGCCTGCAGCACCAGTAATAATTGCAACACGACCAGATAAATCAAATAATTTTAAAATATCCATATTTGTTAAATTATTTCTAAATACTATAATGTTACTCTTTAATTATTACAAGTAAAATTTTTTGATTTAAAGTTTTAAATAATTTTTTCGATTATATGATTTTCTAACCAAAGTACATCAAGGCCTGAATTTTCAAAAACACGTAATGCATCTTTTAGATCTTTTACAATTGGTTCGCCATGTAAATTAAAGGATGTATTAACTAATGCTGGAATGGATGTGTTTTGATAAAATTTATCGATTAATTCCCATAAAACAGGATTTTGTTTTTTACGTAATAATTGAGCCCTAGCAGTTTGATCAGATTGATGTATTCCTACAGGAATTTTATTTTTACCATCAATGGTATCAAAAGCAATTGTCATAAATGGAGAATCTATTTTTTTAGGATTTTGTAACAATTTATTTTGTTGTTCAAATAATACTACAGGAGCAAAAGGCATCCAAAAATCTCTCATTTTTATTGAATGATTAATCTTTTGAATATTTTCAGCATTACGAGGATCTGCAATAATACTTCTGTTACCCAATGCTCTTTGACCCATTTCCATCCTTCCTCTACAAATTGCAATAATTTTGTTATCTAAAAGATGAGAAAGAATTTGATCAGTGTTAACAAATTTTGTGATTTTATAATTTTTAAGATTCATAACTTCACTCTCATCGTATTTTGCATCTTCACCTAAGTACAAAGTTTCTAATGGTTCTGGAATAACTCCATTTACTTCTGCGTGATGATAACATGCACCAATAGGTAATGTCTCATCAGTACCAGCACCACAAACAAAGAAATTTCTTATTTTAGGAATATTTGAAATTAACATATTTGCTTTTACATTCATAGATACTCCACCTGAAAAAACTACAGAAGTACAATCAAATTCATCAACTAAATTTGAAAACCAATTTACAAGAATTTTTTCAGTAAATTTCTGTAAACCTGAAGCAATATGATCAAATCTAAATGTGTTTAAATTATTTTCTAGAAAATTAAAAATATCAGGAATTTCACTATTAAATTTAAATTCTATTCCATTTAATTCAAGCATACTATCAAATATTTTTTCAACTTCTTCACGTTTTGATCCAGTATAATATGAGGCCAATCCCATTACTTTGTATTCATGTTCATTTGCCAACATTCTAAGATATAATGTAGTATAACGATATATTCTTGCTAATTGAAAATCTTTGTGGGAGTATTCTTTAATCCTCTTTAATTGATTTTTTTGTTTATCAAATGTAGAAATTGAACCACTTAGATCATCTCCCCATGCATCAGCAGTAACAACAAGAGTACGATCATCTCGAATTGGACTACCATAGAAAGCATAAGCAGCATGGCACCAGTCATGTTCCATATGAATAATTTTAGATTTTTCAATTTTTATTAAATCAGATAAAATATTTTTAAAAAAAGATGATACACGTATTGCGTCATTTTCAGTATAAGGGTTTTCAAGTGAAAAATAATCAAAATCTTTTGCAAATTTTGTATTAAAGGGATATTGTTCCAAATTAATTTTATCTTTAATTAATTCTAAAAATGAAATAGATTTTTTTTCTACTAAAATTGGATACCAATAATCTTTCATTAATTTTAATTGTTCATCAACACTAAGAGTAGAATATTCATTAGTAAGTGAAGGAATTAGACTAAGCATATTACCACAAATTATTACTTGATCTAGATCATTTCCTTCAATATTAGCAAATTCAAGTGCATGAGTAATAGCCTCAATAGGAAATGAGGAATCAGATTTTATTCTACTATAACGCTCTTCACTTGTTGAAAAAGTGATTTTATTATCAATCATTAGTGCACATCCTGAACATTTTTCAAGAGTGACAGCTAAAATTTTCATAACTAAATAATTTTTTTTACCTATATATATTCAAAGTAAAAGTTAGTAACAATTCTTAACTATTAATTAATATCAAAAATAAGATAAAAAGGGAATACGTTGAATTTGAAGATTTGTAGTAAATGTATACAACCAAATACCAGGCCAGGTATTTTCTTTAATAAAGAATCAATTTGTGGTGCTTGTTTATGGGAAGAAGAAAAAAATAAAATTAACTGGAATGAAAGAATTAAGGAATTAAGGAATATTGTAGAAGATGCTAAAGATAAAAAAGCTGATTACGATTGTGTAATTGGTGTTAGTGGAGGAAAAGATAGTACAAAACAAGCAATTACAGCTAGAGATAATTTAGGATTAAAATGTCTTTTAGTAAATTATCAACCAGATAACATTACAGACATTGGAATAGAAAATATTGAAAATTTAAAACATAGTGGGTTTGATGTGATAACTATTAGACCAAATCCAAAAATCATGCAAAAACTTGTTAAGTATGATTTTTTTAATTATTTGAATCCAGTAAAAGCAACAGAATTTTCTTTATACTCATCAGCATATATAATTGCTGAAAAATTTAACATTCCACTAGTTATTCAAGGCGAAAATCCAGGTTTAACAGTAGGTACAAGTCTTACAGGGGTTGGTAAAGATTCTGATGCACTAAAAGCATATCAATTACAAACTCTTTCAAAAGGATTTACTGAATATTTACAAATAGATGGAATTTCAGAAAAAGATCTTTTTTTATTTCATTATGATGTTAAAAAATTAATTGCTCAAAATACAAAAGGCATATGGTTACAATATTTTTTAAAAGAATGGTCATATCGTGGAAATGCTGAATTTTCACTAAAACATGGATTTAAAGGAAGAGAGAACTTCAAACCAGAAGACATAGGAACATATGTTGGATTTGGAGCACTGGATTCAGATTTAGTACATGTAAATCAAATGTTAAAATTCATTAAATTAGGATTTGGGTTTTGTATGGACCATGTTTGTTATGATATTAGAGATGGAAATTTGAATAGAGAAGAAGCAATTGAATTAGTTTTAAAATATGATGGAAAATGTGCAGATAAGTACATAAAAGAATTTTGTATGTATATTGGAATTTCACAAAATATATTTTGGAATACAGTAGAAAAATTCCGTGGAAATATGTGGAATGATAGTAATGGATTAAAAAATAAAATACACGATTTACTACAAAAAGAATTAATTAAATAAAATTAAACTAAAATTTAGTTATTAAATTAATTAATTTAGATGATGCTGTATCTCTATATTTCATATATCGAGATAAATGCTTTTGAGAATTTTCTATTAATTTTGATGATAATTTTTCATTAAATAAATTCAATATTGCTTTAGAAATATCTTCATCATAATTAATTATTTTAATTGCATCATCTTTAATAAATTCAAATTCAAATGTATTTTTTTGTAATTGTATATTCAATGTAGGTTTTTTTAATAACATTGCTTCTAAAATAACGCTTGATGCATCAAAATTATCTGTTGCAATATTTACATGAAGATCACAATTTTCAAGTAATTTTTTTATTGATTCATGCTGAAAAAATTTAATTTTTTCATTTGTAGTAACCATATTTTTAATTATATCATTACTAGTATTTTGTTGTGGATGTAATTTAAAAATTATTTCAATTTGAGGATCATTTTTAGAAATTTGAATTATTTTTTTAAAAGTTTCATTATACCTATCAAAAAGTTCAATTCTCAAACCATCCATATGATTAATTATTGGTCTTAATGTGACTAGAATTGTTTTTTTCTGAGTATTTTTCTTAATTTTAGAATTATAAAAATCATATTTTGGACTACCAGTTACAAGAATTTTACTTGAATCTATTTTTTTAACATTAACTAAATAGTCTTTTACAATATTTCCCCAAACTAAAATTTGATTTTTTACTAAATCAAAATCTTCCAATATATCAAAATAAGAAATAGAATTAGTATAATTTGAAAAACCATGTTGTAACAATAAAATAGGAATTTTTTTTTCAATTTTTGAAAAAACTTTTTCATTTTCACCAGAAAGATTTAATGCTAAAATAGATTTAACATCATTTCTAGATTGAATTGATTCTGCTATTAGAATTTCTATCAAGTATTCATCGTAACGTTGAATTAAAAGTTGATTTAATTTATTTTGTAAAAAATAACTAAAATCAATTTCTTCATATTTAAAATTTAAAAAAATTATTTTATTTTTTATTATATTATTAATTTTTGTTAAGAAAATTATTTTATTTTTTTTAAATTCATTTAATTCATGTTTAGTTAACCAATTTTTAGGTATCATTATCGTAGATTTAGATTTACGTAGAGATTTTATTGCATCAAAATTATAAATTGGAGATTTTCTAAAATTTATTAAAATAGGCTCAAAACCAGATTTATTTATTTGTTCAAGTAAAACATGATATACGTTAGGATCAAATTCTAGTAATACAATTTTTTTATTTTGATTTTTAATTTTTATTAAACCAAAAAAATTTCCAATGTATTTTTCAATTAATTGTTTAATAATTTTATATTTTTTTCGATCAATTATTATTTTTGAATTAAACATTCCTAATTGAATTGGAATTTCAATTTTTTCAAAAGTTGCTAACTTCTCAACAGAATTATTTATTAAATAAATTTTATCCTTAAATTCTGATTTTAAAAATATTTCATAAAGAGGTAATGGTAAAAATATTTTTTCATAAGTATTATCTTGTAAAATTTTTTCCAGTACATGAATTTGTGGAATAATATCCATTAAAAATTCTAATAATTCATTTCTATCAATTAAATTAATTAAATTTTGTCCATGAAAATTTAGATCCAAATTATTAAACTGTTCAATTTTTTTTAAATATTGATTACATTTATGAAATATTTTTTTTCTGTCTAAATCTGTAAGAAAATCATCAATTAATTTATGATTAATATTTCTATTAAACAAAATTTTATGTGAATCATAATCAAATGAAATGAAATTAGAAAAATTATCCCGAGTTAAAAATAACAATGTTGTTTCTTCAATTTTTTCTAAAACGTATAATTTAGTCATAAATAGTCATCCCATGGAGGAGTAATTCCAAGTAATTTCTTTAGATCATCAAATTCTGATGAATAAATATTTTTTAAACGATTTCGATCTTTTTTAGACATTTCAGGTTTTTTTGATTGTTTAACAAAAAATCGTTCACCTATCTTATCTCTTTGAATAGTTGGAATTAATTTAGTAGCAATTTTTCTAAATTTTGGACTTGCAAGTAAAAACTCAGCAACTTTATTTTGAGGAATTCGATATGAATTTTTTGGTTCTTCAATTAAATTATTTAATTCAGATACTTCTAAAAAATTTAAAATAGAATCTATATGTTTAGTAATATTTTTAATATATTCTTCAAAAAAGATTATTTTAATTTGTTTAGATGGAAAAAGTTTTTGATAATTTTTAATATGTTTTGAAAAAAAACCTTCTTCTATAAAATTAAAGATAGAAAATTCTTTACGATTATACTGATCCTCATATAGATCAATTTTTTCAGAAAATGTCCGTTTATCAAGTTCCATAAATTGATATGAAAAATATCCTGAATGAGCTCGATTGATAGGATTTCTAATAGATATTATAATTTTAGATTCAGGAAAATCTTTTTTTATTTCTGATGCAGAATGAGGGCATTGTAGATAATTAGGTGTTGCTTCTCCAATTGCTTTATGATTTTTACCTTTTTTAAATAAATCAAAATATTTTTTTTCATCAGTAATCATAGATTCTCTATTAAAATTTTCAGGAACATCAAATCTACAATAATAATAAGGTTCACTTAGTTCTGGAATAAATACATCAGGATGTTGATTCAAATAATAAGAAATATTAGTAGTTGCACATTTAGCTCCACCAACAATAAAGAAATTAGGAGGCATGGATTATTTTCATTTTAGTAGTATATTATCTCTTAATAGCAAGTATTTCTTAGTAGAAAATATAATTAGACAATGATTATAGAATTTAACGTGGTTATAGAAGAAATTAAAAATATTTTAGAGAAAAATGGATATAATTTGGATTCAGATACAAATGAGCGTATCAAAACTATGTTAGAATCAATTAGAGATGATAATCAAATTAAC
>Ga0233434_1003528_pt1 | contig 12704 bp, 12 predicted proteins | sample SI_122_August201_4_FD_182738 | JGI IMG/M metagenome (GOLD analysis project Ga0233434, IMG submission 182738) | Seawater microbial communities from Saanich Inlet, British Columbia, Canada - SI_122_August2016_120_MG | ecosystem: Environmental > Aquatic > Marine > Inlet | place: Canada: British... | reverse complement strand
GAAGAGCGCGACGGGGGCTTCGCCATCCGCCACGCCACGAAAATTTCCCACTATATCGACCCCCTGCACTACAAGGGGTTGCTCGTCGTCAACTCACCCGCTGCGCAGAACTATTTTCACCGTCCCCTGCACGTGCTTTTTGCCGAGGCCTTCGCCGCCGGTTTTGTCATCGACGGTCTCGAAGAACCGACCTTTGCGCGCCCGACGCCGGGCGATCGCGCGATGTCCTGGTCGCAGTTTGGTCAACTGCCGCCGCTGATCGCCGCCCGTCTGCGCTTAGTGGAGAGCAAACCGTGATACTCTCCGCGTCTTTGGTCCCCCCGTCCTTTTCTCCTTACAATCTCACCCATGGAAACCACCTCAAATCTCATGGATGGCAAGGCGCTCGCCAAGCGGGTGCTGGAGGACTGCAAGGAAAAGGTGGCGCGCATCATTGCCATCTCGGGGGTAACCCCCTGTTTGGTGACCGTGCTGGTCGGTGCCGATCCGGCGTCGGTCACATACACGGCCATGAAACGCAAGCGCTGCGAAGCGGTGGGCATGACGTCGATGAAGGTTGAATTGCCCGCCGAGACCACGACCCAGCAACTGGTCGACCAGATTCAAAGCCTCGGGCAAGACGCCGCGGTGCACGGCATTCTGCTGCAGCATCCGGTGCCCAGCCAAGTCGATGAACGGGCGGCGTTCGAGGCCATCCCCGGGACAAAAGATGTAGACGGCGTCACCATGCACAGCTTCGGCACCACGTCCTTCGGCTTGCCGGGTTTCGGCAGTTGTACGCCAGCGGGGATCATGACCTTGCTCCGCGAGTATGAAGTCGACCTGACCGGCAAGCACGCCGTGGTCATCGGCCGCAGCCCTATCCTCGGAAAACCCATGGCAATGATGCTGCTGCAGGCAAACGCCACGGTGACGATCTGCCATTCGCGCACGCAAGACCTTCCCTCACTGGTTAAGCAGGGCGATGTTGTGGTTGCTGCGGTGGGCAAGCCGAATTTTGTGCAAGGCGATTGGATACAAGACGGGGCGGTCGTCATCGACGCTGGCTATAATCCGGGCAACGTCGGGGACGTGGATTTCCAGGCTGCCGCTTCCAAGGCTTCTTTGATCACGCCCGTGCCCGGTGGCGTAGGACCCATGACGATCACCACCCTGATCCAGCAAACCGTCGAAGGGGCCGCCCGCGGATTGGGTGTCGACCTGACGTGATTTCGGTGTTTCTTGGAGGCGTGGGCCGGTTGCAGACCGACGACGAGTCCAGCTGGCCAGCCCAATGCCATCGGCAGGCGCAAAGAACGCGGTAGTCAGTCCGTCGTCTCAAGTCGCCGCAGCTCGTAGTGTACCCAGATCACAGCCACAGTGGAAGCGATGGGGCCGGATACGGCAAAGGCGATCCACACCGCCTGCAGGCCGAAGCCGAACACCCGGGTCAGTACCCACGCCAAAGGCACGGAGATGAGGGCGACCCGTAGCAAGGTGATCAGCAGGCCCGGCATGCCCCGTCCGAGTCCCTGGAAGACTCGTCCGGTGATGATGCCGATCGAGATGAAGGGGAAGGCGAAGCAGAGGGTGCGGATGTATTGGGTGGCGACGTCGATGATGGCCGGCTCGTCGGTGAATATGCGGGCTGCTTGTTCAGCGAAGACCCAGTACAGACCGCCGACGAAGACGGCGAACAGAGCCGCCCGGCTTGCCGTGTAGACGACGGTTTGTCGGACCAGGTCTACCCGCCCGGCGCCGTGGAACATGCCCACGAGGGTGACCTGGCTCATGGCCAGTGCGAAGATGGGCATGAAGAATACGGAGTCCATGCGCCCGCCCACGCCCAGACCGGCCACCGCATCGGCGCCGAAGGTGGCCACGATCCGGTTGTAGAACATGCTGCCCACCGACATGATCACCATACCCGCCGATGCCGGCAGGCCCACCTTGAGGATGTCGCTGGCAATCCGTGCCGAGGGCCGGAAAGCGCCGAGGTGCAGCTCCACGTAGGTGCCCCGCCGGACGAAGATGTAGCCCAGGAAAGCGAGGAAGACCAGACCCTGGCTGGCCACGGTCGCCGTCGCGGCGCCACGGATGCCCATGTCGAGGCCAAAGATGAACAGCGGGTCCAGACCGATGTTGAGAATTGTGCCGCTGCCCTGCAGCAGCAGTGGGGTTCGGGTGTCGCCCTCGCCGCTGAGGATCGAGCGGAAGGTGACATTCAGGATCGTGAAGAGGAAGCCCGGTGAGATGATCTCGAAGTAGTCGATGGCCAGGACCAGGACATCTCCCTCGGCCCCCAGCAGGCCCAGGATGGATTCCTTGTACGCGAGGGCCGCGGCGACGATGACGAGGCCCACGCTCAGGCCGATGAGGATGGCGTGCTCGGCCGCATTGTCCGCCGACGCTTTGTCACTGGCACCGATGAAGCGGGCCACGGCGCTGGTCGCCCCCGAACCGAGTCCGAAGGTGATGCCGATGGCGAAGAAGGAGATCGGCATGCAGAAGGTGAGGGCCGCTACCTGCTCACCCCCGAGCCGGCCGACGAAGATCATGTCGGTGATGTTGTAGAGCGTCTGGATCAGCATCCCCATCATCATCGGCACGGCAAGGGTCCAGACGGCCTTGCGCGGATCGGCGATGAAGTCGGTGACGCGGCTCTGCTTGTCGAGCGAGTTCAGGGGGTCTCCAGCGGCGTGTGATCGGTCGGTGCCAGACGGGCGCCGTGTTGATGACCACGAAGCCAGGCTCTGGATCCGAGCGTACACGAAGGCGCGGATTCAGGCCAGCGGCCTTCCTACCACGTAAATGGCAGATACTGCGACGGCGCGTAGCCTCCCCTGAAATAGATGGCCACATTGAGCGTGCCCGTTGCCCCGTCTTCGAGGGGGATGTCGGGCAGGCGGGCGCCACTGGCGTCCCAGTTGATGACGTCGCTGATCACATTCCCGCCATCGGGAAACAGCAGGACCTTGTACCACATCTGGGAGTCGGTCCCTTCTGGAGGTGTCCACTCGATGACCAGGTCATCGCCGTCTCGAATCCACTTGATGTCCTGCGGAAAACCGATCGTCTTCGGCGTGTAGTCGACGGTCTGGGTGAGGACGATCTGCTCGCCTTCGTAGTAGTGGAATTGATAGTCGCCCGCCGGCATCAATCCCGCCCCGACAGGCCCGTAGAGGACCCATCGACGGGTCACTTCGCCGGAGTAGTCGTTGATGTTGAAGTCCTTGTTCAGCTCGAAGCGTGTGCCGTCGGGTGTCTCGACGATGAGGGCTGTCACCGTCCACAGGAAACAGGTTTCGAGACCTTCGAACTCGCCCATGCAGTTGCTCTTGAACTCGTAGCTGGGTCCGTCGAAGGCATTCGATGACCAGACCTCCGGGTAGGCCGGTTCATCGAAGCGAGGTTCGGACGGTCCTGTCGGTGAGTTTTCGCCGGGCCCTGTCGATGGGCCTTCACCGGGCCCACGATGCGAGTCGTCGCCGCAGGCGATGGTGAAGGCCAGTAGCGCCCCGAGCAGGGCGAGTCTGCGACAGATGAACCGCTGAGTCATGGTCGCTCGATGTTCGGAGGGGAAGACGGCTGGGTCTCTATCTTTAGAGTTCGGCACGGAGACGTCGATCGCCCGTGACCCGAGTCACACGAGATCTATCACCGGAGTACCCAAACAATGAATGAACACGGCGACACAAACCTGAGGCTCAGTCAGGCGTGGCCGTCACGGCCGTCACGACTTCATCCAGGTCGTAGACGCCGCCGATCTCTTCGCCTTCGGTTATGACCAGAAAGTCCTCCTTGTTCCACTCGCCCGACACAAGCGCCCTGATGAAGCTCAGATCGCCCGTCAGCCGTTCGAAGGGCTTGCCCTGGCTCTCGGCCGCCGCCTGGCAGGCCTTCACATGAGTGGTACCGTCGACACCGGGCATGTCGATGAACACGATCGGATCGCTGGCCAGCCTCTCGTTGGTCTTGGAGAGGGTTTCCCAGATATAGGCGGCGTTTTCCTCGCCATACTTCTCGACCAGATCGGCGTAGCTGGCGTCCATTCCCATCTGGCGACGCACGTCGTCGGCCTCGCGGACCAGATCCATGCCATTGCCGTGCTCGATGTAGCCGACGGCACTGAAGCCGGTGCTGGGCCGATCGCCGAAGTGTTCCTTGAACCGTTCCTTGGAACCGAGGTAGAGGGTGCAGCAATCGTGCGCCCGCGGCATCACGACGGGGATGCCGCGGCTCTTCAGCCCGACCGTCGAGGTCCCGCAGACCCCCAGACACAGGGCGATCGCGTCATAGCCGCGTGCTGAGGAACTGGCGGCATCGATCCGTTCCTGCAGCAACTCGCGCAGGCTGTCCGGCTTGTTGTGGGCATCCTTGGGCGTGAACTCCAGGTCGATCACATTCGGGCTGGCCGCCACGCAGCGGCAGACTTCCCGCGTGAACACTTCACAGGAAATGAGCTTGATCACCATCTCAGTGTTGTCCCTCTCTGTGCATACGTTTCTCCATGGTAGACCGAGTAACCTTCAGGCGCCCCCCCCAACTGGGGCGGGTCTCCGCCCGTCTCATCGACCCATGACACCCATGCTGTCATAGCCACTGGCACCTTCCTGAAGATACAAAAGCACGCCCGAATCTCGAGGTTGCGCACGCCGGGGATCTGAGGGGGCGTGGTTTCGGGCGTGGTTCACCTGGCTGTCGAGCCCCGAAACTGCCTGGATCTCTGGGGCAGTCCATGTAGGCGGGGTGTTGTCCAACGAGGAATGACTCCGTTCATTGAGCGACGTCGGGATCTGCAGGCCGATCATCTCATGAACGAAGATCACAAGTGACTGAACGCGACACGGATCCTGATCTCCATCTGATGTTCCATGAAGATGGTTTTCGTGCTGTCGTGTCCACTATCCATCTCCGCACGACGGTCTCCCAGATCCTGGCGTTGCTAGAAGAACAGGGCGTCGTTGTCGGGGTTTCTGAGCGTCGCATCCGACAGGCTGTGCGTACGGCGCGGCGCAGCAAGCGGCCGGCTCAGGATGTGGTGGTCGCTGAAGGCCGTCGCCCTCGATCTGCCTCCCGCCAGCGTCTGACGTACCGCCTCCCACCGGGGCTTGATGAACTTCCGTCTCTCGATTCGCTCCACAGCGTATTGGCCCTGACACAATCAGAGGTGCAGGAGCGTGTACCAGAGCTGCTGGCGTGGGTCGTTGCTGCCGGTGATCACCTGGCCTCGATCGAAGGCACGCAGGGTGAAGTGGGGTTGGATGTCAGGGGCCAATCCATCCCGATTCCGTCGCCATCGCAGGATCTCCCCGTCGATCCCGCACTCACGCCAGGCGCCGGTGTTGAGTTTGGACCGACAGGCGCTGAGATGGTGGCTTGCGCCTATGGTTACGCCGGAAGACACCAGGGCCAGCTGTGCGTGCTTGAGCCCCTCTGGATTGCCCCCGACATGATGCAAGCCTGCTTCCTGAATGTGCCTACACAAGGCCCTGGAAAGCAGCCCTCCTCGAGAGACCTTCACGCACTGCTAGATTCTTCCGGCGTCGTTTCTGGCATCGATGAAGAAGCGATACGACAACTGGCGAGCGAACCGAGCCGCAAGTCGCTGATTCCCATCGCCCTTGGTCAACCGCCAAGCCCGGCCTCTGATATCACGCCCGGTTTTGTGCGGGAACTGGGGTTCAGGCACGGCACTTTTCGTGACGATGGCTCTATCGACTTTCGCGAGCGCAACATCTTCCCCACTGTGAGCCGCGATGACGTGCTTGCCGAGGGTGGCCCTCAGCTCGTCGGGACACCGGGTCACACGATCTTCGGCATGGACGTTGGTTGCAGCGATGCGGCGATCGATCTCGAACTCATTCCCGGTGCCAACGTGAGCCTCCTTGGCGACGGCGACAGGCAGCGACTCGTGGCCACCTGCGATGGTGGCATCACGCTCAGTAGCAGGACGAGGCGGAATGCGCAGGGGGCGATTACGGGCCGGCAGTATCACATGGCGGTTCATCCCGTGGCGCACATAGAGTCCGATGTGGGCCTTGAAACGGGCAATGTCGATTTCGCCGGCCACGTCGTGATCGATGGTTCCGTGACCAGCGGCTTCCAGGTCACAGCCAGTGGTGGCATCGCCGTGGCAGGAAGTGTCGAAGCGGGCGCCCAACTACGTGCAGGCGGAGATATCAGTGTCCAGCAGGGCATCGTTGGACGCGAGACCCGCATTGTCAGCGAAGGCTCCCTGCGGGCAAAGTTCATACAGGAGGCGCGGGTGAAAGTCGATGGTGACGTGGCCATCGGCAGCTACGTGCATTCCGCCTACATCCAGTGTGCTGGATCTGTCGAGGTGAAGGGGCTGTCTGGATCAGACCATAGTGGCGGCATTGTCGGCGGCGAAATCTGGGGGCAGGAAGGAATCACGGTGCGCAACGCTGGCTCTGCACGCAACAACTCGACCCGTCTCTTTGCCGGCATTTCCGCCGCAGACTTCATCCGCCTCGAGCAGACACAACAGGACATCGAACGGGTGAAGGCGGACGTGGCCCGTCGGCTTCAATCGATCGGACTACCCGAACTCACGGCCGATGCGGTACACGACGTCGTTGCACGTCACCCCGAAAGGCGAGACGAGATTCTGCAGACAGCGAGAGTCGCGCGCGAGCTGGAGAAGGATCTGGATCAGCAGATCCAGGCGGAACGGGCTTTGAAAGAGCGTATATCTCTCCTGGCGGCTGATACATCGATCGACGTACCGGGCCGGGCATTCAGTGACGTCACCATCCAGATCGGTGACAGGCAACTGGTCCTCGCCCAGGATCTGACCGGTGTGTACTTCCGCATCGATCCTCGCGTCGCGATCCTCGCGCCGCAAGAACTATAGCGCCAGCCTTTTGAACCACTGCAGGAACAGCGGAAAAATCTCCTCTGGCTCTTCGAGCTCGGCGTGCCATCGCTTTTCGTGCTCAAACATGACATACCCTTCGTAGCCCTGGCCCTGCATTAGTTGCAGCGCCCGGCCGATGGGTAACTGCCCCGTGCCGGGCGGAACGTAGCGCCAGCCATCGTTCATGGCGTGCTCATGGGCTGTGTCGTACACCGCGTCCTTCACGTGCAGATAGAAGACCCGGTCACCGAGCGCGGCCAGACTGTCGGCTGGGTCCTCGCCACCGACGCGAGAGGTGTGGCCCATGTCCCACAGGGCACCAAATTCGGCTGCTGCAATGCGATCCAGCAGCAGCTTGCAGTCCGCCGACTGAATCCAGTGATCATGGGTCTCGAAGACCCACTTGAACTGTGCGGCGCCATCGAGGTCGAGTACGCGCAGCATCGTTTGTTGGCCGATGTCAGCCATCTCCTGCCTGGTGTGCCGTTGAGGATCACCACCGCCGAAAACGCGCAGGGTCTCACAGCCCAATGCTGCCGCCACCGGAATCGTGCGCTGCGCCTCCTCTACGTTGGTCTCCAGGGCCCGATCGTCGCACACCTTCAGGCTCGAGCTGATGCCACACACCTGCAGGCCTGCATCTGCGAATCTGGTCCGCGTAGCGACGATATCGGTGGTAAAAGCCGGCAACTGTGTGATGTCTATGTCATTTTGCAGGCCACGAAAGTCGACGCCGTCGAAACCCAAGGCGCTGCCCCTGGTGATGATCGTTTCCAAGTCCCATGCGGGACATCCGAGGGTGGTGAAGCTGGTCTTCATGATGGCTCCCTTGTGGCAGCAGTCGGTGCCGTAGTTGTCAAGAGTCGTCGAGCTTGCGAACACTCTCGATGAGAGTCGGATACTCGTGGAGCTCATGTAACATGCCGTCCATGTCGAACTGATCCGCACTCTTGGCCAGGCGGGCACTCCATGACACCAGTGCCGTATAGCCATGCTCCTTGCCAAGGGTCCCCATACGTTCTGCGAAGTCCTCGATCTCATTGATCGTCAGCGTCGACGAGAGTTCCGTCACGACCTCTATCTCGGTCTCGAGAGATTCAACCAGGATCGGAAGTCTCTTAACTGCCCCAAGGTCGAGTTCTGGCTCGAGTTCGGTTTCGAGTTCTGCCTCTTCTTGTTCCTGTGCCGCTTCCAGTCCCAGCGCCCCACGGATGGCCGTCACGAGTCGCGTCAGTTCCTCCTCGGCAGGTGCCAGCAAGGTTGTGATCTCGGATCCCCGCTGAATCCCGCTCTCCAATGCCTGTGATCGCCGTTGCAGCTCCACGGCTCCGATCGTACCGGCGACACCCTTAAGCGAATGCGCCGTCCGCTCAGCGGCCTCTCTCTCGCCTTGCGAAAGCTGAGCCTGGACTGACTTCACCGCTCTCGACTCGACCCCTGTGGCGAATCCGCGCACGAGTCGTTCGTAAAGATCGCGCTTCCCCATGACGCGCCTCAAGCCGTCGCCAACGTCAAGTCCATCGATAGACGAAAGAGCAGAGATCGAATCCGATGCGTCGGCAGAACCGGCTGGATCAGATGTCTTGCTTGAGTAAAGTGAGTCTACTGCCACCGTCTCTCGTTCGCCGGCGGGGATCCACTTCAGCATTGTTTTAAACAGCGCCTCCGGATCGATCGGTTTCGGGACGTGGTCATTCATCCCCACATGGCGTTGGCCGTCATCGCTACAATGGGCAAGTCACCAAAACGCCCATCCGACCGGATCTCAACTGTCGCCTGCACACCGTCCATGACGGGCATCTGCATGTCCATGAGGACCAACTCGTATTTGCCAGCCCCGACCATCTCAATGCAAATCTGCCCGTTCTCAGCAAGATCCACTCGGAAGCCGGCGTCCTGGAGCAACTCCATCGCGACCTGCTGATTCAGTTCGTTGTCTTCGACGAGGAGGACGCTCGCGCCCCTGACTGAGGACAGGTCCAGTCCTCCGGTTGCGGAGGTCTTTCCGCTGGCTACGATCTGACTGGTTTCACCTCGAAGTGCCTGCAAGGCCGTGTCGTAGAGTTGAGACGGATTCACCGGCTTCACCAGAGTGGTGACAATGCCAGCGTCGTGCGCCGCCTCAAGCACTTCCGCCCTGCCGTAAGCCGTCACCATCACGGGTCTCGGCATCGCCGTCGCAGCGAGCAGGCAATGTCACCCTAGAGCACTACCGTCGGGCATGGAACCACGAGAGTCATGAGAGTTCGTTCAGGTCGATCCAGCGTGGGTCATTGTGGGTGACTTCCGACCATCCTGAATGACGATCACCCGACCTTCCTCACTTCATGACCCGTCTTGGCGAATGGTCCACCACAGGGGCAGGGACATAGAACATTAGAGTCCCAGCGGACCTTTCACGCCGGCAAGGTAGTCGGCGGCTCCAGCCTGCATGAACTTAGGTGCAGAGCTAACGATCCACTTGATGCCCCGCTCGTGCCAGAACAGCGTCTGGTCAACTGTCACACCGAGAGTTCCTGTGTGCTTTCCGGCAGCTGTGATTCGCTTGTGCAGGTCCCGAATCGAGTCGACGACCTGATCGCTCATGGTCTGTCCTGGAATGCCGAAGTTCACCGAAAGATCGCCAGGTCCGAGGAAAATCGCGTCGGCGTTCTCTGTGGCGATGATCGCGTCGGCATTTTCAATGCCTTCAAGGGTCTCTATCTGAAGCGAAATGAACGTTTCTTCGTTCGCTTCCTTGATGTACTCGGCCATGTCTTGCAGACCAAATCGAGCATTTCGACCTGCAAAGGCACCCCGCTTGCCCATCGGAGGGTACTTCACAGCATCGACGACTTTCTTGCCGTCAGCTGCGTTGTTGATCAACGGGATCATCACTCCAGCGGCTCCGGCTTCCATGTAGCGCTGAATGTGTTGCTGTTCGTTCAGTCCAATACGCATGATCGCGGTTGTGCCTGAAAGCTCGGCGGCACGAATCATGTGCTCGGCAGTTTCGTAATCCATAGGTCCGTGTTCGCAGTCGATGACGACGAAATCGAATCCCATCCAACCCATTGTCTCGGTCATTCCAGGTGAGGGCAGTCCTACAAATGGTCCGATCGCAGACTTACCGTCGTTCAGCTTCTGCTTCAGTGTGTTCTTGTTCACCCTGGGCACTCCAGATTCGTGAATAGGCAACTGGCAGAACGAGAATACCCTCACACGACGATTCGTGAAAGTTTGCTTCTACGACCCTGTAGCAACGCATTCAGAGTCCGGAGCAGATCGGCCGGAGTGGACGAGCGTCACGGCTGGGGCAGATCGAAGAAAATCTCCGTATGCGGATCGAGGAGCATTTATAGACCGCTTCTATGAGGTCGAAGTACGAGATGTGAAGTAGCGCCGCAAGGAACTACAACGCCAGCCCGTTGAACCACTGCATGAACAGCGGAAAGATCTCCTCCGGCTCTTCGAGTTCGGCGTGCCAGCGCTTCTCGTGCTCAAACATGACGTACCCATCGTAGCAGACCCGGTCGCCGAGCGCGGCTAGGCTGTCGGCTGGATCCTCACCACCGACGCGGGACGTGTGACCCATGTCCCACAGGGCACTAAATTCGGGTGATGCAATACGATCAAGCGGCAGCTTGCAGTCAGCCGACTGAATCCAGTGATCATGGGTCTCGAAGACCCACTTGAACTGTTCGGCGCCATCGAGGTCGAGTAGCTGAGCCGGAAGGTAGCTCAAACGAAAATATGGATCGAGGCTGTCGCCCGGCCGGGGGCAGTGGGTAGGTGGTGATTCGGCTCCAGGTGCCGTGACAGGAATCGGGGACCCGCTCGCTGCCCTGGTCACTCTCTCGGGACCCGTTCCATACTGAGGATTGCCTGATGGACCACCTGAGAGATTGACTCGCCGCGATGGAGGCCCTTCTTCTGCCATGCCTGTAGCATATCAGACGGCAGATCGCCAATCACCTGAAGAGAGACCTCAATCGTGTCAGATCAGAAGAACGAGTGGCAACGCAGCGAACCGGACGTTGTCGTCTACATTCCTCGCGGCACGGGAGACGAGGACAACGAGCATTTCCTCGTCTTTGAAGCACCAGACAATGGCCTGCTCGCCCTTTGGACGCAGAGCTCCTGCGAGGGGCGCGGTGACAATCGTCTCATGCTCTCTCGCAGCGCGGATGGTGATGGCTGGTCGGAGCCCAAGCGCGTTGCCGGTGCACGCCCCCAGAGTGACGACATGCAGGCCAGTTGGGGGTTTCCCATCGTCACCAAATCGGGTCGCATCTACGTCTTCTTCACGCGGGAAACACCTGTCATCGATAACAATCGGCAGGGCTCCGGCGCGATGGGTTGTATCATCTCTGATGATGCGGGCAGGAACTGGTCGGAACCGGTGGATATTCCCATGGCCCGCAATCGCTTCGATCATGCGGACGAAACCATCCCGCGCAATTGGATCGTGTGGCAGTTGCCGATTCGAGATCGACATGGCAGACCCATCGCCGGATACACCCAATGCACGAGTCAGTCGCGCCTCGAACACACCTACCCCAACTGGGTTGACCAGGACAGTCGCAGCGCCTTTATGCGATTTGAGAACATCGACGACGATCCTGCACCCGAGGATCTCGCCATCACCTGGTTACCAGAGGACTGCGAAGGACTCGAAGTCGTCGACACGGTCCATCCCGATATATCCGTCGCCCAAGAGCCTGCCACCGTCCTGACGCCCGGCGGCGGTCTTTTCTGCATCATGCGCACGATGACCGGCCACATCTGGTACAGTGTGTCCGATGACGACGGGGAGACCTGGCGTGAGCCCGAGGCACTGCTTGATGCACAGGGCGCGCCAATCCCCCACCCGATGTCGCCCTGTCCGCTCTTCCGTCTCGACGATGATCGGTTCCTGTTGCTGTACCACAACAACGACGGACGCAAAGGCGACTTCGATCAGTTCCGCGAGACCTGGCCCACCAATCAGTCCAACTTTCTGCGCAATCCGACCTATATCGCTGTCGGACGTTTCGACGCTGTTGCCCACCAATCGATCCGATTCGGGCCGCCCCATCAACTGCTCGACACCGATGGTGTCACCATCGGCCCCAAGGGCACGGCGGCGATCGGTACCTATCCCAGTCTGACGCATTGGCAGGGCCGTCGCACGCTATGGTATCCCGATCGCAAATACTACCTGCTCGGCAAACATCTCCCCGATCATCTACTGAATTCGATCGATCCGGATAGATCGAGGGCCATCGACGCCTAGGCGCGGCCTCGACATCTGACGAGGCGAGCGGGTCACGCTGCCCGGGCAACGCTGTCCGGATTCGTTCCAGACTGTGGCTTGCCGGTCATGGCTCCGCGCACCGACGACCCCTAAGCGCCTCCAGCACCGTACTCAGCCTGCAAGTGATCCAGATCCAGTTCACGACCCGCTCCCCGGTGCAGGACCAGGCGGTAACGCAGTACAAGTGGATCTTCGCGGCGAAGCGCAACCGGATGAGGCCCGGGATAGACCGGGTTTTGCATGCTCGTCTTCCGTCTCAGAATCCAGGGCTGCGGAAAATCCGGCACGGTCGGATGGCAAAGAATGGCGACGCCGCTCACCCGGCCCACCTCGCCGAAGGTCCCTGAAAAATCCATCCAGGGGCCGGCCTCAACCGGCTCCGTTGTCGGCTCTACGTCGCCTCCAGAGCTGATAAACTGAAGATCGTCAGGTAGCGGAACCCGGGCGCAGAAGCCTCCGTATCCTTTGGCATTTTCGGACCCACCGATACGCATTCCATCTTCCAGGGCAACCAGGCGAATATCAAAATCTATCTTGCGCATATCTCGTGATGCCCGATGGACCGTGATG
>Ga0233434_1003527_pt1 | contig 12704 bp, 12 predicted proteins | sample SI_122_August201_4_FD_182738 | JGI IMG/M metagenome (GOLD analysis project Ga0233434, IMG submission 182738) | Seawater microbial communities from Saanich Inlet, British Columbia, Canada - SI_122_August2016_120_MG | ecosystem: Environmental > Aquatic > Marine > Inlet | place: Canada: British... | reverse complement strand
AATCTAAACTCTGAAAGACTTTTTATTAACTCTGATGAATTTATCCAAACGTGCCTTGGTAGCTCAGCCTGGTAGAGCGAACGCCTCGTAAGCGTTAGGTCGCGGGTTCGTACCCCGTTCAAGGCTTCTTTTTCCTTCGGAAAAAGGGCTGCGCGTTGCTTCGCAAATTATTTTGTTGTTACTAAATTCACTAACAGTGTTAGCAAAATCACTAACACTTGAATTTTGAATTAATGATAATTCTTCTTGATAAAATTCTTTGATTTTCTTTTTAATTTTATGATTGAGAAACCGTTTATGTGATTTACTTGGGATATATTCTCCACAAAGATATTTTTTTTCAGTTTTTGATAGCATATTGACAATAATAATTCAAACTATTTAGATCTTGATCAAAAATTTACAGAGGAATCAAAATCTTCACGTTTGGGTTTTTCTGAATCCGTAAAATCTTTTCCAATTAAATCATAATTTTCCTGAAAATCTGAATCTCTTTCTTTAAATGATTCTTCACAATATTCTAAAAATGCATTTTTTAATTCCATCAATTTGTACATTTGTTCTTTGTAAGAATAAATCATTAATGCCATTCCATGATCTGAATATGCTTGCCACATGTTTGATGTTAATTTAGCCGTGTGGGTCCAATGCTTGTCTGCAATCTCCCTCCCAAATGTTTTAACTAATTCAATCGCTTCAATTTTTGGTAAGCCCTTAGTAAGATGATTATCATAATACTCCATTAGCATTTTGCTTATGTTGGTTTTTTCTTGACTCATTGGTTTTCCATAATATTTATTCTGATACAAATCAATTACATGTCCATAACTATTGGAAATAAGACGAACATATCCCACAAATGCTGCTGCATAAAAATCTCGTGTATCAGTTGTTAATTTTGTTTGTTCACTTGTCATATCATGAATTTCATTAGTTGCAGAGGCTAATTCTTCAGTTTGTTTTCCTTGTCTGTGAGCAATAACAATTGTAGTTCCAAATGCTGCAAAAGCTACAGCCATGGATAAAAATTCAATAAAACTAAAATCTGTAACCATGACTAACTAAATTCCTTCCCCAATTTTTTATGAATGATATTTGCTTTTTCAAAATCCTCTACCGTAAAAACATTCATTTCTTTTGCTCTTAGACGTTTGATGAATTTTTTATCCTCAGTTATGATGACTCGACCCTCTTTTTCTGCATATAGTAGAATTTTTGTATCATCTCTATTTGCTTGTGTCACACCAAGCGTTTTTGACACTGTTTCCACTTTCCAATTTTTATCTTCCAAAAATTCTCGTAAATTTTCAACCATTACATCTAGAAGGATTATTGGACTTTCTTTATTCATAATTTAGAATCTCACAATAAAATGACAATTCTTAAGTTAAGACCTTTTGTTTTATGAATATTGCCATATGTAGGAACAATTCCAAATTTAGAATGCCATACTGCAAAATATCAACTTGAACAAGCTAGAAAATATCTTGATGACATGATGGTACCTGAAGTCTTTAATGACAATGAAAAATTTGATCGAGATTTATTTGCTTTTTGTAATGCTGTAGGATCTGCAATTGATTATGTAAGTGCAGATTTTATTTACAATAAAGTACGATTTGTAAATAGCGAAGGGCGATTAGAAAGAATTGATTGGAGAAAATTTTCAAGGGGCAGAATAGATCAAGATAATATTATAGAAAATCATCCTGAAAAAGAAACCATCAAAAAATTTCGAGGAGAATACAAAAATAAAAAAGATATTTTGCTAAAAGAACCTCTGGTGAATTACTTTTACGGTAAAAGACAGATGTGGTATCATGTGGGATGGTCAGGAGTAAAATGGAGCACTTTTTCAGGAAAACCTGGTAATGAAAATACTGGTCATCGAGGTTTAGAAAACACATTTTGGTTTGAGATTCATGAAAAACACCCTGCAGATTCACTACCTATGTTTGATGATTATATTCCAATTGAAAAACAAATTGAAACTTTAAAAATTCTTACAGATGATCAGTTAGATATTAAAAATATTGGAAACCAAACATGTGATAAAATTAAACAATTCATAGATTATTTTGATGGGAAAGATTACTTCTCTTAAGTTAACTAGAATTCAATCGTAATCTTTAACCCTCATAATCACTTGATATTGATACTATGACTAATGAAGAAGATTCCTGTTGTATGTGTGGAACCACAAAATTCATTGGACGTATCAATATGGGAGAAAAATTCTATTGTAATGCATGTCAGAGAAAAATTACTGACGAATATGGTGCAGATTATTTTAAACCATGCTCACAAGTAGAATTTTTTTCAAGTATGGTATCACATATGAAAAAACATGATGATGATGATGAACCACCAAGCATGTTCAAAAGTCTTCGAAGGACATTGAGGGAAATAAAAGAAGAAAAAAAGATTGATGCTGAAAATCTTGATCATGTCTCAAAGTATTTTGATGAAAATTATTACAACGAAGAATAGCGTTACCTCTAACTAATTTTTATGCCTACTTTGAGAAATACACTGACCTAATTTTGGATGTACATCTAATTTTGTAAAATTGGATTTTCAAATAATTCTCTTACATCAGTATCTGTTTCATAATTTTCTCTTATGGTATCAATAAAGTGTTCAAAATTACTTTGATCAGAAATATTAATTTCTTGAATGGAATTAGGCTCGATTTCAAGTATCTCTTTTAACCAAATTACAATTTGTCTTGCATTGACGGCCAGGTCAAAGTTCCATCTTTTAGATGTAAACGGATAATCAAATCTTAATTTAAATCTGGTATCTAAATTTCCTCCCTTGATTTCATTACTTACTAGTGGAATTTGATGAATCAACATGATAATGTCTGTTAAAGTTACTGTAGTTACCAAGTTACTTGACATCCTTACTACCAACTAAATTATTTTCTTTTGTTTTTGGAACAGTAGATAGAGTAACTTGAGTAACTGGGTAACCTAATGACATGTTAGTCCATACAACAGTTGTTTTACCTTCAATTTTTACTCTTGAATCCTCAAAACTTTTCTTGATTTTAGAATTTAATTCTCGTTCAGTCTTTGAAATTAGTTTATTTTCAATGCACCAATTCTTGTATGATTCATACACCAAAGATTTAGGAGATGACTTTCCTTCTTCTCTGATCAAATAATTTCCAACAAATTCTTGAATGTGATCTGTTTTTTCTTGCCATTCTTTTTGTAGTTGCTCAGTTTGCTGTTCGTAGGTAAACTTTTCATTTTCCAAGAGTTTTTTTGCATGAAACAGTAATAGATTCAAAATTCCTGAAAGTTCTTCTTTTTTACAAAGCTCATTTTTGAGATTAATGTCTCGTTTCTTTATTCCTTGATCCAATTCTTCTTGTGTTGGATTTGCTTTGAATTGCTCACTCCATTTTGTAACAAGGAATCTTCTTAGTTCTGCATGTTTGAAATTCTCAATTTCTGGTAGTTCATTTGCAGAAAAAAACATTCGAGCAAAATTCTCCATAGTAAAGGCCTCTTTTCCTTTCTTTTCAACATCAATAGGATCTCCACTGACTAGTGCCTTTACCACTCCTAGTTGTTTGAGTTCTTGGTTTGAAATCTCAGCATAAGTATTGACAATTTTTCCATCAAGGCCCGCTCTTGCAAATCTGTGATTAATCAGGTCATGAATTGAGATGTGAGCCATGTTTTTCTTGCCTGAAATAGCCTCAATTATTGAGAAAATGGTACTTTTTCCATTCTCTCCACTCCCAACATGCATGTAGATTTTCTCTAGTTTGAGGCCTCTGAGAAATAGTGATGTCATTTCTTCTAAAACTGTAATTCTGTCTTTGTAATCAGGAAGACAGTCCATAAGAAATTTCATAAATTTTTTGGGACCTGCTAGAGGATCATATGTAATTGGAAATTGAATTCTAAATAATTCGTGAGGTTTTTGTTGTCTTAATTCATCTTCTTTAAGATCATAAACACCATTTTGTACATTAATCAAATGAGGGAATCTGTCAAAACGTTCTCTGTCAGTGTATGTGCTTCGTTGAATTGTCTTGATTACTTGTTGAACCATGTATGTAGAACAGTTTGGAATTAATATTTGACATTGTTCTTCAATTTCAATTTCTCCTCTTGGAACATAAACTCCATTTCTTTTAACTAAGATTTCTTTGGTATCACTTAGAGTTCTAAATGGTGAACTATTCATTATCAATTCTGCATATTCACTATGTGTCATCTTTTCATCTTGACGAATTCCAGAATCAAGTCTTAAACTCATTTTTCATTCTCCATGATATTTTTTAATGTGATTCTTGCAAGAGCACTCATATTGTATGGGCTTGATTTTAGATAATCATACTGTTCTTTTGTTATGTAGATGTTGGTTCTAACAAAGAGTTTTTGTGTCATAAACCATATTGGTATGTTACCTAGCTAAATACTTTTTCAAAACGAAAAAACTTTTCAGGCGACAAAGAACTAAAGAACAGAAAAATTATTTTGATATATTTTATTTTTTAATTTGACTACAGAACTAGTCATTAAATTTTAAATCAATACATTTGACTACAGAACTATTCGTGAAAGAACTTCTAACTCTTTTACTTTCTCTTCATACTTTGGATAATGTTTTCTAACTAAATTCCAATATCTGTGAGAATGATCTTGAATCTTTAGATGACACAACTCATGAATAATGATATAATCAATTGTATCTTTAGAGCATTTCATCAAATTAGAGTTGAGGGTGATAGTTCCTTTAGATGCACTTCCCCACCTGCCTTTGAGGTTTTTTGTCTGGATTTTTGAGGGTTTTAGACCTATTTTTGTGCCTAATTTGATGGTTCTAGCTTCAAGATACTTGGTAGCCTTGATGGTGAGCCATTCATCATAGATTTTTTGAATTTCTTTTTTGAGAGATCTTTTTCCAATTAAACTAATGATGAATTTTGAATTTGAAAATTTTATAGAATTTTTCTTTTGGTTGATCTTGATTTTCAGAATACAATTATTCCCAATATATGGAACGGTGGTATCTTTTGAAAATGTTGGTTTCACTATGGATGATTTTTGTTTTTTGAATTCTAATTGTTTTTTATAAATCCATTTTGATTTTTCTTTTAAAATATTTTTAATCTCTAAATTTGTTTTCAATGTTGGTATTCTAACAATGACATTGTCTTTATCTACGGAAATTTCAGATGTCTTTTTTCTGTCACTTTTAATTATTAAAAATTGAATAGTTTGCTTACCAAATTTTATTTTATGAATCATAATAGGTTCTTTGCTAATTTGATTATTTCAATTACTGTTTTCATGATATCTTCTTTCTTAAAATTATTTTCTTCAAGTATGTCATACGTTATTTCAGTCATTTTCTTTTCTTTTGATAATTTATTTTTCCATCCGATTGTTTTTGTTTCATTAAGAATTTTTTCATAAATCTCTTTTGTAATTGATTTTAAATTTAATTCTTCTATTTTTTTAGATTTAATTAATTCATATATTGCAAATTCAAATTTATGTTCAAAACCTAAGTTTATTCGTTCTTTTTCAATATTTATTGCATCTTCGTAGATTTCTTTGTATTTGCTAAAGTTTTCAGGATCAAAGAAATTTGCATTTTTTTTACGGCGTAGTTCATCTTCTTGAATAATTTTTTTAATCCTTTCCCAAAGTTTTTCATAATATGCTGGATTATTTTCACTTAATTCTCCTATTACCTGAATAGCTTTATTTTTAATTAATGCAGTTTTGGCACTTGGAGATTTGAATTTACTAACAAATGCTAAAAAATTATCATATGTAATTTCTATTGGTTTTACTAAATCTGAAACACCTTTTGAACGAACGTTTTCGTCAATCATCTGTTGTATTTTTGGTGCGTATGATCTTATACTGGGTTTCACTCCTTCATAGGAATTAATCAATAATTGTCTTTTTTGGCAGAGAAATTTGAAATCGTCTGCAAATTCTGTTGTTTCTTTACTGTACATTACTGCCATCATTAGTTTAGAAAATTGTTTGAAATCATAATTGAAATCTTCTCTAACATCTATTGGTTCAAATTTTGCTACTATTGCATCATCATCATTTTTATCAATACCATCAAAATAGGACATGATTTGTTTATGTCTTAATTCAATTATTTTTATTTGTGAATCAACAGAATTCAATGCACCGAAAATATCTTCTTCTTCAAAATTTTCTAATGCTTTTCCTAAATCTTTTGTAATCCCTGAATAGTCAATTATCCAACCACTATCTTTTGATTCATCTATTGGTCGATTTACTCTAGCAATAGCTTGAAGTAAGTTATGTTCCCGTAATCCTTTATCTAGATACATTACTTGTGCTACTGGCGCATCAAATCCTACAAGTAACATGTCGACAACAATTAGAATTTTAAGTGGATTTTTTCGATCAATAAAATCATCTTCTACTTTATTTTTTTGTTGAGTTGTTAAGTAATAATCATCCCAATTTTTTCCATTTTTTCCTGTTTCTCCCAGAAATGAAGTCATTACGATTTTAGACATTGGAGCTTTCAATTTATTTAATTCTTCATGATAAATTACTGCTGCTTCTCTTGAAGGTGCTACAATCATTGCTTTGTAACCATTAGGTTCAATGTATTTTGTAAAATGTTTTACGATGTCTAACGATATTTGTTTAATTCTAAATGGAGCCTCTGCAATTTTTCCTTTTGTCACATACTGTTTTTTTAATTTTACTTTAAGATCTTCATCTAAATCTGAAAAAACCCTTTCAAATATTTCTTCAATATTATTTTCACCTTCAACAAAAAGATGGGGTAATTTGCCAAAATATTTTATTTGTAAAGTTGCCCCATCAGCTTTTGATTCCTCAAAACCATATTTGTCTAACATTGGACCAAAAACATCGTATGTACTATGGTCTTTTTTATCAATTGGAGTGCCTGTAAACGCAAAAAATACTCCATTTGGGACTGCATTTTCCATTGCTCTGTGATCATTACCAAATTGAGTTCTATGTGCTTCATCAACAAGAATGATCACTTTTTCATCCGTATGATTGGAAATTTCGGAAAATTTTTGAACTGTTGTCATGATTGTTTTCCCCATCGGGTTGGTGAGGAATTTTTCTAGATCTTTAGATTTTTTTGCTCTAAGTGGCTCAACAAATCCTGATTTTTTAAAAGTTGTATGAATTTGTTTATCTAATTGTCGTCTATCAGTCACTATGATTATTGGGAGATTACCAATTTTTTGCATTATTTGAACAACAAACCAATGCATGGATAGAGATTTTCCAGAACCTTGTGTGTGCCAAATTACCCCTCCTTTGTTTGAATCACTGTGTTTAATTTGATCAATACATTTTGAAACAGCACGAAATTGTTGATGTTTTGCAATTTTTTTTATTTTTTTACCTGCTTCTACCTGATATGTCACAAAATGTCGTAACATTTCTAGAAGATGCGATTTATTTAATATCCCGTAAAGTAACACTTCCTGTTCTCTAGAACGTCCAAATTTTTGTTCAATTTCTTCAAATGATAATGGATAAGGATCAAACCAACGTGCATAATGATTTAAATCAGAATTAATCGTACCATGTCTTGCTAATGTGCCACATGTTGCAATGAGACAATGATTATAGAAAAATAATCTTTCATATCCTTGACCTCTAGTTTGATAATGTTTGAAATTTTTTCGTTCAACAGCTTCTTCAAGTGGTGTTGGAATGTATGGGGATTTACATTCAATGGTAACAATAGGAATTCCGTTTACAAAAACAACAATATCTGGAAATATTGGAGTTTTGAATCCTTCTAATTGAAATTGATTTGTAATCAAATAATCATTTTTGTCGTCCTTGGTTCCAACATTATCAAAATCAAATAATTTTATAGTTCGTGGATATGGACCTTTTTCATCATGATCTGTTACTGTAATTGGATTTAGGCCTCCACTATGTGATAGAGAAATTAATTTTGCATGGATTTGTTCATTTACATCCATTGAATCTAAAATATGTGGAAAATTTTCTTCAGAAATCTGTGAAATGGCATTTTTGACTAACTCATCATCTTCTATTCCATTAATTCTTCTAATTGCTTCTTCAAGCCTATCGTAAAGTAAAACTTCTCTGTAATCACGCCTAGTTTTGTTTAATTCACTTTGACTGAGATAATCATAACCCATTTTATGTAATTGTTCTAAAGCTGGTAATTCTGATTCAGTTATTTCGTCTCCTTTTCCAACTACGAATTTCATATTTTTACCCTAACTTCTCCAGAAAGAAGTTGTTGCATTAATCCTTTTTTCAATTTTTCAAGTTTTTTTTGGTATTGAGAATTTGTTTCTATTATTGAATTAATTTCTGAAAAAATTTTTATGATCTTTTTTTGTTCTGGTAATGGTGGAACAGGCATTTTTAGTTTTAACCATTCACTGTCTAGAAAAAGATACTTTTCAATATCTACACCATGTGTGGTAATGGCGATAGTTTGTTTGAATAATCTTGTTTGTGCAAATAAGTCAAAATAATTAATATCTACTAATCCTGTTCCTGAAAGATTCGTATATTCATTTGAAACAACTGCCCCATCAAATTCTTTAGGAATTAATCCACATGCATTGTGTATGATCTGTCTTTTAGATATTACAAAATCTCCAGAATTAATTTTATATTGTGATTTTACTAAAATTTCTTCACCTGTAACTTTATCTCGCAATACCACTCCTTCATGTCTTCTTTTAACAGTAATTCTAGAATATATTTTTGAATCCTCGAGAGAAATTGGATTATCTTCAACAGTTAATGCTTTTTGAAATTCAATTGTTTCCCAATCAATAGGAATTTTAGCATTGAGGAATTTTTTTCCAAGATTTACTGTTTTTAATTTTTTGTTATGTATCCCGTTTAATAATATTTTTTTTAATAAAGCTGTTTTTAGAAATTTGAATTGTTCTATAGTTTTAGATACATTTTCAATATAATCATCAATATTTGATAAAACTGAAACAATTTTTTCCTGTTCTGGTAGAGGAGGTAAATAAATTGTCAATTCATCTATGATTTCTTTGTTGATGTGTAATTGAGCAGTTTCTACTGCAACTTGTAAAATTTTTCTTCGTATGTTTATTAATGAATAATATACAAAACGAGGTTCAAATTTGTCTGTTGGTAAAATCCCAACAATTGATTGATTAGCTGTGGATTCAAATTCCAGGAATCCAATATTTGCAGTTGTAGCACCCGTTAAAGCAATTAAAACTGTATTTTTTGGAAATTTGTAAGTGGCTGATTTTTCAAAACCCTTCTCAGTGATGTGTGTAGATGGGGATACTACTTTACAATTTTGCACTTTTCCTGAATTTATCCATGGAATAGTTCCGTTTTCCCAATATTCAGGAGTGTCTGTGTTTGGAGTAGCCCCTGATTCCGTATCTGTTATTTCGTGAATTTGTTTAACATCCCAATTTTTTGGGATATCTTCAAATTTATCATATCTTATTTTAATTCGTTTAAAACCATTTTTTAATTTTGGAATTGCATTCATTATTTTATCTCATTTTTAAAATTCTGGTGAAATTGATTAATAATTTTTGATCGAGTATTTTCTAATTTTGTTAACTCTTCCATAACTTTTTCAACATTGATTTTTTCATCTATGGGTATAAAATCAATATAGCGCCCAAACCATAAATTATAATTATTATCTTTCATGTCGTCAAGTGTTACCACTGTTGCATATTTTTTGATAGTTTCAAAATTTTCATATGTTGAAACAATTTTGTTTAAATGTTCATCTGTCATAATTCTACCATCTTTTGTTTCAACAAAATCATTCACAGCATGAATCAAAATTATTTTATTTTTTCTTGTCTTAGGTTTATTTTTATTAAGAATCATAATACATCCTGGAATTCCAGTTGCATAAAACAGATCTTTTGGAAGTGCAATCACTGCTTCAATAACATCACCTAACAAATTACTTTTAGGGATTCCCAAAATCATATTTTTTCTAATTGATCCTTCAGAACCTCCTCGAAACAGTACTCCTTGGGAACTAATTATTGCTGCTCTTCCATTATTGTTCAAAGTAGATAACATATGTTCAATAAATGCAAAATCTGCTCTTTTTTTTGCTGGAGCCACTCCATAATCAAATCTGTTGTGAGGATCACTTTCAGCATTACCATCTTCATTCCAATTTTGACTGAAAGGATAATTAGCTAAAATCATGTCATAATTTCTTAATTTACCTTCATCTACTAATTTTGGTTCAGATAGAGAATCCCCATACTGTAAATCAAAATCCACTACCCCGTGAAGAATTAAATTCATTTTTGCCATGGCTAAATTTCCAAAATTATTTTCTTGTCCTTCTAGAATCAAATTATTTGAATCGCCTCCATGTTTTTCAACATATCTTCTAGCTATGATCAACATTCCTCCTGAACCTACTGTGGGATCACAAATTTTCATTCCTTCTTGAGGTTTCACTAAATTAACTAGAAGTTTTACAAGAGTTCTAGGAGTAAAAAACTCTCCTGCTTTTTTACCTGATGAATCTGCAAATTCTTTTAAAAGATGTTCATAGGCTTGTCCAAACAAATCTTCTTTTTCTAAATTTTTATTTCCTAATGGTGGAAAATTGAAATGAGTTACTAGTTGCCACATTTTATTATCTGGATATTTTTTTGGATCATCTAGAATACTTGATGTAAGAACACCATCTAAGGGAGGATTATGGTCTTCAATAATTCTACATATCTTGTTAATTCTTTCTCTAGTCCCTTGTTGCTTAATTGCAAGACATTCCCAACGTGCTTCTTTTGGAACAAAAAAATTATGACGAAATGATTCTTCATATGCTTGATCTTTTGTTTTGCCCTCTGCAATTAATTTTTCAGCATTTTCAACAAATACATCATTAAGTCTTCTAAGAAACATAATAGAAATTATTGGAATTCTAAATTCATTAGCATCTAATTTCCCTCTAAGAATATCACACGCACCAAGTAGGTGTCGTTTCAGAAAATCTAATGTTAAAATCTCTGGGATTTCTTCAACTTCTTCTTTAACTGGATTCTTTTTTGATTTTTTCAATCTAACTCCTCCCATTTTATTAAAGTATTAAATTGATCTAAACATCATCAAGTATTTTTTTAACTAAATTATATGCTTGTTTAATATCTGAAATTGATTTTCCACCAACTATGATGATTTTTCCTGACGAAAAAATTAGTATTGATAACCCATCTTTGATTTTATATCTCAAACCTGGAAAAATATCTGGTTCATATATTGAATTTGGTAAATCTAATGATACTTTCTTTAAATTTAATTTACTTGAAAATAACATCACTGCAACTGTATTTCTTACGGTAGGGTACAATTCAACCTCTTTTGAAAAATTTCCTTTTTGTAAGTAAAATTTTGCTTGATATAATTTATCTATAGAATCTTCTATGGTGTTTGAACCTATTGAAATCATTTTACCTGAAGAGAATACAGTTACTCTGCCTTTCATATCCGGAGTTTTAACATATCCACAAATTCCATGATACATTTGTTGATCATATATTCCCCAAGGAACATCATTAAGTTTTTCGATATCTATTTTTTGTTTTAGATCTGCAGTTGTCACAACATTACGAATTTTGATCTCTTTAGGAAGTAATGTTTTTATTTTTTGCATATTGTTACTATAAATCTAGAACTTAAAAATCCAATCGTGGTAGATGTTTTTTGTTTTTCAATACCCCCATTCACATTTTTTCTAATATTTTTATCCAAATTTTTTCCCACCTTTTCTGGTTTTGATTCATCATTGGTAAAAAATAATGTCTTTGAGATACATTTCCACGTCTTCCCTGCATGAATTCAGCTAACAATGGATCTAGTTTTGTTGCATTTATTGTGTAATTGAGCTTCCTGAGATACCTTATCTCACATCCAAGGTGTTTTGAATGCAAATTCTTTGTAATTCTAGAGGAACTTACCTGAAATTTCATTTTATCATGAAGAAGAGGGTGGCAATACACTGCATTGGTTTTCTTTGTATTCCTATCCCAGAATAATTCCATTACTCCGTCTCTACATAACTTATCATGATTGTTGAATGCCTCTTTAGCTTCAGTTGTTCTTAGTCCTGAAACAAGCACAAACATAGCAAAAACCCTGTATTTTTCTGACAAGTTTTTGATGTTTTCTAAAACATTTTCAATTGTAATTTCATTTGAAATTTTATAATTATTTGATTGTACATTTATTCTCCATCTGATCTCTTTTTTCTTTAACCACTTTGTAAATTCCTCATGAAATTCTGTGTCATTGATGATGTCAAGAAATCTAGTGAGGTTTGCAATTCCTTTTAGAATATCTAATTTCTTTCTAGACTGTTTCATGAATACTAGTTCGTTACTAAATGCAATATGATGATTTTTCTTACTTGATTTGAAAGTGTATTTTGCATGAATTTCACTTTTATTATTGAATAACCATTTTCGATAGTCTTCCCAATCAAGTGCCTTGGTTGCTGAGTCAAAGAGCGATGCCAAATTTTCATAATAGGAGCCGGAGCGAAGCGACGGCGACTGGCACTCGTAAGCGTTAGGTCGCGGGTTCGTACCCCGTTCAAGGCTCCATTTTGTTATATTATTTTTTGATTTGTTACTAAATACTTGATGAAGAATTGATCGATTATTT
>Ga0233434_1003525_pt1 | contig 12712 bp, 10 predicted proteins | sample SI_122_August201_4_FD_182738 | JGI IMG/M metagenome (GOLD analysis project Ga0233434, IMG submission 182738) | Seawater microbial communities from Saanich Inlet, British Columbia, Canada - SI_122_August2016_120_MG | ecosystem: Environmental > Aquatic > Marine > Inlet | place: Canada: British... | reverse complement strand
AAGAGTTTAATTGAATAAGTATAAATCAAAACAAGTAACTAAAAAACCTAATTTATTATCTATGGGTGATACTTTAGGTTTAGATATGGGTGATACTTTAGGTTTAGATATGGGTGATACTTTAGGTTTAGATTTAGATATTGATGATATTGCATATATAAATCCTACTAAATCGAATATTAAAAGAAAATCAGTTGATAACAAATCAATTTATAAGAAAAAGTCTTCTTCTGTTGATAGTGTTTTAGATGAATCAAAATTTAATGTTCCCAATAATTATGAAATGAAATATAATAATAAATTAAAAAAGAGAGATATAATTTCAGAAAAAAAAGGTGTTATTTCCAATTTGATAAAAAATGCAAGAATGAAGTCAGAAAAGGTTATTAATGAAAAAAAATTAAATAAAAATATGAAAGTAGTTAAGAAAGTAATTAAAGATATTGATGATATTATGATTCAACAAGATGAATCAGAAGAATCTAAAGAATCTAAAGAATCTAAAGAATCTAAAGAATCTAAAGAATCTAAAGAATCTAATAGAAAATCAAATTCTTCTTTAGAAATATCTTTTAAAATTAAAAATGTAGATTACTATAAAATTCCAAAATCTAAAAAGCTATCAATAATTCAAGATGTGAAAGCAAGGTATGCAGTTAATTTAGGAATTTCTAGAAATTTGATTGAAGTTGAATTACTTCCTGGATCTTTGGTAATTAATGTCAGAATTAATTTTTCTAAAGCAAATCTAAACAGGAATGTAATTGCAAAAAAGATGATAGAATATAATAAAAGTGTAAAAGAAGAAGTAATTAATACAGTATCTAATGTTTTAAATATTAAATCAGTAAAAATAGATAATACACATCCAGATATGGTTATTAAAGAAATTGAATTGAAACCTAAATTAAATATGATATCTGATCAAAAACCTAGATCTAAAATAATTACAAATACAAAAAGAATAAATAATACGATTAAAGAAGAATCAGAAGACGTGATAGATGAAGACTCTGAAGATTCTGAAGATTCTGAAGATTCTGAAGATTCTGAAGATTCTGAAGATTCTGAAGTTTCCGAAGATACAGATGATGTTATTCCGATTATACCTGATCAACCTGTAGCTAACACTTTAGATGGTATTTCACCACAAAATGAACTTAGACAGTTACAAAAGAGTAGAGGGCCAAGACCTGTACCAAACCTACCTAAAATTCAAGCTACTGTGAAAGCAAAATCAAATAAAGAACTAATTAATGAAATAGAGAAAGAAATGGAAGAAGAACCAACTGAACTAGCTGGAGGTCTTAGATTAAGATCTAAAACTGAAATAAAAGAAATTCAAAAGGAAGTTAGAAAAGCAGAAACAAAAAATGCAATTAAAAAGTTAAAAGATAATATTGAAGGAAAACCTGTTTTTAGAACTAAAGAAGAAAAAGTTAAATATCATAGTCACGATGTTGTTCATGATGAAATATCAACAGTAAAAAGAAACTTGTTAGATAAAATTGATGATTTAAAGGATAATATTAAAAGTAATAATAAAACAGAAACTGTAACAGAAATAGAAAAAAGAAATGTAAAATTATTATTAAAGGAATTATTATCACATAAGATATTAAATTTGGAAGAAGTTGATGAGATATATTCATCAGCAAAGAAAGGCGATGTTAATTTAGAAAATTTAATAAAAGCTCTTGAAAAATTAAGAGATTCTACAACAAAAAAGTTCAAAGATTCTGGTAGTGTTTCTGGTAGTGTTTCTGGTAGTGTTTCTGGTAAAAAATCTTCTTATGGTGATATGAAATATGACGAGTTACCTATTGAAAAAAGAACTCCACTTGGAGATCAATTACCACCTGATGATTGGGATAACCAGTATACATTATTAAATACAGATAAATGGTCAGTACCTCAAAGAAAGCCACCACTATGTATAGCAAGTAATAATATGGATCCGTTACCATCAAATGAATCAGGTTATCCAATGTTATTAAAAGAATGGGATAATTCAAGGGTAATATCAAATACATATATTAATAAAAAATGGGCGAATGATCAAATTGATACATCAGATAATTAAGTAGATTAGTTTAAAGAAAATTTTAATATTTCATTTATAATATTATGAGTGAAATGTTTGAATCCAAAGAAATTATATTAGGAATAGATTTTGGTACAACGAACTCCGTTATAAGTTATTTCGATAAAGGGCCTCAAGTTTTAAAAGATGGTATTAATTCTTTAATTCCAAGTAAAGTATATTTAGGTGAAAAAAAATATTTTGGAAATAATATTCCGAATATAAATTTATTTGCTAAGCAAAATGAAAATATTCCATTATTTGAAAATTTTAAATCAAAAATTGATGATACAGGATGTACATCAGAAATCAATAATATAATTTTACTTTATTTTAAATATTTATTCAGTTTAGTAAAAGAATTTTTTAATAAGTATAATGATCCAAAGTTTGAATCTGTTTTAACTGTTCCTTCTAATTTCAATGATATTCAAAGGAATATAGTACTTGAGAATGCAAAGAAAGCAGGATTTAATATAATAAGATTAATAAATGAACCAACAGCAGCAGCATTTGCATATGGTTTAGATTCAAAAGATTATATAGAAGAAAATATTTTAGTGTTTGATATTGGCGGAGGTACTTTTGATGTATCTTTATTAGAAGTTGAAAAAGGAGAGTCTGGATCATATTTTGAAGTTGTAGAATCTTTTGGAATGAATGATTTAGGAGGAAATAATTTTACTGACTGTTTGTATGAATATATAACAAGACTTTCTAAAAATCTTTCAAAAAATCATAATTTTGATTATAAGTTAATAAGAAAAACAGAGTTATGGAAAAGATGTAATAAGGCAAAGGAAAAACTCTGTTTCTTAAAAAAAGTTATATTATCAAAAAGTTTGGAAAAGAAAGATATGATCCCTGTGATATCTGATCATCATGAAAGTAATGATATATTTACTTTTGATATTAATAATACAAAAGATATATGTAGAGATCTATTGAATAGAATAAAAAATGATGATAGAATTTTAGATATTAAAAATAATATAGAAAATGGAGATATAAAACTAAGCAAAATTTTATTAGTAGGAGGTTCATCAAAATTAATTATTATACAAGACTTGATTTATGAATTATTTAATATTAAACCATTTGTGCACAATCAATTACAACACGTTGTATCTTTAGGTGCATGTTATTATGGAGCTTTAATAAAAAATAAGTTGGATAATTTTAATGATATTATTTTAATTGATACATTACCTTTATCTCTTGGTGTAGAAACAGCAGATGGAAATTTTTCAGTAATAATACCAAAGAATACCCCTCTTCCAGCAACAAGAAGTAGAAAGTACACTACAGATACTCCAGGAGACCACGAGGTAAAAATTGTAGTTTATCAAGGAGAGAAGAATGTAGCAAAAAATAATATTACAATAGGAGAAATAAATTTTGATAAAGTATCGCAAACTACGAATCCAGTTATAAATATATCTTTTAAAGTTGATTTGAATGGAATAATAAGTGTTTGTGTAGAAGATACGAAAACAAATGAAAATAAAAATATTTTGATCAAGTGTAAAATAGAAGTAGATGAAGAATTTGAGGAGTATGAATCATTTGAATCAGAAAAATTAGATGAAGAGGAGGCAAAAATATTAAATCTTTGTTATAAAATTAAGAATAAAGTTGAAAATTTGTTAAATTCAGATCATTTTAGTTCTGACAAAAGCGCTGCTTTTGAAACTAATTATTATGAATCATTATATGAATCTATTGTTGATGGTAATGATATTCCTTCAGTACCAGAACTAGTTAAAATAGATAAGGAATTAGATGAAAAATATTTTTTACTAATTAATAATAACTCAACTAATGAGATTACTAACATTCACCAGGGTGAAAATGAAGATGATAATAGTTATTTGGATATTGACAAAATAATTATTGATGAAAAATTAGAAACTTTAAATTCAAAAATTGATTTTTATTTAGGAAAAGCGGATGATTTAAATGATGAATTTAAAAAAGAATGTTTATTAGAAATTTTAGAAAATTTAGATAATAAAAAGTTAATAACTCAAAAATTTATTGATGAAAAGCTACAATACATTTACGAGTTATTTTCTGAAGATTCTAAAGATGAATTAATTAATTTATGTAATTTTTTAAGAACTGGAATAAATAATAAAGAGATACCAAATAATGAAGAATTAAAAAATATAATTGATAAAAGTCTATCTAATATTGATCTATTTTCAGGAAATTCTTCTTATTTAGAACAAATAAATAAAATAAATAAAATATGTGAAAAAATGTGAAAAAATATCTAAAAATTAAAAAATATATAAAAAATGTTTTTTAAAATTTTATCTAAATGGTTATATACAATGGCTTTTTGTAAGTATACTTACGATCAAATTTTATTAGCTACTGCTACTGCTATCGGTGCTTATGGAGGTTTCCCAACCCCACCATCAAATGTTGCTAGATTTTTCCAAAATGAACCAGTTCAATGGTTTTTAGTATGGAATCTTATCTATCAAGGAGGATCTGGACAAGATCTTCAATTAGCTCTTCTTGTAACTTCTGCTATGTACGTCTTTCACAAAGCAGCTTCTATTAAAGCATAAATTTATTCTATATAAAATAAAATGATAAGTAGTTACTTATCTTTTTATTTATATTTTTTCGTTTTAATTAAAACTAATTAGTTTAAGCACTGTGTACAAGTTCATGCTTCTTTACTTTAGTAAGCTTGTTCTTGAACTTCTTAACGATGGTTCTGTCTTCACCTTTAGCATTAGAGATAGTGTATTCAACTGGGGTTTCTAGTTTTTGTCTTTCTCCGTTGTAGGTGTAAGTGGATCTTTTACTTCCTCTGGTAGATTCTCTAATACTGAATTGAATTTCAGGCTTAGGCTTCTTGGTTTCTCTGAAGTATTTAGAAAGAGCTTTGTTTGCAGCTTGATAAGGAGTTAATCCAGTGAATCTTCCTACATAAACTTCATTTCCTGGTAGTTGTACTTTGAATGATCTTACATTAGGTTTAGAATCACTAGCAACTTTTTCTTTCTTTGGTGCTGCAACTTTCTTTTCCTTTTTAGGAGCAGCGGTTTTCTTCTTCTTACCACCTGCTTCTTGTACTTCTACTTCTACTACCTTTTGTGCTTTTGGTGTTTTTGGTGCTTTTGGTGCTTTTTCAACTTTTACTTCAATTTCTACAGTCTCTTTCTTTGAGGACTTGGAACTGGTTTTAACCTGACTTTTCTTGGTGCTAACTGGCATATATACTTATTGTATACATTATATTTTTAAATCAAACTCACTCCTTATATTTTACTTTTTAAATGCGTTTCCTAATCTTTGATAACAATTAGTAATTTCAATTTGAATAAACCTATTATATAATTTATTAAAAAAAAATTAATTAATTAAAACGAATTTTATGTAAATTTAGAAAAAGGTGTAATTTTTTTTTATAAATCATGATATAATTATACAATGATCTATAATATGCAAAAATTAAAACTTTTCTTATTACAAAAAAGATACTCTAGTATTTGTAAAATAATTTCTTTGTTGCAGGAGCATGTAAATTTACTAATGAGTATAAATTATTTAGAATTAAGTAATAGAATGCAGATTCTAAATGATTTATTTGAGATTACAAAAATATTAAACTCTAAATATAATGAATTTATAAATAATGAAATTTGTTATATTAAAAATTGTAATGAATCTGGAGATAGTATTACTGACTCAAGTTCAAATTTACAATCTAAAGATATATTAAATAATCAATCTGACAATAGCCTATTGTCAGATAATGAATCATTGTCTCATTTATTTGATTTGGATAATTATTTATTTAAAGGATTCTTTAATAAAGAAGAAACAGATGATCATTTGAAAGTATTTCCGATTGATGATCCACTAGATGAATACAGTAAAAAAATTTGTAATATGATTGAGGAATATGGGCTAGGCAATATAAATAATACAATAGAATATTATTTTGATAAAGAAAAATTAAACATTTTGAAAAATGAATATTCAGAATTATTTAATGAACTTGAAAGTTCAGTTACTTGTATTGGTATTGAAAAGATAGAAATTAATAAAAAAGTAAAATCAGATAATGAAGTAAATTTAAGTTTATTAGAAAATGATGGTTATTATTTAGAAAAGCCATCTACAATTATTAGCAATGATTATCTTGAAAGAACTAGACATTTGTATTTAAGATTTCCTGAAATTACGACTGATTCCGAAAATTCAACTAATTCTTCGTCTACTTATATAATTCTAATAAAATTATTATTTAAAAATGATTATTTAAGTATTAATTTGAAGTCTAGTCAAATTAATTTGCCTATACTGTATAAGAAAAAGAATGATATTTTGAATCTGACTAAAGATAAAAATCTAGAAAGTAAATTTGTAAAAATGTTTGTAAGATATGATTACATTGGCAACATATATAGTTATTCTGTAGAAAAATATGTAAAACATATAGAAGATAATTATAACAAATTTATGAATATTATTGGATTATCAATTCTAAATTTGATGAAAGAGTTCTTATCAAAAAATTCAAAAGTTAAAGATATGTATGACATAATATTTTTATTATTACTAGGTGATGATGAGAATTATGATGTCGCTGGTATTTTATTAGGATTACTAAAAGAAAAGAAAAATCAGGTAAAAAATATTTATAATTTGATTTATGAAAATCTAAGTTTCTATTTACAAAGTAAAGTTAAAAAGAGTTCATCATCAGTGCGAGATCAAATTGAAAAACTTAAAAAAATTAATGTTGATAATATAGATTATTCAAAACAACTTGTTACTAACAAAAATATACCAGAAAATGTAAAATCATTAACTATTGAAAAAATAGAAGAAATGAAATCTTTCAACAATGAATATTTTAAACAATTAACTTTTGTAAAACATATTATTAATTATCCATGGCCATCATTAACAGAAGATCAATTTTATAAAGGATTAAAAAATAATTCATCTAAAGCTCAGCAATATATAAAGAAAATTGAAACTAACTTATTAGATGCCTCTTATGGTCATGAAGAAGCTAAAAAATCTTTATTACAAATAATTGGAAAGTGGGTATCTAATCCTGGTTCTCAAGGAACAAGTTTCGGTTTAGTTGGTCCACCTGGTGTTGGTAAAACTCTTTTAGCAAAGAGTGTATCTAAAGCATTGGATATTCCTTTTGCTCAAATTACATTAGGAGGACAGAATGATGGAGAAATTTTACATGGACATGGTTATACTTATTCAGGATCTCAACCGGGTATGATTATTAAAAAAATGGTAGAAATGGGTAAATCAAGATGTATATTATATTTTGATGAATTAGATAAAGCTTGTAGTAAACACGGTCAAGTAAATGAAATTACTTCTATATTAATTCATTTAACAGATCCTAATATGAATAAGACTTTTCAAGATAGATTCTTTCAAGGAATTGATTTTCCTTTAGATAAAGTTATTATGATGTTTTCTTATAATGATTCATCTTTAGTTGATCCTATTTTATTAGATAGATTAAAGGAAATAAATGTAAGTCCATATTCATTAAATGATAAATTAGAAATAGTAAATAATTTTATTACTCCTGAATTAGTTAAATCTATAGGATTAGAAGATACTAAATTAATAATGAATAATGAAACTATTGAATATATAGTTGAAAACTATACTCAAGAAGCTGGAGTAAGAGATATTAAAAGAAAGATTGAAGAAATACTATTACATTTGAATTTAGATAAAATTTATAAAAGAGGATTCTTTTCTAAAAATGTAAAATCGATTAAAATTGATAAAGATCTTGTTTGTAAAATACTAAAAAATAATTATGAAAATAATACAACTGTACATGAAAAAGATGAAATTGGTATAATTAATGGATTATATGCAACTAGTAATGGTAATGGTGGGATTGTTCCTATTCAGATAGTAAAAAATATTATATCACATAATGATAAATCCGATGGTTTAATATTAACAGGTAGTTTAGGAGACGTCATGAAAGAATCTGTTAATTGTTCATTAACATGTGCAAAACAATATTTATTTAAAAAATATGGTAATAAAAAATCATTTATTGATATTGATAATTCCAAGAAAAAGATTTCATTCGAAGAATATATTTTTAAAGAGTATAAAAATGGATTTCATGTTCATACACCTTCTACATCAACACCAAAAGATGGACCAAGTGCTGGTTGTGCATTTACTTGTGCTTTTATATCAACTATTTTAAATAAAAAAATTAAGAGAGATATTGCTATGACTGGTGAAATTGAATTAACTGGTAAAATAACTAAAATTGGTGGATTAATTTACAAACTAATTGGAGCTAAGAAAGCTGGTGTAAAAGAAGTATTTGTATCTTCAGAAAATAAAAAAGATGTTGATGAAATAAAAGAAAAGTATCCTAAACTAATTGATGAAAATTTTAGAATAACATTTGTTAATTATATTGAAGATTTTATTGATAAAATATTAAATTAAATACTTTAGATTCAAAAGATACTTACACTTCTACTTCTATTTGATTTTTATTTTCTTCTGAGTAATCATCCAGTGAAAAAGCATCTGAATCACTATCATAATTATTCTTTTTATTTGATAAAGATTCACATGAATCATTATCATCATCTGTTAGTAGCATATTTGAATTTCCTTCAGTGTGATTTATTATAATTTTAGGTACTACCAAGTTTTCGTTTGTAATATCTAGTTTCTTTTTTGGAATTTGATTCCTTTTTTCAGTTACCAAATTTGTAATATTGTTCATCATAACAATATTATGAAAAGGATAAATTCTTCTATATGTTTTTGAGATTGTAACATCTGAAATTTTAAATACTTCTGAAATTTGTTTTTTACTTATATCTAATCTGTAAACTACTGAAACCATCAGAATACAACCTGCTGCTACAGATGGAGGTTCGTGTGTTGATGCTATGTCTAGTTTATGAATATTTGTAGATATATCTTTTGCTATTTGAATATATTCATCTGACAAATTTAATTTGCTAGCAAATCTATCTATGAAATCATAAGATCTAGAACTATTAAATTCTGTATTTAAACTCTCAATATCAATAAGTTCTAAAAATTTCCTACATCCTTTGTTGACGTTTTTAATTTCTAAATCATAAATATCTGCAATTTCTTTTGGACTTCTTGGTTCTCCTTGTAATTTACATGCATGAAATAAACATGCTGCTATCATTGATCTTAGATTGATACATCTCATTATTCTATTCTTTCCTATTCTTTTACCTTTTGTATGTTTGCAATCAGTAACTTTTTTGTATAAAATTTTAGCACTGTCTATTACTGTTTGTGAAATATTGTATAGTTTGCATTTTTTTTGAATTTTTGTTAGTGTTTCTAATAAACTTTTTTCTCTATATGGCATTTGCCCTTGCTTTTGTAAATTACTTAATTTACTAAATCCTCTTGCTCTAATTTTAGTACCTAGTGCAGATTTTGGATAAAAATAGTTTGATGGACAACCATACCTTGATGAACCTTCTAAATCATTATTAAATTCTGGAATTTCATCAAATAGTTCACTATTTACTAATCCACAATCTTTGCATATTTTCTCTCCATTTTGATTTTTTACTAAAGTATCTGATTTACAATTTAAACATATATTTATATTTTGTTTGTTTGAATCATCATCCTTTAAATTATCTACTGATTCATCTAAATCATCAGTAATAAGATCAATATTTAGTAGAAGTTTATCGATATCACTATCTGTCATATCCAAATACATATCTGTTTTTTTATCTAAACTCATTTAACTAATAGGTAAGGTAAAGTTTGTTTAAATCGAAATATCAATTTTTTATTTTTAATTAAGGAAAATTTAAAAGAATTATAATTTTTATTTAAATTTTTTATAAGTAAATAAAAATTTTAACTATATTGCTCAATTTGGTTTTTAAACATATAAAAAAATTATTTTATTTAATTCATTTTTTTATATATAAAAATTTCTAAGAAAATAATGGTAGTTTTAGATTTTTTTTTCTATATCACTTTATATATGCTTAAAGATAGTCAATTCTCACACATCCTAATTCTTTTAGTCTTAGGCTATTTAATTTTTTATTTGACATGTCCTGAAACTAAGGTTGCTGAAAGCAACCCTTCAAATAATTCTGAACCAGTTGGAGTTCACGAAGGATTCGCATCTGATAAAGATTATGATCAAGAAAATTTTGGAAGTAATGAAGAAAATGAAGATCACGAAGATCATGATGTAGATGATGAAACTGATATTGAAGTTCCAGAAATTAATGATATATCTGAAGAAGAAGAACAAGATGTATCCAGTAAAGTTGATGAAACTACTACTGATTTCCAACCAAATGTTGATAGTGAAGATGGGGCTGATGTTAGTGTTGCTTTTGATAGAGCTGTACGAAAAGGTGTAGACACTAATACTATTGATTTTAATAAAAATGTTTTAAAAAAATATGATTCAAAAGCTTATCTTCCACAAGAAATTCAAGACAAATGGTTCGACACAGATTTTACTCAAGCAAAATTCAAAATGAATAATGATAAATTAATTAACACTGATAAATACGTCATTGGTGTTGATACTGTAGGACAATCATTAAAGAATGCCACATGGGATTTAAGAGGTACAATTGCTAACCCTAAATATGCAGTATCTCCATGGAATAATTCAACATATGAACCTGATTATAATTTGAAAGCATTATGTTAAAAAAATAAAAGCATTTTGTTAATTAAACACTTAAAGACCAAGAATTTTTATCTAATATATACTAATATGTCAGATAACAATCCTGAAATTCAAAATAAAGTAAACGATTCATTTAAAAAAAATGTAAAAAAATGGTTAGCTATTGATGATGAAATAAGAAATATTAGAGCTAGAACTAAAGAATTAACTAATGAAAAAAAAGATTTTGAAGACAATATTTTAAAGCATTTAGAAGTTGTTAAAGAAAAAGAATTTTTAGTTCCTGGTGGTAAATTAAGAAAAAATGTTTATAAAACTAAAGCTCCTCTTACAAAAGAATCAATACAAAAAGCATTAACAGATATTATTAAGGATAAAACACAAGCAACTTCAATGACAGATCATATAATTAAATCAAGACCTATAGTTGAAAGAACAAATCTTAAAAGAACTAAAAATAAAACTAATGAAGATAACTAAAATGATAAATCATTCTTTAAATTTTCTGTTAGGTTATTTTCATATTTAATTTCTTTATTATAAATAGTACTAATACTTGATTCTGTCCAATCCTTATTTCTATTTTTAATTTCATATTCATTTAGTAAATCTGCAACTTCATAATTTTTAAGAGTATTAGGTTTTGTAAAGTTCTCAATAATTTGTCCATTTTCATCATAAAAATAAATAGGTGCAGGGTTATCTTTAATCTTTTTTAATTTTGCATTTAACAAACTAGCAGATTTTCCAGTTCTTGCCTGTACTATAAAATCAGTAACTTTTCGTTCATATTGATCTTTATCAAATTTTCTAATTCCATTTTTATGTACAGCCTTATATCCAAATGGAGCTTTCCCAAATTTATGTCCTCTTTCCTTCCTAATTTTATTTGAATCTCTTGATCTTTTACCAAGTGTTTCTGATTCAAACTGTGCTTCTGATATTTTTGTTCTAATGATGTGTGTGTGTGTTTCATTACATGTACTTACATTTTCATCTATAAAAAAGAAATTAATATTTTTCTTTTTAGCAAGTTCAATATATTTTAAACCGTTCGTGATATTTCTTGATAATCTGCTAACATTTTTTACATAAATAATTGCGTTTTCTGTATTACTGATTAAATTTTCTAGAACCTTTTGTTTTCCATTATAAGCTGATGTGACTTCTGAATAACTATTATTCAAAACTATCCCAATACTATTTAAGTAATTGAGACAAATCGCATTTTGAACATCAAGGCTTTCTGGACCCTGTGAATTTGTAGAAACTCGAGTGTAAATAATATGATTCATTATTATATTATTATATAGAAACAATTATAATTATAATCAATTTTTTTATAAAATAAACATATATTTTAGTTTAAAAAAATGTTTATTATTATAGTTATATTAATTTTATTTGCATAATGAAAATAATATATTATCTCGAAGTAGCTCAGTTGGTAGAGCATAGGACTGTAATGGTTTTTTAACTGCAAAACCGTTGGTTTATGTCAGTATATCCTAGGGTCGTCGGTTCGATTCCGGCCTTCGAGAAAAAAAATACTAAAATTATATTATTTAGTATTTTTTCTTTGCATCTTAATATTTTCTATTCAAAATTTTTCTGATTTTATCCATTTCTTTAGTTTTCCTAGTTTTACTACATCTTTAAAGTTATTATGATACTCTTCTGGAGGTAGACTAGAAACTTCTGAGATAATAACTTTATTTCCTTGATAATCTTCATAGTAATTTACCCTGAATTCTTTATTATTCATTTCTTTATTATTCATTTCTTTATTATTCATTTCTTTATTATTCTGGAGTTGTGTCATTGACATATATCCGTAATAAGTTTCTTCTTTATTAACCATTTAATATAACTTGGATAATTCTAAATTAATTAATATTTTTCAATTTTTATTTTAT
>Ga0233434_1003519_pt1 | contig 12726 bp, 12 predicted proteins | sample SI_122_August201_4_FD_182738 | JGI IMG/M metagenome (GOLD analysis project Ga0233434, IMG submission 182738) | Seawater microbial communities from Saanich Inlet, British Columbia, Canada - SI_122_August2016_120_MG | ecosystem: Environmental > Aquatic > Marine > Inlet | place: Canada: British... | reverse complement strand
TAATGGAGTTAAGCCTGGAATAGTATCGAAATTGGCGCCAAAATTATGTCAGGCAATTGCAGAAGGAAGTGTTAGTGGTGAACACTATAAAGGTGTCTGGGTAGATGTTGGCACACCAGAACGGTTACGTAGACTCGATGCTCAGCTCAGAAACAAATAAGGAAAGCTCCAGCTTGTTTTGCTTTATTCTATAAATCCTGCAATAGTATTATCTATGGTCCCAATTGAATCTTATATTAAACGCCGTCAACAACTAGCATCACAGATGCAGAAAGGGGTGGCGATTATCCCGACTTCTCCAGAGAGGGTGCGAAATCGCGACTGCAATCACCCCTATCGTTTCGATAGTTATTTTTATTATTTGACAGGTTTTGATGAACCGGATGCAGTGTTTGTCATGATACTTGGAGATGATATAAACGAAACCAAATCAATATTATTCTGCCAGGACAAAGATATGGAACATGAGATCTGGAACGGTTTCCGATATGGTCCAGAGTCTGCAAAAGAATTTTTTAGTATTGATGAAGCATATTCCATCTCAAGTGTGGATGAGGTATTGCCTAAATTACTGGCTGGCCAATCTAGAATTTATTATTCATTGGGGCAAGATGACGCATGGGATTTGCGTTTTACTGGCTGGCTTAACCAGGTACGCGAGAAGTCTCGAAGTGGCCTTTCCACGCCGGCCGAAATTTATGACAGCCGAATACTATTAGATGAGATGCGTTTGTTCAAAAGCACAGAAGAGCTTCAGCTCATGCGTCGCGCAGCAGAAATCTCTAGTCGTGCTCACTGTCGCGCAATGCGGGTAACTCATCCTGGGATGAAAGAATATGAGGTTGAGGCGGAATTTTTGTACGAATTTCGCAAACATGGTGCTGAAGCACCTGCCTATACCCCAATTGTTGCAGGTGGTGCAAATGCATGCGTGTTACATTATGTTAAGAATAGTATGGAATTAAAATCAGGTGATTTAGTATTAATTGATGCTGGTTGCGAGTTAAATGGGTACGCTGCAGATATTACCCGTACATTCCCTGTAAACGGTAAATTCAGTTCAGTACAAAAAGATGTATATCAATTGGTTCTATCTGCACAGTCTGCTGCGATTAATACTGTACAACCAGGTAATTCTTGGGATATGCCACATACTGCCGCACTGCAGGTATTAGTACAGGGGTTTATTGATATGGGACTATGCAAAGGAAGTGTGGATTCAGTTATTGAGTCAGAAGATTACAAGCGATTTTATATGCACCGAACTGGCCACTGGTTGGGGTTAGATGTACATGATGTAGGGGAATATAAGCAAGATGAAAAATGGCGTCTATTTGATCCGGGAATGGCTTTAACCGTAGAGCCTGGCTGTTATATCCGTCCGGCAGAAAATGTACCTGAGCACTTTTGGAATATTGGTGTTCGTATTGAAGATGATGTAATCGTAACGAATACTGGTTGTGAGGTGTTGACGGCATCAGCACCAAAATCTGTTAACGAAATTGAAGAATTAATGCGATGAATGAAATTTGGAAAATAATAGTTCAAAAGGCTTCTGGGTTTAAGGGAAAAAACACTCAGGAGGGGATGAATTCGTCGCTCATAACTAAGCGATGGACGACATACCTAGTACTAATTCCGATATTAATTTTATTGTCAATTTTTGGTGTTTTCTTTTTTGCTGCATTTTTGGCATTATTTGCTATAGCTGCTGCCGGTTTTGCTATTCGTTTTTGGTGGTTAAAGCGTGAATCAGCTAAATCAGTAGGATCAGAGCGTCCGCTAAATACATTAGAAAAAGAGACAGTAGAAGGAGAGTATGTTGTGGTAGATGAGGATGACCGCGCTGCTGAAGAAAAAGTTAGAAGAGATAGGTAGGTAATTGAATCTGACAATAAATCTAATCTAAGTATGGAAACCATGTCATCCGACCATTACGACCTTATTATTATAGGTGGCGGCCCAATAGGTATGTCCTTATCCATTGCGCTTCGGCATAGTGGGCTATCTGTCCTATTACTGGAGGCACGTAAGGAGCCAGAAAAAAATAAAGATCCTCGCCCATTAGCATTTTCTCATGGTAGTCGGTTAATTTTACAGCGTCTGGGTGTATGGGAAGCTTTGTCAGAGGTCACTCCCATTAAAGCTATACATATTTCTAATCGTGGTGGTTTTGGCCGTACCCTACTAACTGCTAGCGAAATTGATGTGCCGGCCTTAGGTTATGTAATACTCCATCATGATATATTTCGGGTAATGCACGAGAAATTGCAAGACTGTGGAGTTGACTATCTGACGGAAGCTCAGGTAACACAATTAGAATGTAATGTAGCGGAAGGGCAGGTTAAATTTCAGCATAATGGGCAGCTTAAACAGGCAACAGCAAATTTATTGGTATTAGCAGATGGTGGTCGTCTTATTGGGCAGGTAGAGGAGATCACTCAGCATGTGCAGGACTATGAACAGTGGGCGATTGTGTCCAGAATTGAAGCCTCGGAATCCCAGTGTGGAATGGCCTATGAGCGGTTCACTTCTGATGGACCTGTTGCTATGCTCCCTTTTGGCAAGAATTTTTCTTTGGTATGGACCGTCTCTCCATCAGTGGCACAAGAAATTCTTAGTCTGGATGATGCTACATTCTTAGCCCGGCTGCATAGTCATTTTGGTGATCGAATTGGAAAATTCACTTGTACCGGCAAACGTTCTGGTTTTCCTCTAGCTCTTAAATATGCAACTCCTGTAGCAGGGCGTCGAGTTGTATTGATTGGAAATGCGGCACAAACTTTACACCCTGTAGCTGGACAAGGTTTTAATTTAGGCTTGCGTGATGCTTGGGAATTATCAGGAGAGATTATTGAAACGTCTTCTGACATCGGGTCCCCTGTGATGCTTTCAAAGTATCAAGCTAAACGGAAAATTGACAGTGGAGGAGGAAGGATCTTTACAGATTCTTTGGTTAAGATTTTTTCCAATGAAAATATTTTATTACAGGGAATGCGTGGAATTGGGTTAAGTGCGCTTGATTGTTTCCCGCCAGCTAAGCGTTTTGTAGCTAAACGTATGATGTTTGGTTCAAGGGGGTGATTAGTGACTAAGTATTGTTTTTAATTTTTATTAATAACTTCTTCCCATGAAATTGTCATGGGTTTAGAATTACTATCTGTACAAATTTTGGTTTTCCATATTTCTTCATTATTTAGTAAATGTTATGCAGATCGGTCCTTATATTCTAAAAAATAATTTAGTCGTTGCGCCTATGGCAGGGGTAACTGATCGTCCTTTCCGACAATTGTGTAAAAAAATGGGCGCAGGAATGGCGGTGTCGGAAATGGTGTCTTGTAATTCATTATTGTGGGGATCTGAAAAAACTAAGCGTAGAGCTAATCATGAAGGCGAAGTGGATCCAATTTCAGTACAGATTGCCGGAGCTGACCCGGCAATGATGGCAGAGGCTGCTTCCTATAATGTAGCGCAGGGGGCGCAAATGATAGATATCAATATGGGTTGTCCAGCTAAGAAGATTTGCAATACGATGGCTGGCTCTGCACTATTACAGAATGAGAAATTGGTAGGTAGAATACTTGATTCTGTAGTGGGGGCGGTGGACGTTCCAGTTACCCTTAAGATTCGTACTGGTTGGGATAGAGATCATAAAAACGCGCTTGTTATAGCACGCCTAGCTGAGAGTGCGGGGATACAGGCACTTGCTATTCATGGAAGAACTAGAGCGTGTGCTTATAATGGAAAAGCTGAGTATGAAACTATCGCTGCTGTAAAAGATCACGTGAAAATACCTATTATTGCTAATGGTGATATTAGGACCCCAGAGGAAGCAAAGAGAGTGCTAGAGTATACGGCAGCAGATGCTGTAATGATTGGACGTGCTGCTCAGGGGAGGCCTTGGATATTTCGGGAAATTAGTCATTATCTTGCTACAGGCAATCATCTTCCGCTGCCTGAAGTTAATGAAATTCATCATGTTCTTGTAAATCATTTGTATGATCTTTACGATTTTTACGGAGAATATTCTGGAGTACGTATTGCACGCAAACATATCTCTTGGTATACAAAAGGTTTGATTGGTTCTGCAGTGTTTCGTCATGCTATGAATCGATTGCAAACTACTGATCAGCAACTATCTGCTGTTAATGAATTCTTTATAAGTTTATCTGGTTATGGAGAGCGATTGACTTATGTTGAGCGCGAGGAAGTAGCCGCATGACTATAATTGACGAGAATGAGATTGCACAATGTGTACGTAGGGCAGTAGAAGATTATCTTAAAGATCTAGATGGAGAGAAGCCTCATCCATTATATGGAATGGTAATACATAGTGTTGAGAGGCCGCTAGTTGAATTAGTAATGAAATATTCTGAAGGAAACCAGACTCGCGCTGCAGAGTTACTTGGTATTAACCGAAATACTCTTCGAAACAAAATAAGACAATATCGAATCAAATAAAGGGTGAATTGCAGTGGGGTTGGTAGTGTTGCAATTTGCGATATTAATTAACGCTCTGTATTTATGTGCCGGAATATGACGATCAAACAAGCTTTAATTAGTGTTTCAGATAAAACAGGTATTGTTGAATTTGCACAGGCATTAAGCCAGTGCGGTGTGACCATCCTCTCTACTGGCGGTACTGCTAAAGAATTAGAGAGTGCTGGTATCGATGTAATTGAGGTAAGTAGTTATACCGGTTTCCCAGAGATGCTTGATGGTCGGGTCAAGACTCTTCATCCGAAAATTCATGCTGGTATCCTAGCTCAAAGAAATTTGGCTACGCATATGGAAACTATGGAAAGGATGTCTTTTCCAACTATCGATCTGGTAGTGGTAAATCTTTACCCATTTAGCGAAACAATTGCTAAAGTTAGTTCCAGCTTGGAAGAGGCAATAGAAAATATTGATATTGGTGGTCCTACTATGGTCCGTGCTGCTGCAAAAAATTATAAAAGTGTGGCAGTAGTAACAGACCCGGAAGACTATAACTCCGTACTGAATGAAATCAAATTAAATAATTGCATAGTTTCGGAGGAAAATCGTTTTCATCTTGCTTGTAAGGCGTTTTCACATACTGCAGCCTACGATAGTGTTATCAGTAATTACCTGACTGGGATTAGTTCTGACGGACAACATAAAAAATTTCCTGCAAACCTTAATCTTAATTTTAAGATGGCCCAGGATTTGCGTTATGGAGAGAATCCGCATCAGGAGGCCGCACTCTACAGGGATGATTCATCTGCTGCTACCGGAAGCCTTGCTAACTATAATCAGCTGCAGGGGAAGGAGCTTTCATATAATAATATTGCAGATGCAGATGCTGCGTGGGAGTGTGTAAAGACTTTCAATTCCCCTGCTTGTGTAATCATTAAGCATGCCAATCCATGTGGAGTAGCAGTAGCTGATAACCCGCTTATGGCATACACCGCAGCGTTTTCTACTGATCCAACATCTGCTTTTGGGGGGATCATTGCTTTCAATCGAGAGTTGGATGGCGTTACTGCTGAGGCCGTAATTAAGCAATTTGTTGAAGTGATAGTTATCCCAAGTATCACTGTTGAGGCTAAAAACATTCTTGCCCAGAGAAAAAATGTACGGGTACTTATCCTTGATTTAATGGGAAAAGAGAATGCCCTTGACTTTAAACGTATAGGTGGCGGTTTGCTAGTGCAAGCACCGGATAATATGAATATTGATTCTAGTCATCTTAAAATTGTGACTAAGGCGCAGCCAACACAGCAAGAAATGAATGATTTATTATTTTCGTGGCGTGTAGCTAAGTTTGTTAAATCTAATGCAATAGTATTTTGTTTAAATGGTCAGACACTTGGTATAGGTGCAGGGCAAATGAGTAGAGTAGATAGTGCACGTATTGCTTCAATTAAAGCGCAGAACGCGGAACTCACATTAGCTAATTCAGTCGTTGCTTCAGATGCATTTTTTCCTTTTCGTGATGGGTTAGATGTGGTGGTACAGGCTGGTGCAAAAGCGATTATTCAGCCTGGTGGTAGCATACGTGATGAAGAGGTTATTGCTGCTGCAGATGAACACGGTGTGACAATGGTTTTTACGAACATCAGACATTTCCGGCATTAACTCCATGTATATAAGATTTATATTTGGAAAATTTATGCTGAAATCTTTCGTAGTATAGCGGTCTCTTCTGTAAATATATTCTGAATATGAAAGTACTTGTTATAGGTGGTGGTGGTAGAGAGCATGCTTTGGCATGGAAATTAAAGCAATCCCCGCGTGTAAATAACGTTTTTGTAGCCCCAGGTAATGCCGGTACAGCTATTGAAGAGGGGTTAAAAAATATTCCGATAACTGCAATCTCTGATCTTATCGATTTTGTAAAGAATGAACTTGTCGAAATTACTATAGTAGGTCCTGAAGCGCCACTTGCTGAAGGTATAGTAGATGCTTTTCGCTTAGCTGGTCTAAAAATACTTGGCCCGACTAAACAAGCTATACAATTAGAAGCATCCAAAGACTTCTCAAAATCTTTTATGCTACGCCATAGCATTCCCACTGCAGCGTATGCTGCTTTTTGTGACCCTGTAAAGGCCCATAAATATTTAGATAAAATAGGCGCCCCGATTGTTATTAAAGCTGACGGTCTAGCTGCTGGTAAAGGCGTAAAGGTGGCGATGACTTTGTCTGAGGCGCATGAGACGGTTGATGCAATGTTGGTTTCTAACAGTATGGGTGGGGCAGGTCAGAAGATTCTGATCGAAGAATTTTTAGAGGGAGAAGAGGTTAGTTTTATAGTTATGGCCGATGGTAAGGATGTATTGCCTCTTGCAACTAGTCAGGATTACAAGCGTCTAGGAGAAGGTAACCATGGCCCTAATACTGGTGGCATGGGGGCATATTCTCCGGCACCAATAGTTACTCCTGAGTTACATGAAAGGATAATAAAGGAGGTGATTGATCCGGTTATAAAAGGTATGGCGGCGGAGGGCCAGCCTTATACTGGATTTTTATACGCAGGATTGATGATTGGTGAAGGTGGGAATATCAACGTATTAGAATATAACTGTCGCATGGGAGACCCAGAAACGCAATCGATTATGTTGCGATTAAAAAGTGACTTATTGACTCTAGTAGAGAATGCAATAGATGGTACGCTTAATAATGTAGATGCAAAGTGGGATTGTCGTGCGGCATTAGGTGTTGTTATGGCTGCTGACGGTTATCCTGAAATGCCCCGTCAAGGAGATGTAATTCACGGTCTGTCAGAACTTATATTTAAGGGTGATCTGGGTAAAGATTTTCATGTATTCCAAGCTGGAACTAAGGTAGGCGGAAAAGATGGGAAGGAGATAGTAACTGCTGGTGGTCGGGTGTTATGCGTTACAGCTTTGGGAGATGACATCAAAAATGCTCGGTACCGTGCCTATGAAATTTCTAATCAGATTTACTTTGATGGCTTCCAGATGCGGGCTGATATTGGGTTATAGTGATCAACTATTAACTAAGAATTTAATTAGGTATGAATACAACTCAAGTCAAAGAATATCTTAGTACGCTGCAAGATAAAATTATTGAGCAGTTAGAGCGAGTAGATGGCAAGCGCTTTAAACGTGAGAAGTGGGAGCGCTCGGAAGGTGGTGGGGGATTAAGTTGCGTAATTGAGCAGGGTAATGTATTTGAACGGGGCGGAGTAAACTATTCGCATGTATTTGGTTCAGGGTTGCCCGCATCTGCAACCGCTGCAAGGCCTGAGCTGTCAGGGCGCTCATTTGAAGCGATGGGAGTATCAATAGTATTGCATCCATATAATCCTTACGCTCCAACTATTCATCTGAATGTACGTTTTTTGGAAGCTCGTAAGGAAGGTGCTGAGCCAGTTTGGTGGTTTGGTGGTGGTATGGATTTGACCCCGTATTATGGTTTTGAGGAGGATGCTAAGCATTTTCACCAGACCTGCAAGGATTCTCTCCAACCTTATGGTAATGACTACCATGAGCGTTACAAAAAATGGTGTGATAAGTATTTTTATTTGAAACATCGGAATGAGCCACGCGGGATAGGAGGAATTTTCTTTGATGATCTTAGTCAACCAGATTTTGATACTTGTTTTAATATAACAAAAAGTGTAGGAGAGCACTTCCTGCCCGCTTATATGCCTATTTTGGAAAGGCGCAGGAATATGCCTTATGGCGAACAAGAGCGTGACTTCCAGTCTTATCGTCGTGGTCGATACGTAGAATTTAACTTGGTTTGGGATCGTGGAACTCTTTTTGGTTTGCAGTCCGGGGGGCGTACCGAATCAATACTCATGTCTTTGCCGCCCATAGTTAAGTGGCGCTATGATTGGGAACCAGCACAAGGTAGTGCGGAATCAGAGCTTTATACTAATTTTCTTATTAGTAAAGATTGGGTGTAACTAGGCCACTAAATTCATAGCTAATAATCGGTAGAATATAATAATAGTGATAGAGGCTTAGCATTAAGAGCCTTTAGTTAGACCTGAAATATTTGTAATGTTGCATCGTGTTTTATGTAATTACTATTGACATTAAGATACTGGCGCCGGAGAATAAAATTAATATTTTTATTGGAAGTAATGTTTTCCGGCAAAATTTATACTTTAGAAATTAATATAGTGAGGAAAAAATGATTAATGACCAAATAGAAAATTGTATATGTTTCCAAGAAACCAAATCAGGCTTAAATCTAGTTTCAAAGAAGGTATATAACACTATTGCAGCATTAATTATCTTATGTGTTTATGTGGTTATGACCGTACCTACAGCACATGCAGAAGATACTCCTACCGATTATGCTGTAGCTGTATCTGAAACCGGTATGGAGGCAGCTTCGGCCTTGGCGACAATGGTATATTTTCCAACTAAAGCTGTTTTTGCTCTTGGCGGTGGAATAGTAGGTGGTCTTACTTATGCATTTACAGGTGGGGATGAGGCGACAACTAGTAAAATATGGCGCGCCAGTATGGAGGGAGATTATATGGTTAAGCCTGAAAATTTAACCGGAGAGGATCCTATTAATTTTGTTGGTCAAGAAGAATAGTTCTATTTGTTTTGATTTGCTTTTGGAGGTGAAGGAGCTGCTAATTTATAGGTCGGCCTTGTTGAATGCAGTCTTACAGAAAACATAGAACTGCAATAGCGCTAATTTATACTTAAGATAGATATTTTCTCTAAGCTCAGGGAGATAAAAGATATACAGTACAAGGTACTAGTCTCCTTGTTAGAGGAGCATAGAAATAAAGACGCTTTTTATCGTGTTTCATATCTGATGCTCTAAGTAATGAATTTTTAAGATTAGTGGTTAGTGAATGATTATCTATTTTGCTGCTGTTGCTCTAACTATGTTAGCAAGCAAGCCATCTGAATTAATGTTTAACCTGATTCTTGAAGTAAATCCAAAGTAGAAGCAGTGTAGTAGTCCACATTTATTTCTCTAATTGCATAAACATACGGCGCAAACCCGCACGGGTACTGGGGTTAATTATAACCACCTGTTTTGTAAGATAAAATTTTTAGTTTAAAATTTAATCTAATTAATGAATATCCTTACAAAAGGGTAACTTAACAGCTTTAAATGCGAATAGTCCACAAACTTATCCACAGTAAATGTGGACAAGGAAATAGAATAGAAAGTACTGGGATTCAGACAAGAGATCTCATTGTTGTATATAGTAAAAATGATTCTATGCCATTCTTAAATAAGAATGCCTTATTATGAATGGATGGTGTTCCTTGAAATAAAAGGATCCTGATTAAATTAAGTACATTTTTATTTGGCAGAATTTGATTTTTTTCATAAGAAATAAATAGTGGAGGCGCCGGCGCATGCTAATTCAGCTATGCTACATTATCAGTAATTGGGACCATTAATGTTGGTTTGTAATAATAGGTGCGGCTAAGAAAATACATGTGTTGTGGTTAGTGGCAAAAATAGTAAGATGACAAGATTTGTCGAGATTAAAAAACTCGAGAATTTGGCTGGTTTGCGTTATAATTCATAGGCATTACAGGAGTAAGTAATAATTGTTCCCCAGCTGACATAGTGGGGAATTTTATTTAGAAGTGGAGAATAACCATACGAATCATTTTATTAGGCGGACCTGGTGCGGGAAAGGGTACACAAGCCAATTACATAAAAGAGCACTTTGGAATTCCACAAATTTCAACTGGTGACATGTTGCGTGCTGCGGTTAATAAAGGCACTGAGTTAGGGCTTGCTGCTAAGAAAATTATGGATATGGGAGAGTTGGTTCCTGACGAAATTATCATTAATTTGGTAAAGGAGAGAATTTCTGAGTCGGATTGTAAACAAGGTTTTTTGTTTGACGGGTTTCCTCGTACTATCCCACAGGCAGATGCAATGAAAGTTGCTGGTGTACAAATTGATTATGTAATTGAAGTAAATGTGGCTGATTTGGAAATTGTTAAGCGTATGACGGGTCGTAGGACACATCCGGCTTCTGGCCGTACTTATCATGTTATATTTAACATGCCGAAGATTGAAGGGAAAGATGATGTTACAGGAGAGCCATTAATACAGCGGGACGATGATAAAGAAGAAACCGTAAAAAAGAGGCTTGAGGTTTATCATAAAAAAACAAAGCCATTAATAGAATATTATTCCGAATGGTCAATTAGTGAAGAACAAGGGGCTCCTGAGTATGTACAAATAGATGGAGTTGGATCTGTTGAAAAAATTCGGGATAGTATTTTTGCAGTAATTAATTAGTAATATGTAAGAATAACTACTAGTAAAAATTCTGATAAGTTCGTATAGATTTTAATAATTAGGGGAGAAAGATGGCAGTAAAAAATGCATTTTATGCTCAGTCAGGCGGGGTAACTGCTGTTATCAATGCATCTGCTGCTGGTGTTATCGAAGCTGCGCGAAAGAACAAATTGAAAATTGGAAAAATTTATGCTGGTCGAAATGGAATTATTGGTGCTCTAACTGAGGATTTAATCGATACCGGTAAAGAAAGTAAAACAGCTGTTAGAGGGTTATGTAGTACACCTTCCGGTGCCTTTGGCTCTTGCAGATACAAATTAAAGAGTCTTGATGAAAATCGACGGGAATATGAGCGCCTTATTGAAGTTTTTAAAGCGCATAATATTGGGTATTTCTTCTATAATGGTGGTGGCGACTCTGCTGACACTTGTCTTAAGGTGTCTCAGATAGCTAAAAAATTGGGCTACCCTGTACAGGCAATCCATGTTCCAAAGACTGTAGATAATGATTTGCCAATTACGGATTGTTGCCCTGGTTTTGGTTCAGTAGCGAAATATATAGCTGTATCTACGCGCGAAGCAAGTTTTGATGTGGCTAGTATGTCGAAAACATCTACAAAAGTATTTGTATTGGAAGTAATGGGTAGGCATGCTGGATGGATTGCGGCAGCTGGTGGTTTGGCATCTGATAAAGACTGTGAGATTCCAATTGTTATTTTGTTTCCAGAAATTACTTTTAATAAGAAAAAATTTCTGGCTAAGGTGAAGAAATGTGTAAATGAATTTGGTTATTGCTCCGTAGTAGTTTCAGAGGGAGTAAAAGATGCAAAGGGAAATTTTCTTGCTGACCAAGGATTGCGTGATGCTTTTGGGCATGCGCAACTGGGGGGTGTTGCACCGGTAGTTGCAAATATTGTTAAAGATGGACTGGGGTTAAAATATCATTGGAGTGTGGCAGATTATTTACAGCGTTCTGCTCGTCACGTTGCATCCAAAACGGATGTGGACCAAGCATATGCATTGGGTAAGGCTGCTGTAGAATTTGCTGTAAAGGGGCATAATGCAGTAATGCCTACGATTAAACGTTTATCTAACAAGCCATATAAATGGAAAATTGGAATGGCGCAACTTTCAAAGGTTGCGAATGTAGAAAAAATGATGCCTAGTAATTTTATTACAAAAGATGGATTTGGCATTACAGAGAAATGCCGTGCATATTTGGTGCCACTTATTAAGGGTGAGGATTATCCTTCCTATAAGAATGGGCTGCCTAAGTATGTAAGACTTAAAAATATAGGCGTTAAGAAAAAATTAAGTAATTTTAAGATTTAGATTAAATAGTAATTTAGATACAGCTGAAATTATTTTATTTGAGAGATGGAAAATTATTCCTAATATGGGGCTACTAGACCAATACCCTTCATATATTTACAGATGGTCTGACTTTAATTGGAGATTCAAATGGTTCTCGGTTTAATCATTGCTATTGCTTGTGCGATAGCCGCATGCATATACGGAGCGGTATCGATCAAATGGATTCTAGCCTTGCCAAGTGGAAATGAGCGCATGCGTGAAATTGGTACGGCAATCGAACAGGGTGCTTCTGCTTATCTGAATCGGCAATATACAACGATTGGAATTGTAGGGGGAGTGTTGTTAGTAGTTATTTTTGCCACCTTAGGTTGGGAGACAGCTATTGGCTTTGCTATTGGTGCAATATTATCAGGCCTTGCTGGTTTTATCGGAATGAATGTTTCAGTTAAGGCCAATACACGAACTGCAGAGGCGGCTAAAGGTGGGATCAGTCCGGCATTAGATGTAGCTTTTAGGGGAGGGGCAATTACTGGAATGCTAGTTGTTGGTCTAGGCCTTCTAGGGGTAGCCGGTTATTTTGCATTTCTTATAGCTATAGGTGTTTCTTCCTCAGATGCTATACACGCCTTAGTAGGGTTAGCTTTTGGTAGTTCATTAATCTCTATTTTTGCCCGTCTTGGTGGTG